>Ga0307518_10002331_pt1 | contig 13848 bp, 11 predicted proteins | sample 25_EM_MG_FD_203889 | JGI IMG/M metagenome (GOLD analysis project Ga0307518, IMG submission 203889) | Populus trichocarpa ectomycorrhiza microbial communities from riparian zone in the Pacific Northwest, United States - 25_EM | ecosystem: Host-associated > Plants > Roots > Unclassified | place...
CAAACCTATCTACTTGAATGCCGCTCTCTCTAAGCTGCCTAAACAAGTCCATGGAACTCTGCTAAGTTTCCTTCTAGAGCATTACCATGAATGAGTACCGTCCATGATATCACATCCTTCTCTTCAATACGACTAAACACTCTCCTCGCCTCAAAAAACTTCCCACATTTCACATATAGAACAACAAGAGCGCCAGCAATAGCAGTATTAGCAGAATACAAGAACCCACGAGCAATCAAGAGACCATGAGTTTGGTTTCCTTCCTTGATTGCACCAAGACAGTGCAAGCCTTCAATGTGCTTGCAAACGTAAATTCATCAAGGATTTCCCCACCTTCTTTCATTTTTTCGAAACAAAACTAGAGCTTTCTCATAAAATCCTGCAAGAGTATATCCTGCTATCACAGCATTCCAGCTTACAAGGTTCCTAATAAGCATGACTTCAAACATACGGGCGGCTTCAGTGGTTCTTCCATAGTTTGAGAACATGTAAGTGATAGAATTCCCTACCACATTCACCATATCAAATCCAGTTTTCACACGAATATCATGAGTTTGTCCTCCGATGTCAAAGCTATTCAACAAACCACGGGCTTTGAGACTCATCGAAAAGGTGAAATCATTCGGTGTCGCACCCGATAAGCCCATTTTGGAGAAGAGTAATAATAACTCTAGGGGGCTCCCAGTTTGTATGTGCCCACGCATAAGAGCTCTCCATGAAACCACATTTCTTCCAAGCATTCTATCAAACACATCACAAGCATCATTCACTCTACCTCATTTTCCATACATAGCTATAATAAGATCATTGCTTAACGTCAAGTCGAACCCAAACCCCATTTTCACTAAAGCTCCGTGCACTTGCTTTCCTTGATCAAGAAACAAACTTTTTTTAACAAAACCGCAAAAAGTTTACAAAGTTCCGCCTCGCCTAGCACTGAAAACAACCCTCTATTCATTGATTGCCAAATAGACTAAAAGCTCCCTTCTTTACAGTCAATAATGGCAACAAGAATTGGTGCCTTGAAAATCAGAGAACTAGAGAATTTCTTTGTACCCATTTTGCAAAACTGCAAAAACATTGTAGAGTTGAAGAGCATCCATGCTCATGTGATCAAGTACTCACTTTCGCAGAGCAGCTTCTTGGTGACAAAAATGGTAGATGTGTGTGATAAAACTGAGGATCTTGGTTACGCCAGCTTGCTTTTTAAGCAAGTGAAGGAACCAAATGGGTATTTATACAATGCAATGATAAGAGCTCACACACACAATAAAGTGTATGCTTTAGCAATCTTGTTTTATAAGGAAATGCTAAGGCTAAAAGACCCGGAAAGTGAAAACCCAATTTTCCCTGACAGATTCACATTCCCCTTTGTTATTAAATCTTGTTCAGGGCTTGTATGTTATAATCTAGGTAAGCAAGTCCATGCCCACTTGTGCAAGTTTGGGCCAAAGTCTAATATTACTATGGAGAATGCTCTAATTGATATGTACACAAAGTGTGCTAGTTTGTTGGACGCACATAAGGTGTTTGATGGTATGGTTGAAAGAGATGCAATTTCGTGGAATAGTATTATTTCTGGGCATGTTGGGGTGGGTCAGATGAGAAAGGCAGGAGCTTTGTTTGATTTAATGCCTTACAGGACTATAGTATCTTGGACGGCGATGATTTCTGGTTACACGCGTCTCGGATCGTACGCCGATGCGTTGTATGTGTTTCGTCAAATGCAAATTGTGGGCGTTGAGCCTGATGAGATTAGTATTATTTCTGTTTTGCCAGCGTGTGCGCAGCTAGGAGCTCTTGAAGTTGGGAAATGGATACATATGTATTGTGACAGAAATGGGTTGTTGAGGAAGACATCTATATGTAATGCTCTTATGGAAATGTACTCAAAATGTGGTTGCATTGGTCAAGCTTATCAATTGTTTGATCAAATGTCCAAAGGGGATGTGATTTCTTGGAGTACCATGATTGGAGGGCTCGCAAATCATGGGAAAGCTCGCGAAGCCATTGAATTGTTTAAAAGAATGAAGAAAGCAAAGATTGAACCAAATGGTATTACGTTTCTTGGTCTTCTATCAGCTTGTGCTCATGCTGGTTTTTGGAATGAGGGGTTAGCGTACTTCGATTCCATGAGTAAAGATTATCATATAGAGCCAGAGGTTGAGCATTATGGCTGCTTGGTCGATATTCTTGGACGTGCAGGGCGCCTTAGTCAGGCTCTTGATGTTATAGAGAAGATGCCTATGAAGCCTGATTCGAAGATATGGGGTTCATTATTAAGTTCTTGCAGGACTCATTCTAATCTTGATATTGCTATTATTGCAATGGAACACCTTGAAGAGCTTGAACCAGATGATACAGGAAATTATGTCTTGCTTTCCAATATATATGCAGATCTTGCCAAGTGGGATGGTGTGTCAAGGATGAGAAAGCTTATCAAAAGTAAGAGCATGAAGAAAACACCAGGGTCTAGTTTGATTGACATCAACAATGTGGTTCAAGAATTTGTATCATGGGATGATTCGAAGCCATTTTCAAGAGACATTTTCTGGTTGCTAGAGTTGCTGACTTCCCATCAGGACACAACTGATCCTCATTTAATTGAAATAATGCTTGAGGATGGGAGTGAATGTCTGGGTTAACACAAGAACCTCCAATGGGAAATGTCCACGTAGCTAGAGCTTAGAATTGGTGCTGGACAAAGAACAGTTCCTTGGCAAGAAAGAAGCTCTCGATCTCATACATAAAATTCATGATCCCATCCAAAGAACAACTGGGATTCATGAAGTTTATGGCATCTTGCAGGATCAGAGCACGCAGCTTGATGGGAATCTTTTCTTCTGGTGAACGGTCTCATCTGGAAGCCTTTTGAATTCGTATGATTGACAAACTCGAATATTCATTGATTGATTTCAAAGGTGTACGTGCAACGTCTGTACACGCTCTACTGTGCCATGTTAGCAATATGTGAAGGGCACCCTGACCAAAATGTCTTTGATTCTGATTTGTTGCCAATAGGTTTCACAGTGCCCGAACAAGAAAGTTATAATTCGTTATGATTAATGTTATCAAGGCACAAAAATGCATAGGTCAAATTGTATGTGTGAATGGGATCGTTTACCAGGTTCGTGCAACAAATCCAGACAGCTCGTGATGAAGTGCAAAACCTGCACTATGAAATTGGAGCTTCCACCCCCAACCCACTTGAATTTCAAAGCATGGTATAGCAGGATAAGAGATGTTTTGCAAAGCAGGATCTTTTTTCCATAAATGCATGTCCCAAATGCGGATCAAATCACAGAGAGAAGTAGCGAGTGCAGAAAATAAAATCATCATAAATTTATTCAGAAACCAAAGGTTGTTCCAGAAAGAATGAACTAATACATGTTAAGAGAAATAACATATTTGATCAAGTAGCTAAATTACTAGACCAAGGCAAGGCCGCCAATGATTATTACGGCATACACACTGCAATCCATAAATGCTGCATCCATGGCCCTTTGAATCACCAAACCTACCTCCATCACGTTACCTGCTTGTTCAATCCAATCAGAACCATCAGTTGAAGGAATCTTGTTTTCTGCATCTACAGCCCTTTCAAAACCTCTTTGATTGTTGAAGAGAAGCGGCACTAACACAAGGGTTAAATTGGTTAACAAAAGTAGATAAAGAGGCCTAAAACCAATAATGCTCCTCACAAAGTTGCTGCCCAGTAGAGGAAATCCTAAATACGATAAGACAACCAAAAGGCCTACAACTACAGAACAAAGAAGTCGGGATTTCTCTGATGCTGCGATGGCGGAGCTTATTTGATTTGAAGTCACAAAACTACTTATATGTGGTCGTGGTTTTATCTTTTGCTCTGTTCCTGAAGATGACCTGGTCGATTTCTGAACCGTGGATGTGGCCAAAGATGATTCTACTTTGCTGCTTGTTTCCACAGAAGGAGCTAATGATGCTCCCACACCTGTCTCAAATCCACGTAAAGATGTTTCCACAGTGCTTCCATCGCTTCCAGAAGCAATGGTGGTGGGCTCACTATTCACCAACGTAGAATCAGAAACTCCATCTTTCCCGTCAGGAGAAACTGAAACAAAAATCAAGTTTCGAAATTTAGAATCCTGAATAATCTATAGATATAAAAGCACGATAACCTTTTAAATTCTTCATAATCCTAACCCGTAGATCCCTAAAGTAACTGTTAAACAGATTACATTCATTGTCTAGCAGCAGCAACTAAACCTTACCTTTCAAAACACAGCCTTCGGGCAACGTTTAAACTATGATATAATGATCAAGAAAGCATCAAAACAAACACAGCCTTACCGCTTTTGTAGGCTCTCAGAATCTACTAAGAAAGTAATGGGGCAAATAGATTTGACATATGATATGAGACGGGGAGAGAGGGAGCACCGTACCGGTGATTTCATCGGAGATATGAGGAAGTGAGTCCTCGGAAATCAACTTTTGGGATGGGATGGCTTGGATCTGACCGGTGATGAGGGCTAAACGGTCAGATCCTCTATCGACGATCTTTCTCCTTCTGGATTCTCTAGTTGTGGATGCCATTATTCGCCGTCCTGTAATGCTTGACGGATTCGCTTTGATTTATATTTATATTTTTTTTTTCTCTTCATGTTTTGGTTGCTTAGTGGGATTGTTTGGGCTAGGATGGGTCGGGCTAAATGTGTTTAGGCTGGGCTGGTCTGGGCTGGTCTGGGCTGGGCTGAATGAAGAAATCTTTTTCCTATATTGGGCCTTCTAATTTTAGGTTTTTGTGCCATAAAAATCTTGTTACGTATTGTTGGACTGCGAGAATTTTTGGGTTGTGATTTTTGTTTTTAAAGATTTGGAAATAATATTTTTTTTGTTTTATTAAAAATCGAATATGATACCAAAAAGTCTTTAATATTTTTTTGTTACGTAATGTTAGGGTTTGGTAATTGTTATGTTTTGGAGCTGCTATGAAAAAGTGGTAATAGTTGATTTTTAAAGTGTGTTTTGTTTGAAAAATATTTAAATATTTTTTTTGTATTTTTTAAAATTTATTTTTGACATCAACACATCAAAACAATCCAAAAATACTAAAATTAATTTAAAAAAAATTAAATTTTAATAAAAAACAGGTTAAAATTCACTTTTAAAAAATAATGCCTCAATCTACAAATATGCTATTTTATTATATGATATAATGCTTTTTAGGGAAAAATTAGAACTAGAATAGAGTTCAAGTAATTTTTTATTTTAGAATTAAAAATATTTTGTGTTTATAGATTAGGATTCTCTTAACATAGTTTTTTTATATATATACAAATTTTGGGACACGATTAGTTTTATGAGATTTAATTAATTCAGAGATTTATTTTTATTTCATGAAGAATTTTAGTGCAATATGTTAATTTACCAATTTAATTACATATGTTCTGATTGTGAAGCATCATATTAACATAGAAATAGTCATTATTTATATTTATATGTTTTTTTTTCATGCAGTTGTAACTTAGACATGAAATACATAATTATTAACTAATGGCCTGTTTAGAATCAAATTATATATAGAATTCAATTTAATTTCATTATTTGAATTGAAATAATAATCTATCATAATTTTTAATTTTAAAATAAAATATTAAATTATAGAATTAAATTCAATCATATAAAATTTAATTGAATTAAGAATCTTAACTAATCTCCTCCTTATTTAAAATACAAAAAAATTTACAAGTATTCTTATATTTATTTTGCCATTAATTCCTTATTAAATGTTAGTGGTGGAATTAACCGTTTCAAATGTTCAGTTTCATATCCAAAACGCTCCACCAAAGTAGTTTTACATTAGATCATGGAGAAAGTAGAGAAGGCACAGACAGATACATTAAACTACATGAACTGCTGCTGTTCTATGTCCAGACAGATACAATTCCCTCTGCAAACTGTTTCCTTGTTCCTTAAACACCCTTGTTTTGTTCCCCTAAATTCCCTAACTTTCTCTGTGAATTCACACTTCCATTGCTCTCTGATCCAGATTTCTGTATCAAGATTTAATCTTTCTCTCTCTAGAGATCATGGAGAAAGTAGAGAAGGCACAGGGAGAGAAGAAACTGTAGCCATTGAGCTTATTCTCTTTCAAGTCTATGAATGCTATGTTTATTTGGTAACTTTCTCTCTACATGTCCTTAAAAGAAAATTGAGTTTTCCGCTGTATGGATAGGAGAACAGAACTTAGATTTGAATTATCGTAGTTGATTGCGAATTGGATTTGGGTTTTGATCATTTTAGCGGGAAGAAGAGACGGAAAGAGAGTGGGAAAGAAGAGACAAGAAGATAAAATTTCCCTGCAGACGAGTTATTATTATGGCTGAAAACCTTGAGACATGGAATATAAGCTCGTCAGATCCATGTTCATATGAACTTCCTTCGGCAATTTCTGCTCCCAAAGTCAAAGACTTATGGTGGGCTGGAGATCCTGTAGATTTTAGTTATTTGAATCCAGGCATGCTGTCACTAGTGAAGGCAAGTTTCTAATAATAAACCATACTTGTCAGCATGAAAGCGAGGAATCTGCTCGTCGGCGCAAGCATTTGAAGAGTTTAATATATTGTGCTGCTAGGTTCCTTCAATGTCTAAGTGAAGCCAGATTCTTGAGGATAAACACTTGCGTATTGAGGTTCTTCCTGATATCATTCGTTCCCGTTTCTGTTTGTTTTGTTTTTTTCGATGACCTTTGGCTTTTTGTTGCCGCAGATTTTCTTTACGCAAAAAGACTTTTCAATGGTTTTCAAGAAGCTACACCACTTGATTCTGCTAATCGATGGTTCATATGCAGACCAAGTTCCAATCATAGCCTCTTTCCTCAAAGGATTGCCTAATCTAAGGAGACTAATAATAAGATTGTGGACAGAAATCCCATGAACTTTCTGATCCATACGTTAGTTTTAAGCACTCTTAATCCAGACCTCTGTTTTCCACTTGGGAACACATTTTCGGGCTTTAATCTGACAGACGTCAGCCAGGATTTGAAAAAAGTAAAGACAAAAACAGTGCAGGCTGGCTCAATGGTGCATGCAGAATGCTGGGAGGAGAAGATTATTGCTATCGTTTCAAGATTTTATTTGAACTTAAAGCAGATATTTGATACTGTATTCTTCTCTTGGAAACTTCTAATGCATCATGTACATTGCCTGAGTATGTACATTGCCTGAGTAAAATTTAAATTTATTCCTTTTTCTTTTCTTTTGTTGATTAACATTATTCTGACAGTTTGCATCACCTTAACTACTCTCGCGAGTTCTGAAATTAATAACCATAACTCTTTGCAGTGAGGAATTTTTAGGTTCATTGGAAGGTCATTTTGACCTTGTAGCCATACAATGGAGGTAAGCTTTCCTTCCATAACGCAATTAAGAACCAATTTACCTTACTGCAAAGAGTAAAACTATCTCTACGAGGAGCGGAATGAGTGGGTTCAAGATACGTTGTACCCTGTCAAAAAGAGCCTCGCGATGATTGTATCAGTTTGAAGCCCGGAAATTAGCGAAATCCCATGTTTCCAATTATCTGACAACCTCTTTTACAAGCCGTTAATAAATTAATTATACATATGATTCTTCCATGCTAGGGAGGAATTCCATTTAAACAGAGTAAACAAAAGATGTAAATCCGTCGGTGCCTACTTAGTGGTAGCTTTACAACTCTGTACAGGACATCTCTCTCTCTATAAATCCTAACAAAACAGGATCTCAGAAAGCACAGGGCAGGGGGTGCAGATTAGAGTTCGGATTCCTAGACGGAATACAGGGATTGGCACATTTTCAAAACTTGCTGTTAACATGCACTGCCTTCAAGATATGTTTCTGCAACGATATCTCCTCCCAGCAAAATTCTCAAGGTTAATCACTTGCACAAACTGGTTTACAAACTGTCACTCACCCCTTCTGAATTACATACTGGAGACAAATCTTCATGTCCAGATATCTCGCTGTTGGTATGTTTTGACGAAGTTTCATCATCTGAATCAAGCACATTAATAGAGTCCAGGGCAGAGTTACGCATGGGTCTTTGCCTCAACCTATTCTTTGTGCCAAAGTTTCCAGCTTCCACAACAGGATGGCTTGCAACTCCAGCAAGTCTTGAACTCCAACGAGAACCAAACTTCCGAGCAATGTTCTTGCCACCAAAAGTTTCATTTTCTTCATCAGATTTGCCAGATCTATTCCCATTATCATAATCCATTTTGTCATCATAATCATCATCGCTGTCATCATCATCATTACCTGCTTCATCAAGCTTGCCACTTTCTTCACTATCCGAGAAGTTTCCCTTTTCAATATTACCTTTGGAGTCTGCACTCATGTCTGAATCACCCTTTTCACCAAGACTTTCTGTTGAATTTATGCCCATGTTTGAACCCCCATCAGAAGCAATTCCCTGCTTAACATGTTTCCTGTCATTGCTCTCCTCTTCAATAGTGTTCCTTTTCCTGGATAATAAATTGAAGCAACTAGAAAAGGTTATGTATTGTATTCTCAATAAGAGGGACATATTGCATTCAAGGTATTAAAGAACTTCAGAACAGCATTAGCAAAGAATTTTGTTGGTACATTCAGAATATAGAAATGCAGTTCACGAAGCAACAACAACAAAAGTATATTTCATATAGGGATAACAGCCAACTCTTACTTTGTTATTTTTATAGCCTCATCAATCGCACGGTCATAATCATCTGCATATTGGATCCCAAATCAAAAGGTTAATTGTAAGTAATGCTCAAGTACAACCAAGGTTCATAGATCAAGAAAATGTTTGAAACAAGCAAGAAACTATGGTAAATTGAAACAAAAAAAACAAAGAAAAATATCGGTTAGCTCGTGACATTTAGTGCATGACTTTTTTCTCCATCTTATTCAGAATTTGAGATCCCATAGAAGTTCAGTAACGCACTTGACCACAGGGAGGCAGTTATAATTCCAAAAATGTTCTGTTGGTCTGTATGATTATTTGATATTTGATGTCATTCAGCAAGACAATGAAAATGAAGCAAAAACACCAACAAATATTGATTATATGCCCCACAAGCAGGCCATGGAATGAATACAGATGAGATACACATCATACCAAATGTATAACTGATAGGTCTGCGACTGCGGCAGGAACGAGTAATCCCAGCAGTGTAGGATCTAAAACTGTTCAGGAGCTCTTCTTGCCTTTCTTTTTGTTTGAGGGCCCTATCTTTCTTCTATTGAATACAGTGACAATGAACAGATTACTTATCATCAACATGAAAGATTAATAAACTAGCACGTGATAAAAGTGTGACAACACCCACACTATTAAGACATGATTATAAAAGAAATACATAAGCATACCTTCTGAAATTTTTGAATAATAGGCAGGACATCAGTTTCAATAGTCTTGCCAGCTGCAACATCTGCCACAACTTTGCTAGAAGAGAGTTCATTCTGCCATTACCAGCAAGAAACAAAGTAACTAAAATTTCCAGCAGTTGAATAAGAAGAATGCTAAACTTACCACAACTTTCTGAAATCCCTCGAGATTGGTTGCAAGTATTTCCCATTGCAAGCAGGTAGCTGGCAGATTTTTTGATGCTTTACCCTTCATTCTAATATTAGCCCTGGTCATGTTTACTTCCTTGTATAATCTATGGCCAATGGTAGAACTTCCATCATACCTGTACATACAATTAATATTATCAACACTCGCACAGCAAATTAAATGAAATTCAGAGCATGCACAAGAATTACCAGTAAGAGATTGCAGTTCCATCTCCCCCAACCTTATCTTTCCGGAAATAAGAAATTTCAGTTCCATCTTTCAAGGAAGTATTAACATATGATGCAATATCATCTTGCTGTAAACAGGGTGAATGGGTTACACCAAATTAACAAGGAAACACAGAAAAACTACAACATCGCATTCATCTTAAATATATCCACCCAGATAGAGAACGTGATTTTCCCCAAATACACATGATCACTAAGCCTTAAACAAACTAAGCATGCACAAAATAAAAATACTCTGAAAAACAAATGAATGCAAAAGTACCAATCAGAAATACAATTATCTAGAACATCATCCAGTTAAAAACAAGATAAAGAACTTCCGACATGTGAGAAAAATGTTGAATCAGAAAGGCAAGGCATATTACTTCAGCTCTGATTTCACAGAGTGCTTTCAAAATCAGCAATCTATTAGTTGGATCTAGTTCCTTGTATTCAGATATCTCCTCTCTGCACATGCCACAGTAGCAACAAACCATCATGATCTGAGTTGGTCTAAATGAAAAATGAAAACTTATCTTTTAGGAAATGGCATGAGACAAATTATTGGTGGTTTTACCCTTTGGCTTCCTTCAGTGGTAACTCACCTTCAGCAACCTGTAATAAGCAGTGCAAATTTCAAATTCTATGAAAATCCTCACTACACAGTTGAAAGTTGAAAGTTGAAAGTTGCTTACCCATGGCCACCACGTGGCTAGTTTCTTACAAAGTGCAGTCACCCATGCATCAGATGCTTTCAGTTTGTTACTCACAGGTGGTATCCCCTGTTGAAAATTCCACATTCATAAAAACTTATAAAGATATTATCCACTTCGAAAAATTTCCAAGGAAATTGAAGAACATTGAACACGAACTACATGAGGGCAAAGCTATTCCTTCTCGCTTTGCAAAGTGTTATACACATAAACTAACGACACTGATCCCTTCGCAGAAGGTCCATAGCCATTGGATTTTTGGTCTCCGCTGGGACCCAAAGGTGTGTCCCACGCATCCAATGGCGCTGCATCCGTTCAAGTAGGATTGGTTCCATGTGACTACTTTCATGTCATATAGCATTATTCTCTCGCTTTCTACAGCATCTTATATGAATCAATTACCTTTCATAACATCCATACGCATGATTTTCAACTCTAAAAATCAGTACAGCTTCCTCGATGCATCAAATCCAGTAATACAAGAAAACACAACACACATCATTTAAACCAAAAATAACAACGCATGAAAAACACACTTTCGACAGGAGAGAAAAAATAATCATAGCCATCAAATTTGTGAGCCCCCACATGCAGGTTCCACAAAGCAAGAGCTGTGGTTATCTCTTGTCGCGATCCGTGTCTTTGATTTCCACCTATTTCTTAAAATATACATCATTATAAGAATTTCTAACCCAAGATAATTACTTCAGTTATTTTATTTTTAATGAAAGCAGCCTTACAGTTGTTTTATATATAATAATAACTGCATTCATAAAAAAAATCAAAGCAAGCATAGATAAATAAAAATTGGGGGAAAAAAAGAACCTTTAATAGCTTAACGTGAAGCTGAGCAAGTGATTTATTAGGCTTAACAAGACCACTCTCAATCTCCTCTGCTGTTAACTTCAAATCAACCCCAAGAACTGGCTCAAATATCTGTAAAGAAAACCCCAATTTCAAATCTTTAAATAAAATGTATACACGAATTTATTTAAAAAAGAGGTTTTTTCAAAAGAAGAAGAAGAAGAAGGATTGTTGATTTTACGCTCAAAAAATTAAGAATCGAAGCGAGTTCCCAGCGGCCACGAATCTTGTCGATTTCCGATTCGAAATAGGGATCGTCGTTCAAAACGACAACGTCTTTTGCCTTCTCGCCATGGATCATTTTGCAGAGAGAGTGAGATGGAGAGGGGATTGGCGGAGAGAGGAGATGGGAAGGGGGTAAAATTTTGGGGATTTGTTTCCCGCCTAAATGAATTTTACTGGCCTGACCTGTTAACTGTAAGGATCGTGGTTGGGTTACTTTACCTTTTCTAGGGTTATTGATTAGTTAATTTCAGGCCATCTCTTTTTGGACTAGGAGGACCCCCTTTTTGTTAGGCGCAGCGTTTTTTGTTGTTTTGCAGCTAAACGCAATCGTTTTGGACATTTGCTTTTATACCGCCTTTGTTTGTTATATATATAATAAGAAAAATATAATATATGCATATTTATATATATTAAATATACAATTCAGTATTTCGAATCATTTTTAATCAATTCTAGACCTTTATTAAAAAGATATTATTGAAATTCAATATCTTCTCATCTTTTGTAAATAAAAGAGTCTTTTAATCACATTCATTAAATCAATTACATTATTTGGGTAACTTCATTGTTTTCCCTATCTTTTTTTCAATTTAGCCCTTTTTTTATTTTTATTTTTTTTTATCAACTTTATCCTTCATTTTTTTTAATAATCATTCATGTTATCTTTAAATTCATCAAATTAATTAGATCATGTTGGGACAACTTTAACACAGTTTAATTTTAAACTCAAGATAGGTAAAGAGTCGGATCAAAAGGTTTATTTCTACCAATTTCATCCTTGGTTTTTCTTAGCGATCATTCATGTTACCTTTAAATTCATCAAGTCGATTGGATCACATTGTGATAATTATTACACGGTTTAATTTTAAACTCAAAATAGATAAGGAGTCGGATCAAATGATTTGTTTCTATTAATTTCATCCTTAAATTTTTTACAAGTCTTTCACATTGCATGGAATCTATCAAGTCGACTGAATTATATTAGCACAACTCTTATATAAGTTAATTTTAAATTTGGACTAAACAACGAGTTATATGAAGAGATTTTACAATTGATATATTAAATCATGTTTAGTAATAATATCATATAGTTATCTATAACCTATATATTTTTTGTTGTATTAAAAAAATTTTTACTCTACACGCAATGGAGCACAAGTTTGTAAACTAATTATATTTATATAATAGAAGAGAATATTACATTAATAGTTTCAGGCATGGAAATCTCTAAGCATTTTTATTTTGTAATTAACCAACAATAATAATTTGCTGCGAGTGGTTTTTTTAACACGTAGACAAATCAAAACAATATTTATTGTGGACATAATTGTTTTTTTTGTCCTTGTAAACTACTTAATTTATTGCACTTATATATTTACTAAAAATATGTTAAGGGATGGGAAATTCATTGTAGCCCTAAAAAGAATTTATTATAAAATATAGTAATGAATTGATATTTTATATCGAATGATTTAATAAGATTAATATAGAAGTAAAATGGTTTTTTCCATGTGATCTATTTGTTATTTTTGTTTTGTTTGAGATATAAATATCTTTTTCTGTTTTTTAAAACAATAAAATATTTTCATTACCCTTAAAAGCAAATAAAATCAAATAATTAGTTTACAAGGGCTTTTTTTAGATTTCACACTTTTTAGCATAACAATTTTACTAAAATAACATTTATTTCAAAATTAATTCAAGCTTTTGTTGGGGGTAATTTTATATTTTCAAGAGGGGTTTAGTTATAATAAGGTTGGTAGAGGGATAAATTAGCTTTTATAATAATTAAAAAAATATTAAGAAAAACAATCAGGAATGTGAGAAGACGTCGTAGTGCTTCGGCGTCATCTGACGTTATAAATTTGTTTCCAATTTCTCATTCCTCTTTTTTTATAGGCGAAGTGTGTTGGGTTTGGTCGAAATTTTCTGTCTTTCTTTTTTTTCTTTCTCTTTTCCCTCGAAATTTGCATTTGATATTTAGAATTTTAGGAAAATACTTTTAGTTGAGTATATCTGAGTATCAATCCTTATTTTTTTGAGTATCCTTAGCTATTTTTCAAGTGTTTATTTTTCAATTGCATCGTTCAATCTAGATGTTTTATTTTTTTTTATTTTTCAAATTTGGTAATGATTCTTTTTTTTTTCTTCATTTTTTTCTTGCCTCTTCTTCTGTAAACTTCAATTATTTTTAATTTTATTATTTAATTAAGAATTTTAATTTTTTAAACGTGGTCTTCACTCTCTCGGTAATTTCTTTTCTA
>Ga0307518_10002332_pt1 | contig 13847 bp, 21 predicted proteins | sample 25_EM_MG_FD_203889 | JGI IMG/M metagenome (GOLD analysis project Ga0307518, IMG submission 203889) | Populus trichocarpa ectomycorrhiza microbial communities from riparian zone in the Pacific Northwest, United States - 25_EM | ecosystem: Host-associated > Plants > Roots > Unclassified | place...
TAGTGCCGCTGAAGCGCAACCATGGGCTCCCTTGACGAGCTCTCTTCTGGGAAAGAACGAGAGAGGGTTCTTCTTCCTAACAGCACTCTAAAGTAGGGATATAACTGTCATGGTGCTGTAGGACGCCGTCTGAAAGTAGGGAAGCGGATAGAGTACTGAATTCGACGCATCCAGGGAAGTGAGACGAACGACAGAGGAAGATGGACATGGCAAGTATCTGGGAGGAAGGGACCATAGGCTGAGGGCTCAGGGGACACAGAGACAACCAGAGATGACTTCTCAATCTTGACAATAGACCTAAGATGACCAAAGTACGTCCTTGACGCAGGACTGACGAGGAGAACGCGCTGACCAAGAACGAGGGGGACTGAGGGAGCAGGCTGGGAAGATATGTGCCAGGCAGTGCACGGGAACTCTGGGAGAGGCTGTCCTAAGAGCAGGACATAGTGGAGATCTGCAGCAATAGCGGAGAAATGATCCAGAGAAAATACGGACTCCATAGTGACTGATGAGACGAACGTCTGGATTGCGGGGGGAATATCTCTGTGGGAAATGAACGGATCCACGTCGGAACTTGACAGGCAGATAGACCACGCTCCAGGCTCTCTGACGGTATAGTCACGTGCCTGATAGCTTTGGAAACGGTGGAGCTATTCAAAATATCGGAATGCTGGCACTGGGCACCTAAAAATGACATTTGAGTGCTAACGTTGTTTCTTCTCTTTTTTCCTTCATTTCTCCATCAATTCTTCAGCTTCTTTGCTCGTTCTGGTATGGGAGTTGGACTGCAGTAGATTGCATTCCTTTCTCATACCATAATGGATGTTATTCCTTCAGTTTCTTCTGCTTCTTGGCGGTTCTTGTGCGATAGATGACTGTCAGCGTCGGCATTCATCTTTTGCATCAGGATAGTCTTCTTGTGTGATAGATGGCTATGATGAGGCTCCGTCGTGCTCATCCTTTGCATCAGGATCGTTCAATATTGACATTATCTTCCATGTTCACTGTACCAAACCTGTTTGGTGCGTGACATCGCACAATTTCGTAGTCCTTTGTTGGTGTTGTGTTTGGGTTATTACTCCGACCCAAATCCACACTTTGACTCACACCGGGAAGGATTTGAGATCAGAGTGCACCAGCTCAAAGGGCTTGGAAGCACGTCTTTCATTCTCTGGGAAAGCTCAATTGGGCATTTTTCCAAGAGCACATCCAGGGCAAACACAATCCTTGGTAGGAAAGTGAATCTCCAGAAAGCTGTCAAGTCCGGGTCTACTCCGGTAGGGGGTCCGGTCAAGTCCAGACGGAAACGGACGAAGGACAAGGGCAGGGGGCTGGACAAGGAGTTAGTCCGGCCAGAGTTGGTGACCGCTTGGATTCAACGACTAAGGACAACGAGCGTTGATCCCTTGCGTAGGTTCTGGTCAAGAGGTACAGAGACGGAGACGGAGACAGGCAGAAACTGGAGTAGTGACTATGGTTGATTTCAGACTGAAGAATACAGGATAATCTACAGAGTACTTATACTAAGTAAGAACTAGGGACGAGTACTTACGGTGACAAGTAAACAGCCTAAAAAGCAGACAAGGGATAACCGGAGAAAGTACTAAGTCAGGTCCGAGTAAAATAAAGTCAGGTCCGGTGAAAATGCTACAAGGTATAGGACGTATCGAGTTCACGGAGAACTCACGTCAAAGCAGGGTAAACGGCGAAGTGTGGTAACGAGCGAATGGAGCATAGACCAAGGGTCGTACTTAACGGAGGGTTAACTGCACGAGCGCGACCGGAGTTGAGCTGTAGAGCTGCGATGCGACCGGAGTGACCGGATAAGACCCAGAGTTGGGCATGGTCGTAACAAAAGCGCTGCATATGCTTTTGCGCGTGTTGGAGTACTTCCTTCAAGGGGTGCCCAAATCTCCAGTGCATAATGTCATAATCGACTTTGCTCATGGAGGCAATGTAGTTAGATCTAATTATCAGGATAGATCTAATCCCAAAAATGATGTTGTGATTGTCTTCTGGGTCTGGCCCAAACCATAGGCACTCTGCTTTGTTGGTGAGGTTAATACCTCTCTTATTGCCAGTGACTTTGTAGTTATGCTGGAGCATTTCACCCATAGAAATAAGGCATGCAGTAGCACCTGGCATATGGAGCACTTGGGTGAGTGTGACTACTTTCTCATCCCTAGAGTTGTGGTCTAGGCACCGGAGTAATACCGTGCCAATGCCAGCAATCAGTGCTACACCATTAGCCATTTTGGCATAGTACACTTGCTTTAGTGCGTTGTAGGAGGCAAAGTCGCCTATGTCACCAGTGAAATGGTGGGATGTGCCAGAGTCTAGGAGCCAGAAAGCACCAGAAAGTTCACTATCATCAACCATTTTTCCCTTACAGCCAGCACAGCGTGCATCATTCACTTTGTGAGAGCAAGAACAAATATATGCATTTCTTGAGACATGACATGACATATTATAGTTACTACTTGCTATATACAGTGCAGGCGCATAGCACACATGTAAAGGGAGCGTGTCAGTGTCAGTCAGCATGTGTGCAGAAGGTACTTGCCTGAAAAGGCTGGCCTCTGCGCCCATTGCCATGGATGTTGCATTGTAGCAGTCCAGGACCATCGCGTTGATTTTGTCAAACTCATCGTCAGCGAAGGGCTCATGGGTGAAGGGTTCATCATCCCCCAAGGAGATGGTATCCTCTTCATACTCTGTGATGCGCTCCTTGAGACGAGGGTGCTTCAGCAAGGAGGGACCAGCCTCGGGCTGGTCCAGGTTTGCACTAGTCATCAACACGACTTGGTTGAGTGTGCAGATGGTCTGGCAAGAGGGCTCTACCCCCAGATGGTGTGCCAAGTCAAAGGCCCTAATAGTATTATGGAATGTGGGGGGGATGTAGTTGGTTGCACCGGGGGTGTGAGCCAGGGCGCGACAGTTGACGGTCAGCTCTGGTCCATTGTAGTGGACATAAGTAGTGAAGGCGGCTTGCTGGGCGTTTTCATGACAAGCGCTAGCCTTCTTGCCACCACAACGAGTGTGGCCTCCCTGTCCTTGGGCAGGAGCATTTCTGCTTGCACCACCGTTGGACCCACCTTGCTGCTGCTGCTGGGCAAACTTTGGGTCAGCCGGCTTGCACTTCACAGTGCTAAGCTTGTTGGCCTGTGGGCCCTTACCACTGCTGCGGGAAGAGGTGCCTTTCTGCTCAAAGAGAGTGTGGTGGCCTTGACGATCCCATCAGGCTTGAGGTTCTTGATTTCATCTGGCGATGTTTGGCTGAGAATTTGAGCTATGACCTCCATGGTAGGAGGGAGCTTGCAGAGGATGATCATCGCCTGCATGGGGGCAGGGAATTTGAAGCCAGTGTCCTTGAGATAAGCAAAGTGGCTAAGCACTTTGGTGATTGCCAGAGTGGGATGGGAGCCAGTGGGGATGGTAGTCGCCAGGAGCTTGCTAAGCTCAGCATAGGCGGAGCCAATACTTGGGGCACTGAAGTTCTTCTTAAGGTGGTCCCAGACCTCCACTGTCGACGGGCTGTGTGGTCGAGTAAACATACCACTGGCCCTGGGCCCAGAGGTAGGCCTGCATGGTGGTGTGCCACTGCTGCCAGTTGGAGCCAGTGAACATGGGGACCATTTTGTCAAGAGTGCTGGACATGGTGAATTCTGTTATGGGTCAACAGAGTCAGCAAGTGAATGCGACAACAGACAGACAAGAAAAGAAGAAAACACCTGAGTGCTAGTGAAAGCACTTCTGTCAACAGCTAACTCATGACTAGGGTCAGCCAGCGCAAGTCATCAACAAACTTCGCTTGTACAGGTGCTCAACTAAGGAGCTCACTGACTGGCGCAAATCATTAACGAACTTTGTTGTAGTATGTAATATACAATTGAAGCGTACATGCACACCACACAAGGTACATCATATATAAGTCATACCTACGAACCTACATACATTAGCGTTGAGTTTGAATCAAAGCCATCTCGTTGATGGTGTCATCCAGATTCCTGTCATTGTGTTTCTGCCAACACAAACTCGTCGCTCGCCGACTCGTTTTCAATCTGTGTCATTGTTCTATCTGTTGGGTTCTTCTTGCTCATTCTCACTTGTCTGCCTGCTGGGGCCGAAGCCAGTTGTTGTTGTTCATTGTATTGCCACTGGGGCCAAATCCAGAGACCGCTGCTCATTCTTTTCATGCATTGCTTTGCTTGCTGGGGCTGAAGCCAGTCACACGTTCTCATTCCCACACTGTCATTCACCATGCCTTCCGAGAGCTCAATCTTGAAGCTTAATGGCTCGAATTACTATGAATGGAAAATGTTGATGGAAGCTTTGTTAGTGTGGAGAGGATTGATGGAGTATGTAGATGGCTCCAAGGCCAAGCCAGTTGGCAGTCCGAACTCGAAGGCCGTCAAAGACTTCATGAAGAGATCGGCTGAAGCTCACGCAGAAATCATCCTACACATTGAAGTATTGCAACTCGCTCATGTATGTGACCCTGACCCCACCTCCATTTGGAGTACTCTCGAAACCATCCACTGCACCCGTGGTTTCGCCACTCACCTCATGCTGCGCCGCAAGTTTCTCACGCTCCGCAAGTCTGATGAAATGTCAATCCAAGCTTGGGTTGCCAAAGTGTGCTGCATCACATTCCAGCTGCAGGAAGTCGGTGTAGATGTCTCTGACAAAGATGTTATCCTTGCCCTCACCCTCGGCCTTCCCCTGTCCTATGAATCATTCATTATTTCCCTTGACACTACCCCACCTGACCAGTTCACACTCAATTATGTCATCATGCGTCTCACCAATGAAGAAGCTCAACAACAGCATGGATGTGACACAGCCACTGATTTGCCAGACCCATCAGCACTCGCCACCTGAGCTCAGTGCCAGAACTGGACTCCCCTCATGAATATCACCTGTTTCTATTGTGGAGAAAAGGGTCATTACCAATGTGATTGCCCTAAGAACAGTTCTGGTGCAGGTAATAGTACATCTCATACAGACAATAATGTTACATTGGAAGCTAGTTATGCATTCTAATTAGTGCTATGTACGCTTCTGCTTGAAGGAAGGTGTTGTAGTATGTAATATACGATTGAAGCATACATGCACACCACACGGGGTACATCGTATATAAGTTGTACCTATGAACCTACATATGTTAGCGTCGAGTTTGAATTGAAGCCGTCTCGTCGACAGTGTCATCTGGATTCCTGTCATTGTGTTTCCACCAACAAACTTCACCTTGTGGCTGTGCAGGGGCTCAACTAGGAGCTCACTGTCCTCCACAGCATCAAGCTAGTTAAAGCGACGCTCAGGGAGCTGGAGTGCTGCCTGGTGCATTGCTGCACACAGTGTGCTCACAGTGTGCTCACAGTGCACTCACAGGGCTCATAACCTGTTGGAGCAATACCTATGTATGTAGAGGAACTGCTACTCCTGCTCACCTGTTATGTGGAGGGCACAAGCTGAGATGATAGCAGTAGCTGGTCAAGAGCTGTTTTATTATATAAGCGATGAATGCTGTTTATATACAACAAACATTGTGATGCATGACTGTGATGTGTGATGTGTGACATGTAACATCTACTCTAAAGAGGACTATTACTAAGTCTACACTAATATGGGTTGCAGTCTTGTGCGCACTTCATTGACAGTTTACGCTGGGTGCATGTGCAACTTCAACACAAACAACAGAAAAAAGGAAACCATGAGCTGAATTTGTTGAGCATAGACAGATGTGTGAGGATACTTCAGGGGGTTCAAGCATAGTTAAGTGTTCCTAAACACATGCACGATGAATGTGCATGTTCCGGAACTGCCACACCTCATTGTATTTGAAGTAATCTGTGGTTTCGAGGCCTGGTACTGGTCATTCAAAACCCTTGAGCCCCTGTGGACAGCCCAGTACCACTTTTATGTTGAGACATGTGAATCAGAACAAACCCAACCATATGTGTACCACTCAATATACCATGTGTTTCTAATTGTTGAAGCAATACCTATATATGTAGAGGAACTGCTACTCCAACTCACCTGTTGGGTGGAGTGCACAACCTGAGATGATAGCAGTAGCTGGTCAAGAGTTGTTATATTATATAAGCAATGTCCACTGTTTATATACAACAAATAGTGTGATGCATGACTGTGACACGTGATGTGTGACATGTAACATCTACTCTAAAGAGGACTATTACTAAGTCTACACTAATATGGGTCATAGTCTTGTGTGCACTTCATCAACAGTTTATGCTGGGTGCACGTGTGACTTCAACACTCCCCCTCACTGTGCTGTACATAGAGCACTTCAGCAAATAAGGCGCTAGATGCTGCCAGAGGGAAACTGTAAGCCTAGTTGAGCTCTGAACTTCGCAAATTTCTTGTGTGGTAAGTTCTTGGTGAGCAGATCAGTGGGATTCTCAGCACCATCAATGAAGAATAGCTCCACATTACCTTTTGCAACTGACTTGCGGATTCCGTGGTAGCGGATGTCAATGTGCTTGGAGTGAGGCTCCATTACAGGGTTGGATGCCATGAATATGGATCCCTGATTATCACCGCAAATCAGGATAGCTTTCAGCTTATAGCCAAGCTCACTGAGCAAACTTTGAATCCAGGTAACTTGGCAAGTGCAATTGCTCAAAGCCATGTATTCAGCCTCAGTGGACGAGTACGCAATAATCTTCTGCCCACGAGAAGTCCAACTGATCAAGCCATCTGCAAGTTTCAGGTAGAAACCTGTCTGCAAGAGGCGAGAGGTAGGGTCTGATCCCCAATCTGAGTCCGTGCATGCAATCAGTCCAGTACCAGATCCACCATTGTATACGAGGGAGTATGTAGACGTCCCAATAAGATAGCGACAGATATACAGTGCTTTGTTCAGGTGGTCCTGAGATGGGTTCACGGCATGGCATGAGAGATGGGTGACTGCAAAGGCAATGTCAGGCCTAGTGCCCAACATAAGATACAGGAGGGACCCTATTACCATCTGGAAATGGGAGTGGAGATCCGCATCAACAGGCTCTGTATTTTTGGCGGCATAGTAGCCAGCTGGCAGTGGGGTGCTTGTGGACTTTGCGTTTAGCATGCCGCAGCATTCAACGACCTTTTGGAGGTACACACATTGATCCAAGTGGATAGCATGACCTTTGCGAGTGATTTGCATTTGGAGGAACTCATTTGGTTCTCCAAGGTCTCTGCACTCCCATTTGCACATGAATTGTGCTTTGATGGCATCAACAACAGCCTTGTTAGGGCCACAGAATAGTGTGTTGTCAACATATATAATACTGATGACAATGTTGGTGCCTTTCTTCTTGTAGAAGAAGATGCCTGCTTCAGACTTAAGATGCTCAAACCTGAGCTCTTTCAGAGACTCATCGAGTGTGCGCCACCAAGCTAGGCCAGCCTGTTTAAGGCCATAGAGGGCATGCTAAAGGCAGAGCACTTTGCGCTCTTGCCCAGGAACAGCAAACCCTTTGGGTTGTTCCATGTAGATCTCTTCATTGAGCTTGCCATACAAGTAGGCACTCCGAATGTCGAGTCCAGTGATATACCAATTCTCAAGTGTGGCAAGCGCAAGCATGAGGCACACTGTTTCAAAGTGCATGACTGGTGAAAAGACCTGGTTGAAATCTAATCCCTCGACATGGGAGAAGCCTTTCGCTACTAAGTGGGCTTTCTTGTGGCCATCCAACTTCACGTCAAAGACCCATCAATTCTTTATGACCTTCTGGTCTCAGGGATGGTCAACTAGCTCAAAGACTTTGCACTTTCGCAGCACATTGAGCTCTTCTTGGCAAGCAAGTCACCAGAGTTTCTGCTCAGCTTGGGGTAAGCGAGCAATGTCCCTATAGGACCAATTATGGACATTCTCGTATTGAGGGTCACGGGTTGTGAGGGCTTTGCCCATCAGGAATCGGACTAGGTTTGCTCCCCCTTCCTCACACATCTTTTGCACATCTTCCTCACTGGGCATTGCAGAGGTGTCAGGGAAACCACCAGGGATATGGTCTGGTGTGTCTGGTTGTGGGGGCCTAGGGGCCTCACCCACTGTTTGTTGCCATCAGGAGGCACTTTCGATATCCCAGAGTTGCTCAATGGGATGTCACCACTCACCATACACATTACTGGGGTGCAATGGCGCTCTACATTCATGTTGGGGGCGGGCAGGTATATTCACTCCTGGAGGGTGCTGTGGTGCCAGAGGTGGCAGGTTTCTCACCGGTGAAGGCATTCTTGGTGCTGGTGGAGGCACTGGAGATGGCGTATGGGGAGGATTTATTTGACTAGGCTCTTCCTCAGGAGCCTCAGGTTCCCCGCGCTTTGGATCGTCATCCTGTGCTTGGGGATGTGGATAGCCATGGTCGTGTTCCACATCATCACTGTCGATATCTTCAGGGGGATTCCCTGGTCAATCGGTGGTAGGTTTTGGATTTGCCCTTCCAAAAGGGTTCTCAAGAGGTTTGTGCTGGTTTTTGGGGCAGCAAGGGAAATGATGCTTGTCAAAGATGGCGTGAGCAGCGGTGAACACTGTGTTGGTGGAGCGCATAAACAAGAAGTTGCACTCATTGCCAGGGGCAACACCAATATAGGTCATTAGCTCCGACTTGGGAGCCATCTTATTTGCTCTAGCCATGGCTGGGAGGTAGACAAAAGCTCCACAGCCAAAAACACAGAGGTTGATGTTAGGCATCTCCCCCTTAAGCATTTCATGGAGGGTGTGCCATCGGAGGCAAGCTACCAGAGTATGGTTGTAGATGTGGGTTGCATGAGTGAACGCAAACTCCCACCAAGAGTCAGGAATGCAGGCTTGATGCCACATAGACTTGGCTTTATCCATGAGAGTGCACCCTAAACACTCAGTGTGGCCATTCTGCATGGGGGTTCGTGGAGCACTTTGGTAAATTTTTATTCCTTTCTCAAGGAGTGCTCGATCAAACAGATCGGATTTGTACTCTCTGCCGGCACATCAGCAAAACTACAGCCATCTTAAAATCGACTTAAATACAGCTTATTTTGACTTAATTACTTAACAATTTGGATTAAGTATCTAAGTAGCACTAAGCCAAAAAGCACCATTTTGCATGTGCTTAGCTGACTTGGCTCCTTTCATCTCAAGTCTTGTAAGTAATTAAGTTCACACCAAGTGGTTCAAGTAGCAAAAGACAATTAAGCATTGGCCTATCTAAGTATACAAGATGCATTAAGTAAGTTAAGCATGTAAGTAAGGTGCAAGATAGCAGAGGGACTCCACAGGAAAAAAATACTAGGGGGAGTTATGTCGCAGATATCGTATCTGCAGGTGCAATGCAATGCAAACCATATGAAATGGGGGGAATGTGCGGTGGAAACTGCATTGCAAGGAGCATTTTTGTTGTGGTTGCTGGGTCTGGGTGCTGGTGTCGTGGATATACGGTATTTGTGGGTGTGAGGTGAACCATATATAGCAGGGGGGGATGCAGAAATCGTGCCGCAAAAAACATACATGGGGGCTGCCCGGGGGGACCTGTGGCAGCATCAGAACATCTGGGATATACAGTATTTGTGGGTGTGGGGCAAACCATATATAGCAGGGGGGATGCAGAAATCGCGTCGCAAAAAACATACATGGGGGCTGCCCGGGGGGACCTGTGGCAGCATCAGAACATCCATGGGCACAGTGCGCCTGGAAGCATTAGATGAAAATGAGACCCACTGAATTTGCCCAGGTCTCAAGCTCCTCGAGTTGCACATGCAGGTGGTCGAGCATTTTGTCGAATGCATTGCTGACTTCTGTGTATTCCTTGCGCGCTTCTTGCATCTCAGCATATGCAAAATGGAGCAAGAAACTAGTCAGGTTCGCCTCCATGCCGGCTTTCAAAGTGTTCAGTGCCTCCTCTTGCTTACCAACACCATTTGTCCACACAAATGCCATATACCTATTCCGACAAGGATAAACGTGGGAGAAAGAACCTGCAGAAGAGACTCACCAAATCTCACTGTAGTATCGCATTCTGATGACCGCCTTGCGATAAACGAGTTGAACCTGAGAGACTAACGTCACTTTGTCTTTTTCTTCAAATTCGAGAGGGTTGTTTTCCTCCCACTTCAAATAAGTTTTCCATGCACCAACAAGAGCTCTTTCAGCAGCATTGAAAGTTGGGGTAGGCAGTAGATAAATTGACGGCCTTGAAGACAAAGACGGGGGCGGTGGTGGGAATAAGGGACCCAAATGTCTTTGTAATTGGCGAAGCACTGTCCCTGCTTGCATATGTGATGGGGATAAATCAGACATAAATTTCTTAGCCTGTAGAAATATGCATAATCAAATACAATAGACAAAAGGATTGCACAGACCGTAATTTTGTTCAGCCCGTTCTCAAAGGTCTCGAGTTCAGACCAGAGCTTCTCCACATTCTCAAGAGGGATCTGAACAGCCCTGTGATAAATCTTATGAAGAGCGTCCATCTTATGTTGTTCTTCCCAGGTAGTGCTTGTCTAGTATGACATGAGTTGATGCCTACGAAGTTGGGACACTACATACCGGATGTAATTGTGCCATATTTCACTGCTGTCTTTGTCTTGTCCAATGCGGTTGAGCACAAGCCCGACTGATGGCTTCTCAGCTGTTGGGCGATGTATTCACGCGTCTGTAGATATCAATGTTGCATCAAAAATCCTGTTGGAGTACCGTGATTTCGCTCACTATGAACCTGGCATAAGTAAGATAGAACTTCCAAAGATCAACTGAGGGCGACGTTCTCAGGAATCTCTTGAATAACCCTTCAGTGTACTGGAACAGTCCCGGGCTTAAGAAGCGGTTGAGATAAGCAATTTGGGAAGACGACTTGGTATCGCACTGTCAAACTACAGCCGAGGAGTGAACAAGACTTCATACCATGTTGGGATATGTCTCGAGCAAAACTTCGTAGGTTTGTTTAATTTGCTCAGGGTCGCCATTATTTCAGCGATGTCCACAAGCTGGTTCCACCCTTCCGGGTCTTGAGGATGGTCACGCAACTTCTCACGCAGTACATGCCACTCAGAGGGTGGTTCCTTTGGCGTTTCTTAAGCGGATCAGAGATGGCTCATGGCAATTTTGGGTGACTTACATGACAGCCTTGGGGTTGAGCACATTGAGAGCATTCAGGATCTCTTCGGCTGGCAGGATCCAATGATCTGAAAGCGGGGTGAGAGGACTAGAACACCAATTCAAATGCATGATGATCTATAAAATGATTAATATAAAACCCCCGGTAAACGTCCAAGGAATTGTGCAAATTGACTTCTGATGGCACAGGCTCCTGACCAAATATCGGGATTAGATGTGCTGCACGGACGATGGTGTCAATGTGGACAACAGAAAGATAGCGAGTATTGTCATCCAAGAAAGACGGCTTTACCATCCACATCCCGGTCAGGTCGTCTGGCTCGTCCGCGACATAATCAAACCAGTGGACGAGAGCGCATCAGTAGGATACACCATTAGTGCACGGTAGTGAGAAAAAGCAGATAATTCGTGCAACTTCCATTGCCTGCATACCCTCGCGTGTGTCGTCTGTATTCACAAACACAGTGTCAAAACGTTCTGGGCCACGAAACCAAGACAGTGTTGCTTTAATTTGCTCACGGCGTGCACGGCCAACACCACAGGGGTCACTTGGAGAAATAAAGGTGGCAGTAGCGGAAAGATAGACTTTGAGACGGCCAGTGAATGTTGCTGGACGTGGACCACCAGCATTCGTGTTGAGCTGTTGAGACAAGAAGTCTCGAAGGAGGTTTGGGAAATTCGGGATTTCGAGTTCTTCTGCAAGTGACTGGACTTGAGTAGGGCGGTTTCGAGCTGTCCCCAGTCAGTATGTGATTTAAAGAAAACTAGGAGCTCAGCAGCGTACCAGGAATGCACGCTAACTTGACGGCAGAGTGAACCAGACCCAGCCTTTCATCAACTATGCCCATGTCGTCATCATCAGCATCAAGGTCGGGGTCTTGAGGTATAGAGGCGGAATCAACGCCTTGATCGCCTGTGAATTTGATTAGTCCAATAGCAGTGGGACAGAATGAGGAGGAAATTTCATACGTAAGTACTGAAAATGACTGGATGCAAGAGAACCTTTCAACATCCCGCGTTTCTCGAAATCAATGGTTGCAGCTGCCAGTTTGTCCAAATGCTGGTTTGTTAATAGCATTTGGCCGAGGGCATTATATTTATTTGAACGTCTCCAAGGCTCCTTGACAGCTTTGATATGTTTCGATTCAGTGATTGACGTACAGAGGCCATTTGGTGCGCCAAACGACCAGATGAGGACCTCATAATGAGTGAGGGAATGCTGGCGGGGAAGAGAGAAACCATCGGGATGAACTTCCGTTGTGCGAAATATTTCGCGATATTGATGGAATCGTGTAAGCGCATGTTGAAGTTTGGCAAGCGTATCGTCAGTGATTATATCTCTGCGAACGAGATAACAGAACTCGAGGAATGCGCGAAAAGTACGGACAACGTCATCAGGGACGTGCCCTTCGATTGCAGGGAGGTATACCTTTTGAAATATCAGTACATTAATAGGAGTACATGTGTTGTTTTAAATGCCAACCTTCATAAGGGCCTTCGAATCATCACCAGTCCATTGTGAAAATCCTCGCCCCTCAGGGAAGCGCTGCAGGCCCGAAAATGGTGGAACAACAGCAATACTGTTAACGCTTGGTAAATGTTGCGACTTGGAAAAAAGAATACCTACCGACAATCAATATCAGCTAAAATTTCCTTCACCTCCGCTTTTCCATGAGTGAGTTCAAGGTACTTGGTAACCCACTCAACAAGGTGATCCTTGAAAGCACCCTTGATTAATTGATGAAGGATGTCGGGTGCCAAGAGCAAGCAGATGTTAGCACGAGGAAATTCGTCTGTAAATGGCTATCACGGTACTACAGTAAGTTTCGATCACATCAATATATTATGTTCACACCTTAATTTGGCCGTCAATCCCCCAATCATGCCATAAAGCGGTAAGTGAAAAGGCCTCCATGAGTGCATCAATGAGTGTGCGTGAACGTGGTGCACCACCACCATCCAAGTCATTTGGGGTAGCTGTACAACTAGGGCAGACTGTCATACTTGCATGGTTCAACGCCATACCCACTCACCGACCACACCAGTTCTGCACAATACAAGCAAGTAAAACCTGCTCAGGATAGTCAGCTATATATGGCCCGATACCATAAATGACACGGTGGAAGTGTCCGTCAGGGCAACGAAGAACTTCGGGTGTTGTCATGTGGGGCTTGAGTGACCGAAGGATTCGCGCTAGTGCTGTATGGAACACCTGTTTTTTAAACTTGCGGAAGTGGGCTTCATCAGCGTGCTTTTTAGCAGCTGCAGTTGAATCATCGGGTGAGTAGAAAACAACATGAAGAAGATATTTACACACTTTTTGGAATAGGTAAAAATCCAATGAGGACAACAGCGTTCTGATGCGCCTGCCGGACATGGTTCTGAACATTGCCGATGGAAAGATACACCGGCCAGTAGTCATTCTGGCCAGTGGCGATGGAGACGGTGGTTTTGTCGCTCCCAAGAATAATGGGGACAAACGTTGCCCCATCTGCTCGAGGATCTTGGGCAATTTCATCCTAGAAAGACTGTTAGTAACTGTCAAGCACCTACAATCTCTGCCTTGCTTCTGGGTGCTACTCCGACGAAAAAGGGGACAAGTCCGATGGGAGGAGGTACAACTCCGAAAGGAGGAGATGCAAGTCTGATGTAGAGGAGGACAAGTCCTACAGGGGAGGAGTTCAGCACCTGAAGAAGAGGAAGGAAGATGTAGGGGGTGAGGGCGTTGGCTTCAGCTTATGTGCTGCGCCCT
>Ga0307518_10002333_pt1 | contig 13845 bp, 6 predicted proteins | sample 25_EM_MG_FD_203889 | JGI IMG/M metagenome (GOLD analysis project Ga0307518, IMG submission 203889) | Populus trichocarpa ectomycorrhiza microbial communities from riparian zone in the Pacific Northwest, United States - 25_EM | ecosystem: Host-associated > Plants > Roots > Unclassified | place...
AGTCGAGCGTTTTCTTTCTTTTCCTGTCTTACTTCGTCAAAGTCGAGTGTAATACTTTGTCTTGGAGTGCGTGGGCTTTTTAAAAATATATTTGTTTTAAATAATATTAAATATATATATATATATTTATTTATATAATTTTGATGTACTAGTTAAAAATAAATAATTCTTTACAAAATTTTAATATATTTTAAGTAAAAAATATAAACTACAATACCATTTAATTATGTTTTTTCTCTTTTGATATTTAGAACCCCACGACGGTGCAATATGGAAATTAAAACTTGGAAAAAAAAAACAAGAAGTATAAGAAGTGGTATATTTATTGAGCATAATTCTGATACTCTATTTTTTAAAAGAAAATTGTTAGTGATGGCCTTATAAATACGCCGCAAACACCACCATGTTCCAATCTCCTGCAGCACGTTTCTTCAAATATTATCAGCTCAGATAGCAACAATTCCAGATGAACTCTTAACCTACGCAAGGACACGTTATTTGTGCAGAGACCTAGAATTCAAGAGATATTCCAAGGCATGATCAAGTGAGGAAATATTCCTCGGATATCACAAGATGATCACATGTAAAAAGCAAATCATCGATATCAGTTCTGAATAAATATAATATTAAAGTACAAAAAAAAAATCAAGGGATCAAAATAAAAAAAAAACAGAGAAAAAAGAAAAAGAAAAATCACAGCGATCCCTTTACATAATACAGTAATTCACTCTTTTCCTTCACACGTCACTGTTTGACCGTTGTATAGGTTATGTTTGTTTTACATTTTAAATTTTTTTAAAATTTTTAAATTAATATATATTTTATAAAAAACATTTTAAAAAATAATTTAAACCACACTCATTTACGACCAGAACAGACCAAACTCATGAATTTACTACCAAACTGGTTCACCACGAACAGACACCTATGATTTTACCAACGCAATAACACAAACCCCGAGGTTCCCAGTGACCCAGACCACTTATAGGATTCTTCGCCCCACTATTCCCCTCTCGGTTCTAGCGGGTACCGAGCATCCACATCTCCAAGTCCACTCCATTTTCATGGCTCAGTGTCTCTTTCTCGATGAAAACCTTGCCGGAGCCTAACTCCTTTCCATCGTAACTCACCCGAATCTGCCTTTTTATCAGACACACAGAAGTTCTGTTCAGGTATTTTACTTTTAGTATAATAACTTCCTTTCCTTTTACATACCTCTCTTTTTTTCTTTCATGTTTGTTGAGACAACCCTCTGCTCTGTCTTCCTTTCTGATATAAAACTGGTACTGACAAGGGGTTTTGACTGGTTCAAGCTTGAGTGTTTCTTAGATTTCTTTTCGGGGTTGAAAAAGAGGAGATTTTTTTTGAAACATTACTTTCTAGGGAATGATTGCTAGAATGATAAAAAGGTGGATTTCCCCTTCATTTTTCCAGTGAGAAAAAAAAACAAGAAGAAAAGGGGGCTGTAAGTATTGTTGCTTAACTACTTACCACAGAAGTCTCATACTCAACATCATGTACTAATTGCCGATTAATTTACCGTATCATGGATTTATAACCAGGAAAAGAGAGCGAAAGTCACTACTCACTAATGGGAGTGTAAATAATCACGTTTCTTTCTCTGTTTTTATTATTTTTTTCTTTTTTCCTTTTAATTTTCTAGTTCGTAGAACAAGAATCCTTGAGGTAAAAGCGAGAAACTATTGCATGGAGCTGGTTCATTCCACCAAACCAATCACTCTCTCTTGGTTTACCACTCCAAACAGTTATAAACCGTAGGCTCCATTGCATCAACTAGTTAAAACTGTGCTGGACCAACGAGCGAACTAGTCCTTGTAAAAATTTCTCAGGTGAAAGCATGTAGGCATTATTTTGATCACCCTGGCTTGAAATGATAGCACTAGACTTGGACTGAACTCTGTCATGGCTATGTTAAATAATTGATGGTATGGCAATACCAAGGAAAAAAATTGGCACCAAAAACAATAATGATGCCATGGCACTGCTTGCCAATCTTACCATTTCTTTTCTTTTCTTTTCCGTTTTTTTTCCCCTCGTAAAGTGACAAGTGTAGAACTCCAACTCTCTCCAGTCTTGGTTTTGCAGAGGTGAGAACCATTAGACAAAATGCAGATGCTTATTGACCTATTTTGTGGGATTCGTCATTCCCCACTGGTTTAGCCAAGTGGAAAACGGGGGAGCTTGGGATGAGCTGTTGAAGCTCACATCTACAGTTTGAATCCTCATTTATGCAGCCTGGATTATTGCATTGTGGCTCAAAGGACTGTTCACTCACTTGGAATTTACTGGTAAAAGCTTGTTGCATCAAATCTAAATTACTAGATAAAGAAAAGCTCCTTTGGTGGAATTTCATGTAGTTCATGAACATTAATTGGTTTCAAGTTCGAATTTATCTCATTTAATTTTATTTTTTTTAATGTATCTCCTTGAGTATATGATGATGCTGTCATTTTCTTTCTACTATCTCAGGGTTTGCTGAAGAGAATTAGCTTCTTCGCTGATTAACAATGAAGAGAAAGCGTTTACATCAGTCCAAGCATCCATTTAATGCACACCGTGTGTATTACCTCCTTAATTCCCTTACTCTCTCTCTTTTTTTATTTCTAATGTTATCCTTAACTTTACTTAGGAGCGAGCCCCAATACTGAGGAGCATAAGTTTTTGTTATTCTGAGCAAGGAGGTCCATGCTAAATATAGGTTCATGTATTATCATAAATTGTTGGCCTGTGGAAGTTATATAAGCATATATGTGTTTTTTGGATAGCCAAATTGTCAGAGCCACATAATGTTTGAGCTAAGATGGGACAATCATAAAAGACAAATTGATGGTGTGAACCATCAAATTCAGATTTTTTTAATCTTAAAATCATTTGTCCTTACTATTTATGCAGCGATGAAATCTGTGCGTTTGATCGTTAAGAATATTCCGATTTAAGTTGTTGAAGCCTGGATGGTTTCATTTTTCAAATGGCTATGGATTCCCGAAATATTTTTTTGCAATTGTATATGCATCACGTGTTGTGATAACTATCTTTTTAATATGGTTCTATTGATGCTTTATTCGCTTAGCTTTTGAGGCCTTATGCTGTGGCTCTTGGCAAAGCGTGGAGCTTATACAAATCAGGGATGGGGCTATGACTGTGCATTTTGTAGATAGCCATCATAGAATTGAGGAGAAGGGTCCTTTCTCAAACGTTCGAGTGAAGTCGAGGAAAGCTACTTCATCTGATTGCACATGCTTTCTGAGGCCTGGTATTGATGTTTGTGTGCTTTCATCTTCTGAGCGCGCGAAGAATACTGGGGAAGGAAATTCAGAACCTGTAAGTGACCTTTTCATGTTGCTGCATTACTGAAAGCTCTGTAACTATGAGAGGACTATAGATGGTGTACCTTTATCACAATCTTGCTTATTGAGTGTTTGCAACTGTTTGCATTTCTTTAGAACAGCACATGACTTAAACATGATTGAAAAAGTTCTTGTGGCTTAATAAATGCACATCATAATGCACAAAACATTGAATTGCTTCCTCTAATATCCCTGTCACCCACAGAATACATAATAATTTTCCTGCTTGAAAGAGCTTCTCGTTAAATTTTGCAGCAGTTAAATTTCAAAAGTTATGATGTTCATATTTAACGTTGTTTTTCACATGCTCTTTCTCATGTAGGTGTGGGTTGATGCTAAGATAAGTTCTATCAAGCGGAAACCTCATGTATCTCACTGCTCATGTCAATTTTTTGTTAACCTCTATGTTAACCAAGGCCCTCTTGGTTCAGAGAGAGCCAGACTTAGTAAAGAAACTGAAGCAGTAGGAATCAATGAAATTTCTGTTCTTCAGAAACTTGACAACGATCCATGTGAAGCAGACAACAATCAGCAAGAAGCTCAGTTCTATCGTTGGGAATTTTGTGAGGACTGTTCTTTAGTACAAAGAAGCAAACTCTTTTTGGGGAGGTTTTCAGCTGACCTTACATGGCTGCTTGTAGCATCAGTTCTGAAGCAAGTTGAATTTAATGTAAGGTCAGTCCAAAATAAAATTGTCTACCAAATTTTGGGTGGTGAGAATGAGCACTGTTCATTAAAATCTAATAATCACATAAATTGTGTAACTTTCAAAGTGAAAGACAGTATTTCAACCCCATTTGTGGTCCAATTGGTTCCCACTGATGCTTGTAGTGAAGCAGGCCATATTAGTGACACCAATGGGACCGAACAATCACCATGCTATGATGTTATGAGTTTGCGGCGGTCAAAGCGTCGAAATGTACAACCTGAACGCTTCCTTGCCTGTGATGCTCCTGCAGAGACAGAAATTGGCTGGGTAAGATCCCTGCCATACACACCACTGAAGTGGAAGGCGGAAGAAGAAGAAGAAGAAGAAATGCACTTACCACTGGCATACCTGTTTGGGACACATGCAGGTGCAAGTTGTGCAGAAGAGCAAACATGCAACGAAGTGGGAGTTAGTTCTCCTAAACTAGAACTCTTGGAAGGTATCCCTGTTTCCAGAACCAAGACTTACTTGAAGGAGATTAAATCAAATGTGGTTAACAGAAGAGATCACCAAACTGAGCCCGGGGAGGTTCGAGCAGGCATGGCTAAGAGAAGAGAATGCCAAAAGTCAACCATGGCTGACCGAATAGAACACCAAACTCGACTCGGGGATGCTGAATCAGGCATGGCCAACAGAAAAAAGCATGGAACTCAAATTAGGGAGGTTAAATCAGGCGTGGCTAACAGAAGAGAACACCAAGATCAACTTGCTATTGTTCCTGTGCATACTGAAGATGTTCTGGCAACCTTTGAACAATTTGATTCCCCTGTGAAGACTCCTGAACCTTATTCACAAGCGTTTATTGAATTTCCGATTAGTTATTACAGAAAAAAGAGTTCTCCTGCTGCGCACAGGAAGAATGATCGTGATGAAGATTTGATGTTCGGAAATGGATGGGGTGGAAAATTTTCTACTAAGAAAGTTCAAAGAGCAAGATACCGATCCACACATTTAAAGCAGGATAATTCTTGTGCGCCAATGACTTACAAGCGGACAGCCTTAAGTGCTGGTGCTTACAATAAACTCATAAGTTCTTATATGAAGAACATTGATGCCACAATCAAGTCAAAGGAGGTACCACGCATTATTGACCAGTGGGAAGAGTTTAAAGCAAAACATAGCTCAGATCAGAAGGAGAAAATGGAACCATCTTCGGTTAAGGATGATGGAGAAAGCTCAGAAACTGAAATGTTGTGGAGAGAGATGGAACTATGCCTGGCATCAGCATATATACTTGAAGATAATGAGGTAGAACTGTTAATTTGATTTGATTGTTTTTTGTACAGGTGCGTTATTTTTATATATTCATATCACTTATACCGTATTTTTTTCTTCATTACCGTTTCTGATTGGCTCAAGGATTTGCAGGCTCTACTTTCCACTCGGACTACACAGAAAAATTGCCAGCACGAATTCAAACTGGATGAAGAAATTGGGATATTATGCCAAATATGCGGCTTTGTGAAAACTGAAATAAAATATGTTTCAGCACCATTTGTAAGTCAAATTTTTAAACCCATGATGCCAATGTTTTCAATGTGGCTGCTGTACCTCGTTTATTAGCCCTCTGGATAGACGAGTGAGTATGAAGGGGAGGCACTTAGTAGTTATAATTAGGTATCCTACTGCTTGTGTAATGTATACTGAATTTCATCTCATTGCATTTTGGTTGGTCTTTGACCGTAGTCTCCTAGGTGGGGTAGTTTAATGGCAGGTTCCAACTTCTGTTGTTCAGTTTCAACAATTTTGTATGGGAGTATCTAATGCTATTGTTTCAAACAGAATCCTGATTATACTATGCGCGTTTACATTTCTCTAGATGGAACACACAGGCTGGACTGCAGAAAGTAAGCCACAGAATGAAGAGGATTTGGAGCTTAAACCTGATGAAGATGAGGGCTCGAGTCTTTTTGGCAATCATACTTCAGGTGAAGATGTGCCTGTATCAGAAGTGAATGACAATGTTTGGGACTTGATCCCTGAGCTCAGACCGAAATTACACATGCACCAGAAAAAGGCTTTTGAGTTTCTATGGAAGAACACTGCTGGATCCTTGGTACCGGCACATATGGAAAAAACATCTAAGAAGATAGGTGGTTGTGTTGTTTCTCATACTCCTGGAGCTGGAAAAACATTTCTCATCATTGCATTCCTTGTCAGCTACTTGAAGTTGTTTCCAGGAAAACGGCCTCTGGTCCTTGCTCCAAAGACAACTCTCTATACCTGGTACAAGGAATTTATCAAGTGGGAAATCCCTGTTCCAGTTCATCTTATCCATGGCACCAGATCTTCTAGAGTCTTCAAGCAGACTCCAGCAGCGCTTCGAGGATCAGGTCCAAGGCCCAGCCAGGATGTTGTGCATATTTTGGATTGCCTGGAGAAAATGCAAAAGTGGCATGCACAACCAAGTGTGCTTGTCATGGGCTATACCTCATTTCTGACATTGATGAGAGAAGACTCGAAGTACAACCACAGAAAATATATGGCTAAAGTGCTGCGAGAGAGTCCTGGAATGTTGATACTTGATGAAGGACACAACCCCAGGAGTACAAAATCAAGGTTGAGAAAGGTTTTGATGAAAGTGGAAACAGATCTGAGAATATTGCTTTCAGGTACTTTGTTTCAGAATAATTTTTGTGAATATTTCAACACCCTTACCCTGGCAAGACCAATGTTTATCAAAGAAGTTCTGAAGGCATTAGACCCGAAGTTTAAGAGGAAAAAGAAAGGGGCACAAAAAGCACGTCATTTGCTGGAATCTCGCGCCAGAAAATTCTTCATAGATAACATTGCAAGCAAAATTAATTCAGATGAGGCTGAAGAGAAAATGCAGGGTTTGAATATGCTGAGAAACATGACTAATGGGTTCATTGACGTGTATGAAGGCACAGCTTCTGACACCCTTCCTGGTATACAGATTTACACCATATTGATGAATCCAACAGATATTCAACATCAGATTTTGGTGAAACTCCATAAAATAATGGAAAAATGCCCTGGATACCCCCTGGAAGTAGAGCTTTTGATAACTCTTGCTTCAATACATCCTTCATTGGTCAATTCTTCTGTCTGTGTTAAAAAATTTTATAATCTGGAGGAACTGATGGAACTTGAGAAGTTAAGATTTGATTGTAAGAAAGGGTCCAAGGTGATGTTTGTGTTGAATCTTGTGTATCGTGTAGTCAAGAACGAGAAGGTTCTGATCTTTTGCCACAACATTGCACCCATTAAATTATTCCTTGAATTGTTTGAGAATATCTTTAGATGGCAGCAGGGTAAAGAAATTCTGGTTCTTACAGGGGAACTAGAGCTGTTTGAACGAGGAAGAGTGATGGATAAGTTTGAGGAATTGGGAGGGCCTTCAAGGGTTCTACTTGCATCAATTACAGCTTGTGCCGAGGGAATAAGTTTGACAGCAGCTTCACGGGTAATTCTTTTGGACTCGGAGTGGAATCCTTCCAAGACAAAGCAGGCCATTGCACGAGCTTTTCGGCCTGGCCAACAGAAGATGGTTTATGTGTATCAGCTTCTGGCAACAGGCACAGTTGAAGAGGACAAGTATCGTAGGACAGCATGGAAGGAATGGGTCTCACGCATGATATTTAGTGAGGAATTTGTGGAGGACCCTTCTCGTTGGCAAGCAGAAAAGATTGAGGACGATGTATTACGGGAGATAGTAGAGGAGGACCGGGTTAAGTCATTCCATATGATAATGAAGAACGAGAAGGCTTCAACAAGTTGATGGTAGACTACCTTCCTTAAAGAGTAAGAAATTTCCTGGTTTTGTTACAGTTTCCTATTGTTTTGTTTTTGTCTTTCTCTAGCTTAATCATTATATCTGTTTTTCATTTTATATTATCAGGGCGTCAATATTGCTTATGTTTCTCTGTGGTTCCAAAGGTTCAAGTAATCGCTGCAATGGAGCTAACGGCAAATATAATAACTTGCTGAACCATGTCTTTGCCATTCAGAATAAGCTCCATGTCCAAGTTGTTCAAGCAGTTTCTTTGTCAGCAGGATAATATATCCTAATGCTGTTTAGCTTAACGAACTGGTTTAGTTTTCTGTCATTTCATTTCCAATGCTGTTAGATTATCATTCAAAATCACATTCCTAATTGCATTGGGAAAACTTTGTTCAAACCTTATGCGTACATACATGTTAAGTCTTGACATGCTAGGTTAAAGAATCTGGTGCTTTGAAACCTGCCCGCAGACATCATGATAACTCAATTAAGCTTGAAATGCAAGTACCTGAATCATCTGATAAATTTCTCTGTTTTGATGCTTCATGGGATCATATTTTACATGGAACATGGTTTATTTTAATAATTGAGATGCTTCTTGTAGTCAATAATGATATTTATAGCTTGTTTTGCATCAATAATCTACTTGCATACTTGTCTTTTATGTTTTATCTTCTGATGCAAACCCATAAAGTTGTATCGATCATCACCTCTCTTTTTTTATGCATAGTTCCAATGATTACTTTCTTTGGATTATTTTTATTTTTATTTTATTTTTGTGAGTAGCACAGTATCAACTAATAAGAATCAATTTCATTCCTCTCCTGAAATAGTAACAGGAAGTTGAATCCACAATTTTTTTAGCTGCCTTTCGAGCCTGGCCTTACCTTTTGGGCTACATATAATTAACTGGATCGGGCTTTCCTGTCTTTTGAGATTATAATACAAGGGCATCCGGCCGACAGTAATCCTTTTGGTCTAAAAGAGGCCCACGTGCCTTTACAATTCAACGTCAGCCTTTTTTTTTCTGTGAGCTACAAGCGTATCGCTTGAACGGAGCTTCCTTCATCCAAAGGCACCGGACAAAGGCATGGCGGATACTTTAATTATGCGGTTATCCATTCCTTGTCCAGACCGGAAGTTTGACCGGAACTTGACCGTGAGTGGAGAAAGCTCCTGCTACCATTACTTGTGAACATGTTTGTGCTTAATTATATTCGTGGTCAAATTTCGACTCGTTGTTGAGATGCATATGCAAGGTGATTGTGGAAATTACCCACACTAGTTGAGAAAAAAAGGTGAGTGGCTAACATATATGAATATACCTCTAATTCAGTAGTTGGAGATGGTGTGCAGTCATGTTCGTAAGCTTTTGCGTATATATAGAATTTCATCCAAAAAAAAACTCACAGCGTCCTCCGGGCGCATGGTTCCCCGACATTATACAGACAGACAAGGAACGAATGAAATGGTAAGTTGCAATATTAAAATGAGAAACCGAGGTGGTCTCGGCATAACAATGTGCATCACTAACGGACACCACACTACAGTTTCGATTTTGAAGTCTTCGAGAAGTCTTTTACCGAGGTTAAATTGTTGGCTCTTCTTGAGAGGGATACGTATCTTATAGTGGTATTAAGTAGCAAAACCATGGGTTGGATTCGATGGATATACCACCATCAACTTGCAAAACTGTTGGCCTCTCAAAGATGACCTCAACCATGAACTGTTAGGAGCATCTATCAGCCGAACATCCACGGTATGTCCCAAGTTGACGAAAATAAAATAAACATCAATTGCAACTTGGTCGTGAAAATTTATAACTTCAATTCGACTCTCACATATAATCCACACCAGATTGATTTCCTTGACTAAGAATTCCATAGATCCGTTTTTAGTATATTGGGTTAATGAGGCAACTTGGCTGCTATTCAGAGTCTTGTTTGTATCTGATATAGGGAAGTTGTTGATTCATTCCAAGGCTAGCCTACTTGTAATCTCTATCTTATTTATTTCTTGGTGTTTTTCCAAGTCTCTTCGTTATGTTTGCCAATATTGAGTGAATGTTTTTTTGCCACTGCTTGCACTGCACGGCTTTCAATTGGCATTGGTTTACGAAGAGTTGCAGGTGATTCCCTTTTCTTTTTCGGTTGAAATTTCTCCTTTGTGGGAAGGTTTATAGTATGTACTTGGCACAGCTTATTTTTATTTTGAAAAGCGAATTAAAGGGAAAGTAAATTGGTGAAAAGTTAATACTTTTTTTATACTTTATGATGTCATAAAAAAATAGTAAAATAATTTTTAGTTTTAATTTTTTTTCAAGTTTATTAAAAGAATAGGGAATGGGTTTGACATATAAAAAATTTAAAGGATAAAATTAAAAAATAAATTCATAAATTGTTTTAAATAAAACAAATAACAATTAAAAGAATGAAAATCAAATATGACAAATAAAAAAAATAAAAAAAGATTAAATTGAAAAAAAAATCACTTTTATAGAATATTTTAAATAAAATAGATAGCAATTAAAAGAATAGAGATAAAATATATATATAGAAATTCTCAATTAAAAAAAATAAGAAAAAAAAAATAAGAACCGGAGTTGGTATAAAAATTAAATTTCAAGGGATAAAATTGAAAAATATCAAAATAAACTATATAGCAATCAAAAAATTAAAAATCAAATTTGATATAATTAACAAATATCAGGATGTTTTTTATTTTTTCATAACTTCAAGAAGGTTGTTAAAGAATAATATAAATCATATCCTGGGACCTCACCTAAAAATTTAAGCTTTTGGGTTGAATTGGTTCTTTGACAAAGGTGTATTCTACCCGAAATAAAAGGAAAATTCTTTCTTAAAAAGTAAGTAATTTTTTTGTTAATAGTAAAGTATTTTTTATTTATCAAATTTTTTTAATAGTAAATAAATATTAAAACCTAATAAAAAAATTGAAAGTAGTTTGGCATAAAAGTTTTGATTCAGTTACAAGATTTGGTTTTTTCTTTTTTATTTTATTGGAATGAGAACTGTGCTCCGAAAATTACACACGGATTATTCCAGGGCTAGCCGCCCTCCAAATATCCTCTAACAAAACACGAATACAACCACCATGGCTCTGTATAAATTTAGTGATGTATCGAAGTATTGTTTGTTTGTCTTAAGGAAAAAATAAGACACGAGGAATGAAAATATATTTGGTTGTTGCAATAGAGACAAAATCAAGTTTGAGGGACATAGAAGACATGGACAAGACTATATATATATATAAATTTTCCTTTAAACATCTCATAATTTAAATATTTATCCTTACGTTCAGATTTAAAACATAACTTAATTTTCATCATTACATCTGAAAACTAGAAAATATAAAATTACAAATCATAAAGAAGAAAAAAGAGAAATATAAACAAGAGAGAGGTCGTAATATTTTATCAATTTAATAATTTGTAACAATTACAAAAAGAATAAATTAGAGTAAATTATTTTTTTATTGAATGACAAACAATGAATATCACTATTAAAAAATAATACTATAATTAAAACATAAATAATATATAAAAATAAAAATTGATCATATGATGAAAAAACAAATTCAAGATTGAATGTTAGCAAAAACAAATATACATTTGTGATGAAATTATTATCTTGCATATATTTTCAACTATATTTGATTTTAGTTTTGTCTTGGTATATATATTTTATTTGATATATGATTTATTTATAATTCTTTATTTTATTATTAAATATATTTAAAGGAATAAATTATTGATTGACTCGGTCATAATATTTTTATCCATGATATCATTTTAACAATGAATTATCTTTTTCTAGATGATTATAAATCACTTTTTAACATTTATAAAACAAGTGAATAGATGGTTTTAATTAAACTAGTTTTAAGAAATAACATGCATTATAAACTAAAATAAAATAAAAATAATGATCTCTATTCAACTTCTCTGGCAAGAAAATTGCATAGCAAACACTGGGTTAATTCCTCGGCGGCAGAAATTCAGGTACAAAAACAAGTGGAGTTGCGCCAGTTCCACGACTGCCAGCACCCAGTTCCAAACCAAGTAGTCCACAGAATAGATTCTGCAATCATAGCATTACACGAGAGGTTGTGTAGCATCCAAGGAAACAAATCCATAGAATAAAAGCTAGTGACCCACGAATCAATTATGCTCTCTCTCCAGGCATCGCATGCATGGGGCAGTCCCTCAATACAAGAAGAACCATCTCAGATCTATTGCCTTCCATAAGAAGCATCTTCAACTACATATCTTCCAATTTTGTTATTTTTTGATTAAAAATATATTAAAATAATATTTATTTTATTTTATTTTTAAAATTTTATCTTTAACATTACCACGTCAAAACGATAAAAATTAATTTTAATTAAAAAAATTAATTTTAAATAAATAATATTTTAATTCCAATATCAAACATCTTTCAACTAGGGTAGAAAATCACTGGTTATAATTAATTTATGACTAAACTCAAAGATTTATTATAAAATTAAATTAAAAGTTGTAACCTTAACTCATTGATACTAACCCATGCAACATTTATTTTTCAAAAGAGTTATTTTAATTTATTTTTATCATTAAATATTGTTTTAAGAAAAATGAATAACATCTCAGAATTAAAAATCAATCTTACAAGCTATTTCAAACATACTCTCAAAATTTTAATGTGGTCCACTTATCAATGATCATTCCTTTTTTAGGGTCAACACTGTACATAACGCTATCAGTGGGAGTTGTAAAGCTATCACCCAATCGCTGGAAAGGGCGATCAGTTGGAAAGCATCTAACTTTAATTAAGGCTTGATTATATGGAAACTTTAAACTTAAGGTCTTCCTGTGAGAGCGCAAAGTCGTTGTTGTCGTTCTTTTCCTGTCTTCCATAAACCGAAGAGTTGGTCTCGACTTAAAAACAATCGAGTAGATTAATGGAAGTTGGTACGAATAGGAAAGAAATAAGGAAGAAAAGACAATAAAGTGGAGCTAGAAAGTTTGTCCGAAGATTAAACTACACGGTAATACCTCAACTAGCTATCTACTGGAGTAGAGAGATGATTCAAATTGATAATGGAATTATATAAAGCCCCAAGTTGGATGGCCGAAGTTATCGAAATACCCCTGCGCATAGCCTGGGAAAATAATTGCAGTAAATAGATTTATTAATTAATGGAAAATAAATAGCTGCCCCCGAACTCGATCCACTTGTCCCATTTCTAGAAGCTTCACATAAATGTATCATCCACTTACAGCTTTTAAAAAAGTGTTTTTAAAAATTTTAATTTTTTTGTTTTTAAAAAATAAAAAATATCATTTTAATATAATTTTTTAAAAAAATAAAAAACAAATGTTACCGAATACAGTGTAAAAATCCCACATAAATGTCGATGCATGACGACATAGCTTCTAGTTGATGGTTGAAATTATGTAACAAGCTCCCAGATCTCGAGATAATGTTGCTCTTTAACCTAAGGAGAATTTCAGTGACCAATCCTGTCAGTTAAATATCGTTTCCGTCAGAGCAAATAATTGCTAAGACTAAAATTCCAAAGGTGCATAAATTTCAATGACAATATTAAAAAAGTTGACATAATAATTAATACATGGGATTAACGGTTAAGCTTTTACAATTAACACGCCTTTGACATATGTGTTTATCTTGGCTGCTAAGGTTTGATGTCATATCAGTTGAGGTAGTGAAAAAACAATTTTTGTTTTGTTTATGAATTCAGCTATTTCAGGTATTTACAATAAGGGTATCCAAGAGGATTTTGTGCACAACAAAACAAAATTCCTTAAACTTCCTTTCTCGTCTGGTTTCTCCTCTCTCTCGGCAGAAAATTAGTCTCGTGTGCGTGCAGTGTTAATATATTGTATACACCCATGACATGCATTAACAGTAGAATAAACAGACCTGATTATTCACTTCACCGTGCTGCCTTGATTTTACCTGCATTTTCATATATTTTTAAATAAAATAGACTTTTAAAAAATA
>Ga0307518_10002334_pt1 | contig 13838 bp, 15 predicted proteins | sample 25_EM_MG_FD_203889 | JGI IMG/M metagenome (GOLD analysis project Ga0307518, IMG submission 203889) | Populus trichocarpa ectomycorrhiza microbial communities from riparian zone in the Pacific Northwest, United States - 25_EM | ecosystem: Host-associated > Plants > Roots > Unclassified | place...
GCCGCGTTTCGTCATAGCCTGATACAGCCCAAGTTTGTAGAAATTAACTTTTAACGTTAGTCGTCGTATCAAGAAACAGTGTAACCGCCGCCGCCACTGTCATTTAGAAGATCGCCACTGCCACCTTCCGCAGGTGGGAACGTGACAGGAGATTAAAAGTGGCAAACGACGAGGTCGAGAAATAGAAGAGTCAGAGAGGTAAGCTCTAGCTTCCGCATGTCAGCATTCAAGCGATACATACCAGAGCAGCAAAAGTTCATCGTTCGAGGATTCGAGTGTCTAAGATATTTCAGTGAGCAGGTTCAACACCGCAAGCGGGCGCGCACTCGTACAGGCACGATGCGTGCATGGCCAGAATCCAGAGTAATACTGGATAACCTAATAAATTGCTCTGAGACATCATGGGCGGTTATTCGTTCATGTCTCGGGGGGGAATGGTGGCCTGGCTTTGAGGGGGTTTTCATAGGGAATTTAGCTTTGGGAGATGATGCCAACTCGAGAAACGGCGGGTATCCGGAAACGAGACTCGAGTCCGGCCCAAGACGCCAATAATTAGTAAAGCGTCGGGTCCTCTGTGCTGCCACTGGCTAGGCTGGTGAAAACCCTTTTCTAACGTCAGAGTCTCAACAACGGCACGCGACTCGCGACTCCGCTATTTTCTGCACTCCTTCGAGTCCGACCACTCAGTACTTCACGTCGATAGGCTTGGCCAACTTGATGCCTATGAGGCAAACCCCAAAGCTACTGAACCCAGTCGGAGTCCCCTAGCTAGGCCCAATATGCGAAGGCAGTCAGTCAGTCCTATAACATGAAAGCTGAAGGGTCAACTCGTCTACCACACCCAAAGATCTATGCACGACATGATCGACGCCCGCAGACAACTCCAATTCTGGAACCCGCCAACGCTTCACGTGCCTACGCAGCAATAGCCCAAGTATTTGTGACTCGCGGATCCACGCCCGTCCGCGTGTCAAAGGCAGCTCACTCACCATATCTTAATGGTGAGCATCATTTAAGCTTTTTGATTGGGAATAATTCATCTGACTGCACTTAGAGAGCTGCTTCGGACTCTTCCAGTACTCCCTGTACCGGTTGGGTAGTACAGGACAAAGATCCTTAAAACTTACTCTCAACGGCTCATAAAGACCCTGCTCCCGCGTCAAGATAAGGCCGGTATTCATTATCGAGGTGGGGTATTGATTGATACAGAAATAGGTGACTATCGTGCCCACGTGCAAGATGTATTCCTGAATTTGCGGTGAGTTACACTTCAATCGGCGAATCGATAATTTCAGACCTTCGATGAAGGTATCTTCTGACTTCTATGCTTATCACATTCAACCAAGATTTGAAGTCTAAGCACTCTCAATTTTCTCGATCTTCATTAGTTCAGGCAAACCAACTTACACTGACTAAGCCCCTTTCGGCAAAAGACGACAATGACTAGATCGCCTTTGGCCTCGCTAACATGTTCGCGTGGACCCAAGGCGCCCCCTGCGGCTTGTAGGCGACTTCCTCAATCAGTATCGGGAGTCCGTGTTAGATGTCGCTGGATTACTTTCCAAGAAAGCCTTGTTAACGTCCCGGGGGGATGCAGTAAGTATTGGCAGTTTGAATGGAGTGACCCCTTTCGGGACATATATGCAGGCCATTTATTAAGAATGCGTCGCCGGGAAATACTGCTCCTATTGTGCTTCGAAATGCAGCGCAACGTTGAAGACAAAGAGGGTCATTTTCGAGTAACGTCACCGTCGTCCTAGGGCGTCACTTGGAGCCACCAGGTGGCGAACGAAATGGCCCAACGCCAGAGCGCGGCTCCGCCCAATGACTGGTGTGAGGGATTATGGGAACTCATCAATATACCACTGGCGTGGCCAAGGTGTGGCGATGGCTTGTATGGGAGCCGTGGTGTCGAACAAAAAAATGGGGGCGCTTGCCACGAGCTTATGTGGCCGTGTTAACAGCCGGCTGGCCTGAAGGAAGGCCTCTTCATTTGAACTTGGTGTTCGCGCCGCCGACTCGCCCTTCTGATAAACTTCTCATCTCTGAAGCTTTCACATGACTCTGAACACTCCAGATCGTCCATGCGATCGAAACGCCAAAGAAAATGGAGTCGAGCCGTGTCCATCCCAGTTCTGTTGGCAGTTCAATTCTGTCACCGGTTTTTTTTATGGTTTCCCTCTTCTCTTCATACGCTCTCCATCTTCGTGGAAGGTATTGGCCCTCCACTCCCCTTGTGTCGCCCAGGATTCTTTTGGGGATACCCGGGCTTCACCCCACCATGCACGTCCAATTTGGCGCTCATGATCCCTTCACTCCCGCCGTCGGAAGCTGTCTCCACGTCCAATCCACACACGGACAAGTTTAGTTTCCCTTTTCTTGACGTTCTGTCCGTGATGAACCCGCCAAGCCCACCGGTGCTATAAATTGCACGTCCTTACAACCACAACGATGCACGTTGTAAAGATGCCAGCCTATCCGCCACACAATAATCTCGACTCTCATACTCGGTCTATCCACGCATTGAATGATTATTTTTTGACTACGCCTGTCAAGCACTTCGATAAGCAAGAAAGGTCAGTATTCTTCTGTGATATCCATGTATCTGCTGTTTCACTGTTTCACCTCGCATAGTCACCTTGTGAGCAAGAGCTCTGCGCTAGATGGCGCACTTACCTTCCCGGCGTGTCACGTATTAAAGTGAAGGATTTTTTTTGCGGCTTTTATCGCATTTTCCTTACCATCGTGTTTCGTACTGTATATTTGGGGTCAGAGCGCCTTTTGAAGGTCTGTGTCATTCAGGCACTCATGATACGTTCACTAACATCACCCAGGGGTAGGTTGAATGGTGGTTGACTGATAATCGCACTGATCTATGAAAAAGGCAGGCAAAATTGAGGGAGATACAGAACTGGAATATCTGAACCGCGATGGGAAGGACAGAACGTTCCAGGTCAGAGGGTTCTAACGCTTTGGAGTAGTCCACAATATTGATGTTCCTCAGTTTACATGCAAAGGTCGATGCGCGGATGGGAGACCGTGTAATCGACGAGTCTCGTTTGATACATGTGGTGATCACCTTGATCAATATCACGATATCTCGAGGTCAAAGTCCATTTCATGCCCGTGGTGTGCTCGCAGTACATCTCGAAAAAATCTAGTGAGGCACTATCAAGAAGTTCATCTAAGATTTCCGCGCCACAAACAGTTATGATACACCGCCCTGGGATCTTTGTTTCATGTGCCCTGGACCTCCTATTCCGTCTCTTCGTGACGCTAGTTTATTGTTCCAAGACGCCGCTTTCCTGTATAACATCTGCCGAAGCAATGAAACGTTCCTATAGATTTACTATCATTCTGATACTAAGCTCTTTCGGATATTGGCATTGCTTTTATCAGAAGCTTGTTTGTGAATTAAGAGATTTTGTATTGGCCCCGTGTGTATTTTGAGGTCGCCTGGATCCTACTATAAAATGGGTGCTGTAGAGCCCTCCGTACCCCGTTTCAGTCATGTGGAATTTGATAGGATTGCCCCTCTTACTAGCTGTCGGAGTTTAATTATGGAGTCGTCCTTCGGCAATGCCAAAGACTCGTCACGGCCCCTGTTTGGAGCTGCCACATACTCTGTCCAGTATTGGGGCCGCGTTCCTCGGTTGGCAAGAGACCGGTGACATTCTTCGACTGGAAATTGTACGCCTTTTTTCGTCATCCGCGACTATCATGGTTTCGGGAAGCGCCCGAGACATGAGTCTCGGCAACTCCGACAGGGGACTGACTATGAGACTCGATGCATATGTTTTTTTTGTTAAGATATTGTGCGGCGATTGCCGGCGCAGCGTCACAGGCGAGGGTTATATCACGTAGATAGGACTACTCGGACATGAGGAGGCTAGGTGGTAAGCGTCGAGGACCAAGATATTATTCAGCTGTGTATGTGTTCCAGACCTCTGCAGTCTCCTATCTATGTTGGAATAGAAAATTTCCCACATTTACGCATGCATGCTCCGTAAACAAAGTGCCTGCCGTCTACGAGTATTTTCGTAGCAAGCCAATCCGCACGTGTCACACATACGACATTTGATTAGCAATTATATATTCGGACCATTCATTCGAGAGAGCTCGCCATCATCCCGGCGTTCAAGAAGATGACCATATGGACATCGATGATCTCGAGGAAGTTGAATCAAGGCTCACCTATCCAGGAGAAACCATTACTTCGGCTCACGATTTCATGCGGTAGGTACGCGTAAGTACTAGAACGTGGCTCAGATGACAGGGGTTATTATTTCAGTTGCTCTAGCTATAGATAAGGTTCGTAGTTGTACTGCTGTACCACCGAGTGTTTGGACCTCCATCGTGATCCTCGGGGGCCGAATTCTAACATTGGAAATTGGAACCTCTATGATGATTGGAATGAGTCACAACATGTTGCATGTGTACTAATGGGGTTGTTTCCGCCTTATCGATGTTGGAAACTCACCAAGGATAGGGTTACACTCGGACGATCGGGCCAAGAGAACGTGGACTGGCGTGTGAAGGTACAATATTATGTTGCAGGAGGAAGCAGAGAGAAAGGAGAGCCTTGGAGTGGAAATGAAGCTAAGCAACGCGGATTGCCACACGGGCCAAGTTACTACGGACCGTCAAGGTGTCTCATGCTTGGACGAACTCGATACTTGACCATGTGCACTGGTCCACTTCAGGGCCTTGTTCATTCCACTGTCCAGTGCATTTGTTTGAATTGGTTCAAGTCAGAGGACACTTACATAAGTATTGGCTCCATCCCTTGGTTCATGGCTGAAGCGACATAGTCAGAAATCTAGGAGCAACATTTGTGGAGCACATAGGCTAAATAGGGAACCTTGCTTTGAGTCGTACGGGTGATATGATCGTGGTTCTCCGCTCCTTCGGATCAAGGCAAAAAGCTTGTTGCGTTCATGCAGCAAGATGGCAGGTGTCATATGTAGACGCCATGATCCATCTAACGTAACTGGAAAATTAACAGCTTCACAAAGGGGTTCGAACCATCTTGAAAGTGGCGTGAAGTCGAGTAAGCTGAGGATGACATATTCAGGTAGTTGAGTAGTATAAGAAAACGCACCACAAAGCCAATCAAAATTCCTAGTAATGATGTCTGGTGGCGTACTGTGTCGCCCAGCAGCCACGACTGCCGATGAGGAATGCACCGTAGAGCAAAGTTGACGTGGAATTGTAGTACATAGCAGAACTTTTTGTGCAAAGGACGGTCGCAAACACCAAGAGACACCAAGACGAGCGTTTTCTTCCAGCAAGTCGAGGGCGCACATGCCACATGGAACTTGAAGTCGGAAAAGTAGTATGATTGGCTGGGTTGCAACGAATGCTTACACTTGGACTCTGGATTGAACGAAATATGCACGCAAGCTTCAAGAAGCTGGTCGGGCAATGCCGAACTCACCAACTTGGAGGCGATCATACTTGACAATCAACTGACCAAGGCATGCTCTGATGACCCAAACTTTTCACCCCTTCAGTTCCTTGTGAGCAGGAATGTCGTTCGGAGAATTTCTCAGTTGTAAATCCATTGAAGTTGAATCGATTTCCGCGGTGCACCACGACACCTCAATACTAACCTCTTGTTCGCAACGGGATCTACACAGTAGTTCACGTCCGAGAAGCAAGTGTCATCTCTGGGTATGTCTGATTAATATTTCCAGATGCAGTCTTGACCCTAATGTCGTCACAGGAAACATTGGCGGGCACTTGAGTGCAAGTTTGGTTGCTCCGGCGAGTGTTCCGTCACAAAGATCCACTCTAATGAGGTCAGAGTTGAGTGGCCACCACAGTTCTGCCTCAAAATTAGTACTGGTTCATGACCCCAACACACCAAGTGGTGTGCGCACTGAAATCTTTCCTGCTAATTACGCAGACTAAAGACTTGATGGAAGACAATCGTTCCCTCGCCAATGCTCGTGTTGATACCACCCTGTGGGAAGCTTGGGGGCGTGACAGAAATGCAATAGAATTTCTGGACACACGGAGAGCGGCAATAACCCACAGAACCATATACACGCGCTCACGGTGCCTGTCCAGAGGTAGAACGCCCCAGTATCACTGAATTGGTTGTTGACCTGTTTACCTGGCAGAGGCACGCAATTCTTACGTGCTTTTCGGTTTTATCAAGTAGGTGATGGCGAGCTCACCAGTGCCTTATAAGAGATCGTACTAATTATCCTCAGATCCGGAGGGACGTGATGGCTTCCACACTTTAGATGAGATTTTATGGATCTATCTTCCACCTAGAACGAGTGGGGGGTTGTTTTAGTGCTTTTTACACCTGAAGACGAAACCCACTGTCGAAACGATTTTTGTCGTCTTTCAACTCAGACGGTAAACGGCACATGAAATACGGTAAGTGACAACCAGCTTAATCTGGATGCACACATCAAGACGGTAGGTCTTGGTTTGGCTCGTCATCGTCGTCAAAAGAAGGGTCTCATCTACTTCGCCGTCCTATCCTTTGTATGATGTCTCCTGATCAAAATCGCGCAAAACATGCAATGCGCATTTGCACATTCACAGCGTTTATCGGCTCCATTTTCAACTCCGACGTTGAGATCTAATTCTACTTCTCTCCAGCCCTTCCCTCCATTGATACTCCTTGGCCTCTTAGGTTTAATGGCCCGTATCTATTTCGTCAAGGAGCTGGTTTTCCACCCTATCGGCACGTCGCCTGCTCCTGCCGAGGCCTGACAGATCATCTCTGTGGCGGCTCCCCGGTTGGACGCATCTCCATCGGCGGGCATTTAGCTTCTAGTTACAGTCATGTCTGGAACTTGGAAGTGTCACCATCCGTTCTGCCCCTCGTGTTTCCCTATGTGAACCAAACATGTTTTCCATAATCTCAAAACGGCAAGGTGAGTCTCCATACAGACTTGCCCTCCATCGATATCTTATTGTATTTATACACAGGTTGGTCCTGCGGCTATTCTTTGCAGGATCAGTCCCGCTAATGTCTCTTCCCGATGATCTTGTTCAACAGTGCATTTACTATTACAACAACGTACTCGTTGAGCATTTTGATATTAAAAAAAACAGGTATTTCTCTTCCTATCAACATAACCGTGTCTCAACGAACATTTTATTAGCGACTTCATCTCCTCATATTCAGAACTCGCTCCTGCGATGTCAGGTGCAATGTGAGGTTATACCCCTCATCTCTCAACCTCTTCGCCTGACAATTCTGCTATTTTCAAAGGACCGTTAGCACCACCAGTCCGGAGGAAGAAGGTATGTCTGTCCTAAAGTAAATCTGTCGGTGAAGTTCTGATTAGGAACTCGTCAGATATTCCACACGTAGAAGACATTATCCAAGGGCAGGTTGAACCGCCCTTCCAGGCAGACGGAGACCAATTTTTGCCGCTCAGCAACGAAGGCAGAGATAAGGACTACCTGGTCTGTCAAGTCGTGCCACTGCTGAAGGAGGTGCTGAAACTCTATCTTAGTTCAACTGCCGGATCCTCGAAGGCGAAAATCAATGTGGACACTTGATATCCTTCAATTCATTCAAAGACCACATGGTGGAATTCCATGCCATTCCGAAGTCGGACAGGGTGCCCTGTCCATGGACGTCGTGTGGCAACCTGAGCTATCGAAGGAACTTGGACAGGCATATAAAAACGAAGCATTTAGGCTTCAAACGCCTGGTAGGGCCTCCAAGTTGAGATCTCTGTCCATGAAAAAGTTGCAGGTCTTTTAATTGCACATATTTCTAACTGTATTGCTCATGGAACACTAAAATTGGAGGCAACTACATGTTTTTCGAAGAACCAATGCATCTCCTTTGATATAGTTCCGCTTGTGCTTGTGCTTGGTTCAGATCAGTCTCAAATGTCTTGGCGGCAGCATCCGGCGGTTCAGCAATGTTGCACACGTTATCCCTAAAGCAAGATACTGTACCGTAATGAGTAATGGGCGTGCTTAAGTCATAATGGAGGGCATCAAAGTAAATGCTTTTAAATAATGTTTTAAGTGATTGTCAGGCTCCAAAAAGCTTTGGGACTTAGTGATGACCCAGCCGCCAAATTCACGAGCTGCTCTCTGAAGTATTACATAATCAATGGTGCAAACGCAATCAGTATTATATAATCTAGTAGCCACAATAGTGTACTAAGAAAGGCAGCTTGGTGACCAAACTTCTGGCAAGCACACTATGTACATGCTCTTCATTTGCGCGCGGACGCCCTCCATGATGATCAGGTCCAGGGTTGAAACTTTGTGGGTGCAATAACCTTGCTCCTGAGGCCCGAGCCTCCAGTCCTCCACTCCCACGCCACGCACCCCCATCGAGATAGTAACCACGCGTAATGTTTTCGCGATATGATTGTCACACACTTAGGTTTGACTCGCGCTATACGATAACTAAATTTTACATTCTCATTAGCTTGAACTTTGATAACGACTGGAGGGCTCAAGGGATCATTCTCCACGGTTCAGCACGGGGTCAATTAGTAGAGCGACGTACACATGGAGATCGCGGCTGCCTTAACACTGTTGGTCACCCGAAGCTGAAGCCCGAGAGAAGATAGGTTGTTCCTCTAAATCGGAGGACCAAGGCTCACCCTAGTACAGAGCATTTGTGAACGACCTGGGAGGACATAGATAATACAGCTAGGAATATTCACTAGACATTGCACAGACAATGCAACTGATACATGCCGGTCATTTGTCCAAGAGGAGGTACATATATGCCTTGTCAGTCGGTGACTCCAGTGCAAACCTAGCCTCCGCGACGGTTTCAGCAACACGAGAACGTTAACTCTGACACTCGGTGTTCCAGGACCAGTGGCCAATAGTTCTCAAGCACTGGCGAATGTGGTACTATGTCGTCTCCGATCAATTTGGGTGGTTGCATAGGTGTGAGAGAATCAGCGTTCGAGCGCCATACTGGGTTTGAATTCATTGGTGCATAGCCAAGTCCCTAGGATAAGTACCGCCTCACACTCGAACTTCGCATGTGTGGGAACTTGGAAGGAGCGCGGGTTTTGACCGGCTTGCGGTTCTACCAGCAATTCGTGGAGGCTGCAGGCTGTTCCAGGTCGCCCAAACCTCGTGGTGAGTCTGACATCACGGATGATGTTTCGTGAGTCGTGACGGTGACGTGGAGGGTTCAAGAGCGCTTTCGCATCCTACATAAGTATCATTCCCCGCAGTAAATGAGCGCGTTCTCAGGTTATACACGAGGTGAATTCAATAAGGGTATGTACCGTGAGGGTCAAACGTCACATGGTCCTGAACCTGGGCGAAACACTGTTCAGGAAGCTGTCAGGAAGAGTCACTCTTTTGAGCCTTCCCATGTTGTGAATGAATTCAGAAAATCAATGAGACTGCTGCCTACATGCAGGGTATATTTAGTAAGACAGAATCGTAGACAAAGAGCATGGCGTGATTGCACATGGGTCACTAGTTGGGGACTGCAGGTATACGTTTTGCCAGATATTTAAGTCGGTGACTCCAGTGTAAAACCGTAAGATAGGCCGCCTCCGCTACCGTTTCTGTTTTGCCAGCAACACGAGACCGTAACTTCCACGTGCTCAAACCCTTCCTGATAGTTTCGAATCGCATAACCACTTCGTCCATTTTCGGCCGTTTGGACAGATCCTCTTGTACCATGTCACTGATGAGGGGTTGCATAAACTCGAAGCCACCCTTAGACTGGCCAATGGATTAGAGCAAGCTACCTGACATTGAACAGGACATACGTCAACAAAATCCTGTCTGATCGCATTCCCGATATAGAAGACGTCAGTCGCAAACGGGTCACGGGGTTCATTGGAAGTTTGGAACTCAGGAACCTCCTTGTCACCTCCCCATATCGGGACCTCGAGGGGGTGGGCAATGGAATGGTCATATCGACGGGACAGGCCAAAATCGATGAAGTAGTACTTCACAGGCCGTTCTGTACGAGTTTTATACCTCGCATAGCCCGAGAAATCGCGCTTCATAATGGAGTCAACTGGATGGAACGCGTCGATGAAGAGCGTATTGGCATCCATCATGATATTTAGGCTCATGCAGTCCCTTTCGGTAATGTTAGACTATAATGAAGGGGGCTGGCTGGGAACGTACCGATGGGCAACTCGATGCCTGTGCATAAATTGTAGACCCTGCTCACTCGTGAGGAATGTACACCAAAAAGTTGAGTGAATTGACCTCGAATAGCTGTCGAAAGCACTCTACAGCCTCCCCAATAGTGCCAAACTGCGGCGATGTGTATGCACGGAGCAAAGGCATGACTACAATCACTTTGTCCTTGTCATCCGGAACAGAGAGAACGTCATAAATAGGAGTGCAATGGTTGGCGGGATCCGATCGTAATGGTTCGGATGAGAAAAATCGCCCAATTTCGACTTCGTACGGATGAAGCGACTGGGAAATAATTTTGAGGACAACGTATGCTCCATCTGAAATGCGTGTGGCATCAAGTATACAGGGGAGCTTCGCTCCGCGATTATGATGGATCAGATGATCGTTGTCGGTGTTGAAGGTACCCACCTCAGATCCTCTCGCGTCCTCATACCACAATAAATCCAGCTCTTTTCCCTGCCAGGATGGAACCCAATCAGGTGCATATCGTGACCGAAGCAGGAATCCTTGATCCCTTAGCCATTCGTAGTGTTGTGACCACCACGTCTCGTATTCCACCAAACCACCATCCCAGGGTATATGGACTTCGCCAAAGGCTTCTAGTTCACGGTGAGCCCTCGCAGCTCTGCGGATCTCAGCTTCAGCTTTTGCTCTCGCCTTCTTGGTAGAGACCATAGCCAAAGTGGCCACTGGGTTGTCTGAGCATGAGGGTCATGCAAACATAAATAAATATGGACCCTCATGGACCCCGATTACACAACGCCTTCCTTTTTTGGAAAACAAGTTCTTATTGTATCCCCGCGAATAGTATGTAAATGGCAGTTACTTCCAGCAATTGAACAAAGTTCTCATCGATTATTCCCCGTGCCTACTTAAGAGCTGGGAAGAAAACACGATAGGTATTCCCATTGCATGTCATTGTCTAAGAAGCACCAAACCATCTTCGTTCAACTCCGTCTCGGTCGAGCATCCGACTATAGCCCAACCATCTTCCCGCTCGTGAGCGACAGCACTGCGTTGAAGGCGGGCGAGGTGTATCTTGAGTATACGTTGGATGAGATCATCAAGGTGAGGGATATGGTGAAGCAACGTCCTAATTATCGAATGGAATACAAAGATATGAAACGCCGATATGACCAGTATGTTTTTATTTTTGCACTGGCAGGTAGTGCTGCATCTGAAGGTTTCATCGCTGGCAGATTAGCAGCGACCATGACAAACATTGAAGGACGAGAGAAAACATCGAACCCATTCAAGGCCGTTGCACGTTATCGCCGGAATCGGTTATTTATCAACGCCATCGGCAAGTTCAGTCTGCAAGTGAAGGTAGCTTGCATAACTCCTGCAAAATATTCCCTGCTGATCGGAATTGCAGCGTACTTCGGAGGCGATGAGACGGCATACCCAGTTATCAACGAGTCAAATTTCAGTGGTGTCAGACGGTGTAGTAGCGGTCGAAAGTATGTTTCCAAACTTTCCACTCAAGATGCCTTAATAACACACTCAGGAGGGGATATTTCTACGGAACAAAAAGAAGTCTCTGGCATTGCAATAAAATGTGACAGAGATTTAGATGACAACCTAAGGGCGATTATTGAAGAAGCTGCCAGCATCCTGACCCAGTCTGACCCATTCGATGATTCGGCACAGGTGGCCAATGGTAGTGCACCAAGTAAGTCGCCAATGACATGGATGTCCGTCTGTGATGTAAATTTTGGGATTGTACGTCAAAATAGCCATTGACTCTGCTGGTACATCTACTTCGTCCTCTAGTGGAAGTGCTGGAGCCTCTCGCTCTGGCACAAGCTCCAACATCACTAATGTAACCTACATCGAAAACTGTCACATATCGTCCTCATCAATTTCGGGTGTTGATGCTCGTGGCTCAACTCTCGAGAAGCTATCGCTCAACGCTGGGGGTCACCACAATAATGGTTGTGAGTTCAGCATTTCCCTCTTTGTATCTACCTTCTTGACATCTCAGCCGTAGCCGTGACCCAAAACGCTGGGAGCGCCGCTTCCTCGGAGTCTTCCTGACACGCGCGCACACTCATTGAATTTACTTTTTTTTTTTTTTTTTTTTTACCATATTTCAGAAATACAATCGATTTTGGTCTCCAGACTCCGACGCCGCCGAGATCAGGCAAGCAATCGCGCTGCTGAAGCATCTGCTACATCCCTGACAACTCCACATACCATTACTTTTCGTAGTGATTGGGCGCTTTCCAGAGTTACAGGGCGCGGAACTGCAGGTATATGTCTTGCGAGATATATAAGTCGGTCATTCCAGTATAAAATCATAAGATAAACAGCCCCCGTAATGGCTTCCGTTTGCGAGCAATACGAGAACGTAACTTCCCCGTGCTCACACATTTTCCTAATAATAGTCTGGAATCGCATAACTAATTTCGTCCATTTTCGGTCTCTTGGACGGATCGTCTTGTACCATGTCAGCAATGAGAGGGCTCATAAACTCGAAGCTAGCCTTCGCCCGACCAATGGATAAGATCGGGACATCTAACAGTGAACTGAGCCTACATCAACGAAATCCTTTCTGATCGTCATCCGGGGTAGAGGGGGGTGGGGTGGGATGTCGGTCACGAATGGGTCGCGGGGCTTATCGGAGTTTTGAAACTCAGTAGGAACGGGACCTCCAGGGGAGTCGTATCGACGGGACAGGCCAAAGTCGATGAGGTAGTAGTACCGCATTGGTCGTTCCCCACAAGTTTTGTACCCTGAAAAGCCAGAATGGTCGCGTTTCTTGAGGAGGTGGGGTGGGTGGAACGCGTGGATGAAGAGCGTACTGGTATCTATCATGATATTTAGGTCCATAGTAATATCCCTTTGGGCAATTTCGGATCATAATGAAGAGGACGGTTGGGAACTTGCCTCAATACCAACCCGATACTTGTGCATGAATTGCAGATCCTGCTCACTCGTGAACTGACTTCGAATAGCTGTCGAAGGCACTCTCCGTCTCCCCAATGATACCGAATGGTGGCTCTGTATATTAATGCAATAACGGCATGGAATGATTTCGTCCTGGTCGTCCGGAACAGAGAGAACGCCATAACTAGGAACACAATGATTGGCGGGATTCGATCTTCATGGTTCGAAACTGACCAATTTCGACTTTGTACAGGTAAATCGACTTGGATATAACGTTGAAGACGACATATGCACCATCTAAAATCCATGAACAATCAAGAATGGTGGAAGGTTTAACTTCGTAAGTCAGTGGGATGATCATCACGTTCATTGTGTGCAAAACCACATAACCAGAACATTTGCCCCCAAACCAGGTTCATGGCGAGGGCGGAGAAAGTATCCACGTCCTTTGAATCATCCCAATGTTGTGAACTTCACCGAAGGCTTCAAGATCAAGTTTTACTATTACGGCTCTGCGGTTCTCAGCTTCAGCTCTTGTTCTCGCCTTATTGATAGAAATCATGTGGCCACCAGGTTGCTTGAACATGGGGACTTTTATAAGCCAAGGTGTAGTATCAACAGGGAATCAATTATCTAGAATGAACACCTATCTTTCGTCGACTGTTCGTTCTGGGAGACGGGGGGATAGATAGCTATGCACAAGGAGAAGAACTTGTGTGCCATTTTGACTGAGTCATAGGTGACAGAGTGAAGGGTGTGATAAGAGCACATACTCATGCACCACGACCCTAATAGTCCTCTATAGCACTGGTGGCCACGGTATG
>Ga0307518_10002336_pt1 | contig 13832 bp, 6 predicted proteins | sample 25_EM_MG_FD_203889 | JGI IMG/M metagenome (GOLD analysis project Ga0307518, IMG submission 203889) | Populus trichocarpa ectomycorrhiza microbial communities from riparian zone in the Pacific Northwest, United States - 25_EM | ecosystem: Host-associated > Plants > Roots > Unclassified | place...
GGAACGCGTCGCCGGGGTGAGCGCCTTCGGGTTCGGCGGCACGAACTTCCACGTCGTCCTCACCTCGCACGACGGTGTCGTCCCGCCCGCGAAGACCCTCGACGAATGGCCTGCCGAGCTCTTCCTGTTCACGGGTGACAAGGACGCCCAGGATCTCCTGGCCGCCACAGGGCAGGGCTGGCGGCTGCGGGATCTGGCGCTCGCCGCGTCCCGCCGGGCGGAAAGCCGGGGCGGCCCGACGAGTTTCGCCATCCTGGCGTCCACTGTGGACGAATTGGCGTCGTTGCTACGCCGGGCCATCGCGGGGGAGCGGGACGAGGAAGCGGGCATCTTCGGTGCCGACGACGTTCCGGTGGGCGAGATCGCCTTCCTCTTTCCGGGGCAGGGCAGCCAGCGGCCCGGGATGTTCGCGGATCTGTTCGTCGCGTTCCCCGAGCTGCGGCGTTACCTCGCGCGCGCCGGGAGCACGGTCGACGTCCTGTTCCCGCCCGCCGCGTTCGACGAAGCCGGACGTGAGGCGCAGCGTGCCCGGCTGACCGACACCCGGGCCGCGCAGCCCGCGCTCGGGATCGTGGGGCTCGCCGCGCATCACCTGCTGGGGGTAGCCGGAGTCCGGCCCTCGATGGTGGCGGGGCACAGCTACGGCGAACTCGTCGCCCTGGCCGCCGCCGGTGCGTTGAGTTCGGCATCGCTGCTGGACCTCAGCCGGGCGCGGGCGGCGGCGATCCTCGGTGCGACCGGCACCGGTGACCCGGGGACGATGGCGGCCGTCGCCGCGAACCCCGCCGACGTCGACGTGGTGCTCGCCGCCGAGGGCCTTACCAGGACCGTCGTCACCGCGAACCGTAATTCGCCGAAGCAGACGGTGATCTCGGGACCGACCGCCGCCGTCGGCGTGGCGGTGGACCGGTTGCGCACCCGCGGGATCGGGGCGAAATCCCTCCCGGTCGCCTGCGCGTTCCACAGCCCGTTGGTCGCCCCGGCGGAGACGGAGTTCGCCCGCATGCTTGACACGGTCGAGGTCAGGGAGCCGGAGATCCCGGTGTGGGCCAACCGGACCGCCGCGCCCTATCCGTTCGCGCCGGACGGGATCCGCGCCGGACTGGCCGCGCAGATCGGCGCGCCGGTGCGGTTCGCCGACCAGATCGAGGCCATGCACGCGGCGGGCGCCCGGACCTTCGTCGAAGCGGGTCCCGGCTCGGTCCTCACCCGGCTCGTCGACGCCGTCCTCGATGGCCGTCCACATCGGACGGTCGCCCTCGAAGGCCGTCGTACCGGCATCCCCGGTTTCCTTGCCGCGTTGGCGAGGCTGGCCGTCGCCGGTGCGGACGTTCGCACCGGCCGGTTGTTCACCGGCCGCGCGTGCACGGACGCGCTCTCCGCGCGGCCGCCGAAGAAGGCGGGCTGGACCGTCGACGGACATCTCGTCCGCACCGCCGACGGCGAGATCCCCGCCACCGCCCTGCACCCAGCCCAGCGAATCCTCACGGAGGCGATCGTGACTTCCCGGCCCGGCACCGACGGCGGCGAGGCGCTCATCTCGGAGTTCCTCCGCACCAGCCGCGAGATGATCGCCGCGCAACGGGACGTCCTGCTCGGCTACCTCGGTACCGATCCCGGTGTGCCGCCGCCCGCGCCCGTCGTCGTTCCTTCGGTACCCGAGCCCGTGCGCGTCGAGATCGTGCCCGAACGCTCGATCTTCGACACCGTCGTCGAGGTGATCGGCGAGCGGACCGGCTATCCGGTGGACATGATCGAGCCGGAGCTGGACCTCGAAGCGGATCTGAGCGTCGATTCGATCAAACGTGCCGAGATCGCCGGGGAACTCGCGACCCGGCTGGGCCTGACCGGCGGCGATCCCGAAGTCCTCGCCAAGGCCAGGACGGCCGCGCAACTCGCCGACCTGCTCGGTGGCGTCCCTTCCGAAGACCAGCCCGCCGAAGTGAGCGGTGCCGTCGTGGTGGCGCCGAAGCGTTATCTGATGCGGGAGTTCGATCTCGCCGACGCCGCGCCCGTGGACGAGGAACTCGCCGGGCTCCGCTTCGCCGTCGTCGGTGAAGGCCAGGTCGCCGAGATGCTCACCGCCCGGCTCGCCGGATACGGCGCCGAAAGCGAATTGGTCCAGGGCGTACCGGAGCACGGGGCGGACGGTGTGTTCCACCTGTCGCCGTCCTTCCCCGACGATTTCCCGCTGTACCAAGCGGTCCTGGCGGGCGGGCCGCGCTGGCTCATCGCGAACGGTCCCGCCGACGGTGCCCGCGGCTTCTTCCGGACGGTGGCCAGGGAGTACCCGGACACGGTCGCCCGCGTGGTGGAACAGCATCCTGAATCCACTGTGGACGAACAAGTGGAGACCCTGCTCGCCGAGCTGTCCGCCGGGGACTGGGAGCCGGTCGTCGTCCGCCGTGGCGGCGCGCGGCGTGGCCTGCGGATGACCGAGGAAGGCCTCGGTCTGCTCGGCGGCACGGGCGCCGGCCCGGCCGGTGACGGGACGGCCGAGGCCGAAGCGCTCGGCCTGGACCGGGATTCGGTCGTCCTCCTGGTCGGCGGGGCGAAGGGCATCACCGCCCGGCTGGCCGCCACACTGGCGTCGGCGTCGCGGTGCCGTATCGAACTGTTCGGCCGCACCGCCGTGCCCATCGACGGCGAGGAACCGGGGATCGCGACCGCGACGACGACGGAAGAGCTGCGAGCCGCCTTGATCGGGAGCGGACTGTCCAAACCGGCGGAGATCGAGCGGACCATCCGGCTCATCGAGTCCGAACGCGAGGTCCGCGGGACGCTGCGGCGGATCGGCGACCTCGGCAGCCCGGTGCGGTACCACTCGGTGGACGTACTCGACGCGGAGGCCGTGCATCGCGCGGTCAAGGAGATCCACGCCGAGCACGGCAGGCTCGACGGAATCGTCTACGCGGCGGGCGTCATCGAGGACAGGCTGATCGCCGAGAAGGACCCGGCGTCGTTCGACCGGGTCTTCGCCACCAAGGTCGAGGGGGCGAGCACTCTGCTCGCGGCGGCCGGTGAACTGCCGGAGACGCCGAAATTCGCCGTCCTGTTCGGCAGTGTCGCCGCGACACTGGGAAACCGCGGCCAGTCCGATTACGCGGCCGCGAACGACGCGCTGGAGGCGCTCGGGCACCGCTGGTCCACTGTGTACGGACGCCGCGGTCTCACCGTCCATTGGGGACCGTGGGCGCCCACCGGGGTGAACAACGGGATGGTCACCCCGGACCTGATGCGGGACTACGCCCGGCGCGGGATCGAGCTGATCGACCCCGAGGAAGGCACCTTGAGCCTGCTGCGCGAGCTGGCGTGGGGCGATGCGGGCCTCACGGCCGTCACCTACACCGCGTCGGGGTGGTGACCGGTGGCCGAAACGCCCCCGATCGCGATCGTCGGGATGTCGGTGCTGTTCCCGGGCGCCCCCGATCTCGAAACCTACTGGCGCAACATCGTCGACGGTGTCGACGCGATCACCGAAGTCCCCGCCGACCGGTGGGATCCGGCTTTCTATCAGCCCGACGCGGAACCGCGGGCGGACCGGATCTACTGCCATCGCGGCGGTTTCGTCGGTGAACTGGCCGAAGTGGACGTCACCGGCTTCGGTGTCATGCCGTCGTCGGTCCCCGGTACCGAACCCGACCAGCTGATCGCGCTGCGGGTGGCCGCGCAGGCCATCGCCGACGCGGGCGGGGAGCACCGGCTGCCCGCCGACCGGCAGCGGACCGGCGTCATCCTCGGCCGCGGCGGCTATCTGACGCCCGGCCTGGTGCGGCTCGACCAGCGGGTCCGCACGGCCACCCAGGTCGTCCGCACCCTCGGCGAACTGATGCCCGAACTCGGCGGAGAGCGGCTGGAGGAACTCCGCCGGGCCTTCACCGACCGGCTCGGCCCCGAAACCCCCGACGCCGCGATCGGGCTCGTGCCCAACCTCGCCGCCTCGCGGCTGGCGAACCGGCTCGACCTGCGCGGACCCGCGTACACAGTGGACGCCGCCTGCGCCTCCTCGCTCGTCGCCGTCGACCACGCCGTCCGCGAACTGGCGAGCGGGCGATGCGACGTCGTGCTGGCCGGTGGTGTGCACCATTGCCACGACGTCACCTTCTGGAGCGTGTTCTCCCAGCTCGGCGCGCTGTCGCGGAGCCAGCGGATCCGGCCGTTCCACCAGGACGCGGACGGCGTCCTGATCGGCGAGGGCACCGGGGTCGTCGTGCTCAAGCGGCTCGCGGACGCCGAACGGGACGGTGATCGCGTCTACGCCGTCGTCACCGGGACCGGGGTGGCCAGCGACGGCCGGACCGCCGGACTGTCCACTCCGGACACCGCCGGACAGGTCCGCGCGGTACGGCAGGCCTGGAGCGCCGCGGGGATCGACCCCGCCACGATCGGCCTGCTCGAAGCGCACGGGACCGCCACCCCGGCGGGCGACGCGGCCGAGCTGGCGACGATCGCGGAGGTCTTCGGGCGGACGGACGAGCCGACGGCGGTACTCGGCTCGGTCAAGTCGATGATCGGGCACACCATGCCCGCGGCGGGCGTCGCCGGACTCGTCAAGGCCGCTTTGGCCGTGTACCACGGAGTTCTCCCGCCGACCCTGCACTGCGAGGACCCGCATCCGGCGCTGGCGGCGACCCGGTTCGAGACGCTCGGCGCCGCGAAGGCCTGGGAGACCGACGACCGGCGGCCGGTGCGGCGGGCCGGGGTCAACGCGTTCGGCTTCGGCGGGATCAACGCCCACGTGGTCCTGGAACAGGCCGCGAACCGGCCCGCGGTCGAGGTTTCCGAACCCGAACGGGTCCTGCGGCTCTCGGCGCCGACCGTCGCCGAGATGGGCTGCCTGCTCGACCACGACGACGTCCTGAGCGAGAGCGACACCGGACGCGGCCGGGTCCGGCTCGGGCTGGTCGATCCGACGCCGAAACGACTGAACCTGGCCAGGAAAGTGGTCGCGAAGGGCAGACCCTGGCGCGGCCGCAACGACCTCTGGTTCGTTCCGGAGCCGCTGCTCGGCGCGGCCGGGGGCAAGCTCGCGTTCGTCTTCCCCGGGCTGGAGAACGAATTCGAGGCCCACGCCGACGACGTCGCCCGGCATTTCGGTATCCGCTGGGAAGCACCGGACGTCACCATCGGCGACGTCGGCAGGCACGGCAAGGGCGTGTTCCAGCTGGGCAGGCTGCTCGACACGGCGTTGCGCAGGCTGCGTGTCACCCCGGACGCGCTCGCCGGGCACAGTCTGGGGGAGTGGACCGCCATGGCCGTCGCCGGGATCCACGACGACACCGAAGTCGACGCGTTTTTGGCGGGCTTCGATCCGGACGCGCTCAAGGTGCCGGGGCTGGCTTTCGCGGTGATCGGCGCGGCCGCGTCCGTGGTCACCGAGGTCCTCAAAGGACAGTCCGAAGTGGTCATTTCCCACGACAACGCGCCCAATCAGGCCATGATTTGCGGGCCGGCGGAGGCCGTCGACGGTTTCGTGCGCGGATTCCGCGCGGACGGCGTGATCTCCCAGGTGCTGCCGTTCCGGTCCGGCTTCCACACCCCGATGCTCGCCCCGTACCTCGGCCCGATCCGCGAGGCCGCCGAGCGCTACACGCTGCATCCGGCGAAACTCCCGGTCTGGTCCGCCACGACCGGAAAGCCCTACCCGGCGGCCGCCGCGGAAGTCCGCGACCTGTTCGTCCGGCATCTGCTGGAGCCGGTGCGGTTCCGCGGTCTCGTGGAGAACCTGTACGCGGCAGGGTTCCGCGCGTTCGTGCAGACGGGCGCCGGACAGCTCGGGTCGCTGATCGGCAACACCCTGCACGACCGCGAACACCTCGTCGTCACCGCGCATTCCGCGCACCGGGCCGGTATTCCGCAACTGTTGCGAACCGCGACCGCCTTGTGGGCCGACGGCGCCGACCCGGCGTTCGAACTCCTGCCGGGCCAACGCGGTGCGCAACGCGGCCGGACGATCCGGCTCGACCTCGGTGGCGCGCTGGTGTCGCTCGACGAACGCGTCCGGCACGGGTTCCGCCCGTCGGGGGCTGGTACGTCCACTTTGGACAAGATCGGGCAACGGAACCCGCTGGCAGCCGAGTTCTCCGGGTTGCTGGCCGACACCGCCGGTCTGGCGGCCGAACTGTTCGCCGCCAGGCCGGCGCCCCGGATCGGGCCCTTGCGCACCGAACTCCGCGTCTCCGTCGAGACGATGCCGTATCTGCTCGACCATTGCTTTTTCAAGCAGCCACCCGGTGCGGATCCCGCCGACTCGTGGCCGGTCGTGCCCGCCACGACGGTGATCGGGCATTTGATGGACTTCGCCGAACAGGCCGCGCCGGGCCGTCGCGCGGTCGCGCTCGAGGACGTCCGGCTGAACCAATGGATCGCCGCGATCCCCGCGCTGGACGTGCCGGTGACCGTGGTGCCGCAAGGCGTTTCGCGAGTCGGCGTCTCCCTCGGCGACTACTCCAGGGCGGTCATCGATCTGGACGCCGCGTTCCCCGCCGACCCGCCCGGGCCATGGAGGTTCCTGGCCGCCAGGGAACGGACGCCGGACCTGCGCGCCGAGCAGCTCTACACCGAGCGCTGGATGTTCCACGGGCCGAGGTTCCAGGGCGTCGAGGAACTGGTCGCGGTGGGGGATCGCCACGTGCGTGGAGTGCTGCGGACCCCGGACGCGCCGGGGGCGCTGCTGGACAACGCCGGGCAGCTGCTCGGGTACTGGATCATGTCCCGGCTGCCCGCCCGGACCACGGTGTTCCCGGTGGGGATGCGGAGGATTCGGTTCTACGGCGAACATCCCTTGCCGGGAGACCGGGTCGACTGTGTCGTGCGCATCGTTTCGGTGACCGACGCGGAACTCGAAGCGGACATCCAGCTGATCCGCGGTGGCCGGGTCTGGGCCGAGGTCGAAGGCTGGCGCGATCGCCGGTTCGACAGCAACCCGGTGATCCGCGCGATGGACCGGCGGCCCGAGCGGGCGACCCTGTCCGAGGAACGTCGTGGCGGCTGGTCGCTGGTCCGCGAGCAGTGGCCGGATCTGGCCACCCGTGAGCTGATCATGCGTAACGTGCTGGCGGGAAAGGAAAGACAGGCGTACGCCGACCAGCCTCCACGCCGGAAGCGGACGTGGCTGCTCGGCCGGATCGCGGCGAAGGACGCCGTCCGGCGTCTCTTGTGGACAGACGGCGCCGGTGACATCTTCCCCGCCGAGCTGCGGATCGGGAACGACTCGTCGGGGGCGCCGATCGTCTCGGGCGCCTACGGGAGAAGCCTGCCGGAGCTCACCGTCTCGATCGCCCACCGGGACGCGCTCGGCGTCGCCATCGCCCGGCGAGGGCCTTGCGGGATCGACGTCGAAGCCGTCGAAGACCGGCCCGAGAGCACGGTCTCCGCCGCTCTCGGTGCGGCCGAACGCGCCCTGCTCGGCGAGCCGGGAGCGTTGTGGTTCACCAGATTCTGGGCCGCCAAGGAGGCCGTCGCGAAACGGCTCCGCACCGGCCTGCGCGGCGATCCGCGCGCTTTCGCCGTCGTCTGCGCGGACGACGGGCGGCTCGTCGTGGAGGTGGGCGGCGCCCGGTATCCGGTGTGGCACACCACGATCACCACACCGGCGAAGGACTACGTCGTGGCTTGGACGGAGAACGAAGAATGACCACCGAAACCGTGGCGGCCGGGGCCGTGCTGGCCGATATCACCGCGATGCTGCGTGAACTGCTCGAGGAATACGGGCAGGACGACGCCGAAATCGGCCGGGACACGAAATTCCACGACGACCTCGAACTCGAGAGCATCGACCTCGTGACCCTGTCCGGGCGGCTGCGCGACCACTACGGCGACAAGGTCAACTTCGCCGAGTTCATCGCGGAACGCGAGCTGGACGAGATCATCGCGCTGACCGTCGGCGAACTGGTCGACCACGTGGTCGCGTCCCTTGACGGGAAGGCCTGAGCATGGCGAAGGTCAAGGTCGGCGACCTCGACGTCCATGTCCAGCGGCTCGGTCCGTCGGACGGCACGGCGCCGGTCGTGGTGTTCGTCCACGGCCTCCTCACCGACAGCCTGGCGAGCTACTACTTCACGCTCGGGCCCGCCTTCGCCGCGCAAGGCATCGACGTCGTCATGTACGACCTTCGCGGTCACGGCCGCACGACGCGCCCCGTCGGCGGTTACCGGCTGGAGGAGTTCGTCGCCGATCTCGACGGCCTGCTCACCGCGCTCGGGATCGACCGGCCGGTGCACGTGGCCGGGAACTCGTTCGGCGGCTCGATCGCCTTCGGGCTCGCGGCTTCGCGTCCCGAACGCGTCGCCAGCGTCGTCGCCATCGAAGCGGAGCCACCGACACGGGCGTGGGCCGGGCACATGGCCGAAGGGCTCGCCGACGCGAAGAACCGGCTGGCGCGCGACGAGGTGATCGGCTGGATCGCCGAGAACCACGGCGCGCACACCGCCCGGCTGTCGAAGTCCGCGTACAAGATCCTCGCGGCCACCACGCTGGCGGAGGACATCCCGCTGAGCCGGACCATCGACGACGACCTCGCGGCGGTCCGCTGCCCGGTGTTCGCGCTGTTCGGCGACCGGTCCGGGCTCTCGGCGCAGGTCCCGGACCTGGAGGCGAACCTCGGCCGCTGCCGCACCGTCGTCCTGCCCGACCAGGGACATTCGGTGCTCGTCGAGCGCACCGCGGAGACGTCGGAACTGATCCTGGGCTGGGTCCGCGAACACTCGTGCGAAACGGCGGCCTGAGTTGGGCAGATTCCTTTTCGTCACCCCGCCGCTGACCGGGCACGTGAACCCCGCGGTCGGGGTCGCGGCCGCCCTCACCGCGCGCGGGCACCAGGTCGCCTGGGCGGGGCGGCCCGAGGTCATCCGGCGGCTCGCCGGCGACGGTGCCGACGTGTTCCCGTGCGCCGTCCCGCGCCGCCTGCCCGAACGCGACGCGAGCCTCAAGGGACCGGCGGCGTTCCGGTTCCTGTGGGAGGAGTTCCTGATCCCGCTGGCCGAGGCGATGGCGCCCGGGGTCCGCGCCGCGATCGGCCGGTTCCGTCCGCAGGTGGTGGTCGCCGACCAGCAGGCCATCGCGGGCGGTCTCGTCGCCGACGGGCTCGGCCTGCCGTGGGTCACCTCCGCGACGACGTCCGCGGAACTCGTCGACCCCTTGGCCGGGCTCCCCAAGGTGGCGGCGTGGCTCGACGACCTCCTCGACGGCCTGCGCGCGCGGATCGACGGCGGCCCCGCCGACCCCAGGATGTCGCCGCACGGCGTGCTCGCGTTCACCACCCGGGAGTTGCTCGGCCCGGCCCCGCTGCCGAGCCGGGTCCGGCTGGTCGGGCCGTCCATCGGCGGACGCGCGCCCACCGGCGGCTTCCCGTGGGACCGGCTCGACCCGTCGGTGCCGACAGTGTTCGTCACCCTCGGCACCGCGAACGCCGACGCCGCCGGGGATTTCCTCCGCGCGGCCGCCCGGGGACTCTCCGAGGTGGACGGGATCCGGACCGTCATCGCCGATCCAGGCGGTGCCGTGGGGCCGGTGGGGGACACGGTGCTCGTGGTGCCACAGGTGCCCCAGATGGCACTTCTGGCCCGCGTGGACGCCGTCGTCTGCCACGGCGGGCACAACACCGTCTGCGAAAGCCTGTGGCACGGGGTGCCGCTCGTGGTCGCGCCGATCCGGGACGACCAGCCGATCATCGCCGGTCAGGTCGTCGACGCGGGCGCCGGCGTCCGGCTGCGGTTCGGGAAGGCGAAACCCGAACGGATCGCGGCCGCCGTGACGAAGGTGCTGGGCGATCCGGGATACCGGTCGGCCGCCGAGAAGGTGGGTGCCTCGTTCCGCGAGGCGGGCGGGGCCGCCACGGCGGCCGACCACCTGGAGGCTCTACTCGGCTAGCTCTTGAAAAGCCCGCGTGTAGGGACTCTCCTGGAGGGGTACCAGCCTTCAGAAGGTGTGTCCTCGTGCTGGGAGTCGCCATGACCGCCGTGAAGCCCTCGCCACGACCGGAGGCCATCCGCTTCGGCGGGAGGCTCCGTGCTCCGAAGGGGAGTGTCTTCCTCAGCGTCGTCCGCACCACCGACCACAAGACGATCGGCGTGCTCTATCTGAGCACCTCGTTCGCGTTCTTCCTCATCGGCGGCTTCATGGCGCTGCTGATGCGCGGCGAACTGGGCAGGCCGGGCATGCAGTTCCTGTCGCAGGAGCAGTACAACCAGCTGTTCACCATGCACGGCCTGATCATGCTGCTGCTGTACGCGACGCCGAATCTGTTCGCCTTCGCCAACTACATCCTGCCGCTGCAGATCGGGTCCCCGGACGTCGCTTTTCCTCGGCTGAACGCGTTCTCCTACTGGCTCTACCTCTTCGGCGGGCTGATGGTGCTCAGCTCGTTCCTGACGCCGAGCGGAGCGCCCGATTTCGGGTGGACGATGTACACGCCGCTGTCCAACGCCGCGCACACCCCGGGCGTGGGCGCCGATCTGGTGCTCATGGGCCTGATCGTGTCCGGGCTCGGGACGATCCTCGGCGCGGTCAACATGGTCACCACGATCCTCTGCCTGCGCGCGCCAGGGATGACCATGTGGCGGTTGCCGCTGTTCACCTGGAACATCCTGTTCACCACGATCCTGATCCTGGCGGTCTTCCCGATCCTCACCGCGGCGCTGTTCGGCCTCGAGGCGGATCGGCGGCTCGGCGCGCACGTCTTCGATCCGGCCAACGGCGGGGCGATCCTCTTCCAGCACCTGTTCTGGTTCTTCGGCCACCCGGAGGTGTACATCGTCGCGTTGCCGTATTTCGGCATCATCACCGAGATCGTCCCGGTGTTCAGCCGGAAACCGTTGTTCGGCTACAAACTCATGGTGTTCGCGACGATCGCGATCACCGCGTTGTCGTTCGCCGTATGGGCGCACCACATGTTCGCCACCGGCGCGGTGCTGCTGCCGTTCTTCTCGATCATGACCTTCCTGATCGCGGTGCCGACCGGGATCAAGTTCTTCAACTGGATCGGCACCATGTGGAAGGGGCAGCTCACCTTCGAGTCGCCGATGCTGTGGTCGATCGGGTTCATGGTGACGTTCCTGCTCGGCGGGCTGACCGGGATCATCCTCGCCGCGCCACCGCTGGACTTCCACATCCACGACACCTATTTCGTGGTGGCGCACTTCCACTACGTGCTGTTCGGCACCATCGTGTTCGCCACCTTCGCCGGGATCTACTTCTGGTTCCCCAAGATGACCGGGCGGATGCTCGACGAGCGGCTCGCGAAGCTCCATTTCTGGACCACGTTCATCGGCTTCCACATGACGTTCCTCGTCCAGCACTGGCTCGGCAACGAAGGCATGCCGCGCCGCTACGCCGACTACCTGAGCACGGACGGTTTCACCCTGCTGCACACCATTTCCACGATCGGCGCGTTCCTGCTGGGCGCGTCGGTGCTGCCGTTCCTGTGGAACGTCGTCCGCAGCTACCGGTTCGGGGAGGTCGTCGAAGTCGACGACCCGTGGGGACACGGGAACTCCCTGGAGTGGGCGACCACCTGTCCGCCGCCGCGGCACAACTTCTTCGACCTGCCGCGGATCCGGTCGGAACGGCCGGCGTTCGAACTCCACTACCCGCACATGGTTCCCCGGCTGCGAGCCGAGGGAAAGGTGAGCCGACCGAGGGAATGAGGTACCGCGCATGATTTCGATGGATGTCGAGGGGATGGCAGTCCTGGCCCCGGAAGCGGCACCGGTGATGTTGCTGCGGGAACGGGAGGGCGAACGCCGCTGGCTGGCGATCACGATCGGCGGCCCGGAGGCGAGCGCGGTGGCGCTCGCGCAGGAACGGATCCGGCTGCCTCGGCCCGGCACGATCGAGCTGATCGGCCAGGTCGTCGAGTCGTTCGGGCACCGGGTCACCGGGGTCCAGGTCACCGCGCTGCGGGACGGCATCTTCTTCGCCGACCTGGTACTCGATTCCGGGATCCGCGTTTCGGCCCGGCCGAGTGACGCGGTCGCGATCGGTTTGCGGGCCGGGGTCGGGATCGAGGTGGCGGACGCGGTCTTGGAGGTCGCTTCGGTGCGGGTCGAGATCGTGGGAGCCGGGCCCGACGCGGAACTGCCGACGGTGCCGTCCGACCCGGTCGCGCAGGAACGGGAGGTCGAGGAGTTCCGGGCGGCGCTGGACAAGATCGTGCCGGAGGATTTCGGGGATCAGCCGCCCGCGGACTAGCCCTCCGATGCCATGAAAGGTCCTTTCCTGGCGAAATTTGCCAGGAAAGGACCTTTCTTCATGGCGCGTGTTACCGCAGCTTCGCCAGGCCCTCTTCGATCGCTTCGATGATGCGCGGCCGCATCTCCGCGGCGCTGATGATCGCGTCCACCGAGCCGACCTTCACCGCGCGCTCGATGCTGTGCACGCCGTCGAACTCGGACGCGACCGCGCCCAGCTTCTCGGCCCGCACCGACGACTGGACTTCGGCCAGCTCCGCGGCCAGCGCGGCGCGTTCGGCACCGGCCGCCCCGCTGAGCTTCTCGGTGAGCGAGCGCACCCGCTGATCCGCCGCGGTCCGCGCGTTGACCTCACCGGCGAACACGACCGCCGCGGCGGGCGCCCCGCCGAGCACCGAGGCGAACGAGCCTTCCAGCGCCAGCACCGTCATGTTCGGGTTCAGCGCCTTCGAGAAGACCACGAACGCGCCGCCGTGGTACCGCGAGATCACGGTGAACACGATCGGGCCCTCGAAGTTGACGATCGCCCGGCCGATCTCCGCGCCGTACTCCAGCTGCAGCTTCCGCATCGACTCCGGCGAGCCGTCGAAGCCGGACAGGTTCGCCAGCACCACCAGCGGCCGGTTGCCGCTGGCCGCGTTGATCGCCCGCGCCGCCTTCTTCGACGACCGCGGGAACAGCGTGCCCGCGGTGTAGGTGTCCGGGCCGTCGGTGGGCGGGAAGCCGCGGCGCGGCACCGAACGCGACTCGATCCCGAGCAGGCAGACCGGCCGCCCGCCGAGGTGCACGTCCTGCACCGCCGCGGTCTCCGCGTCCGCCATACCCGGCCAGCGCTCCAGCACCGGGTGGTCCTGGTCCGACAGCGCGCGCATCACGGTGCGGATGTCGAACGGCTTCTTGCGGTCCGGGTTGGCCTCCCGCGAGAAGATCTGGCCGACCGTGGTGAAGTCGCTGTCGACGGCCGCGTGCGGGAACGACGAGATGTCCCGGTCGATCGGGTCGTTCGTGACCGCCTTGCGCGGACCGGGCTCGCCGGGCGCCACGTAGGTGTGGTCGTAGTGCGACATCAGCACGTCGCGTGCCGCGGCGAGGTTCGGCGCCCAGTACTGCGCCTGGCCGTTCGGGCCCATGACGCGGTCGTAGCCGCCGATGCCGAAGTTGTCCTCCGCCGAGACGCCACCGGAGAAGTCGAGGGACTGCTTACCGGTCAGCACCATCGCGGAATCCGGTGTCATCACCAGGATTCCCTTGGTGTGCATGAGCATCGTCGCTTCGGCGTTCCAGTACGGCTGGGCGCCGACGTTGATCCCGGCGACGACGATGTTGATCTCGCCGCCGTTCTGGGTGAAGTGCACGATCCGCTTGAGCGCGGCCGCGACCCAGTCCATGTTCTCGGTACCGGATTCCATCGAGATCCGGGCGCCCGCCGAGAGCGCGTACCACTCCAGCGGGACCCGCAGCCGCTCGGCGAGGTCCAGCGCCGCGATCACCCGCGAGCACTCCGGCTCCGACAGCGCGCCGAGCGCCTTCGTCGGGTCGCCCAGCAGCACGACGCGCTTGACGCCCTCCGGGTACCGCTCGGTCGGCGTGGTGACCACGCCGGCGACGATCGCCGCCTTGTTGCGGCCCTTCTTCCGGTCGACA
>Ga0307518_10002337_pt1 | contig 13831 bp, 9 predicted proteins | sample 25_EM_MG_FD_203889 | JGI IMG/M metagenome (GOLD analysis project Ga0307518, IMG submission 203889) | Populus trichocarpa ectomycorrhiza microbial communities from riparian zone in the Pacific Northwest, United States - 25_EM | ecosystem: Host-associated > Plants > Roots > Unclassified | place...
TCATGATTCATAGTTTATTTTGATATATTTCTCATCAAATTGTCTCAATCTCAAATAAAATATTCCATCATTGAGTTGATGCTTAATTTTATGAAAAAGAGTTGAGTTTAATTGTTTGAGAAAAATTAAAAATGAGAGTACCAAAATTGAAACAAAGAAATATTATGCCTTTTAAAAAAAAAAAATTGTGTCATCACCTTTTGCCTTTAGGATTTTGTCAAATTTCTTTTTAATCCTTTTAGTTTGTAAATTAAACAGTTTGGTTAAAAACATTATTTTGCTCGCAATTTAGTCTATGAGATTAAGGAAGGAGAGAGAGTTGCTAGATTACAATGAAAGAGAGAGTTGACAAACGACCACTGTTTAGCGATGTAATTTGTTGTTTTTTGTGTCAATGAGTTTCATTTGACATGCAGAGTTCTATTTAGATCTTTTCCACATTATCTTACAAAGAAAAATAGATCTGACCTCATAATGTTTTTGAACTTGGGTTAATTTTTCATTTTTAATTGATTAAATGCTAATTTAATATTAAAAATGAGTTTTTTGAGGTCTCTAAAGTGTTTCATTGGTGTTTTCAACTAAAAAAATAGGTTATTTACCCCCTTGTTGTCAGCTGTTTGACTTTCTAGCCACAAATAGTTGTTAAAATCCTTAATAGTAGATGACGTGTCATCTGTTTTTTTTTTTAAAATAAAGGGTGGGTTAACTTAGGTTGTCTGAGAATTAGGATATATGATTTGTTTTAATTTGTTTTATATGAGGTTATCGTGGTTCTAAATAAACATTATAATATTGAGTTGATGCTTGATTTTACAAGCATTTTTATTATATAATTAAATAAAAAATAATTAAAAAGTTTATTAAATGTAGTCGGGTCCATGACTCGGGTTGTGGTTTTGGCAAGTTAACTTGAGTTGATTGAGAATTAGTTTCATTGTTTTAGCTTGCTTCCTAAGAAGTTGTTGCAATCTTAACCAAACATCCTAGCATGAAGTCGTGTTTCGATTTTATGAGCGATTTTTTGTTGTTATATAATTAAATAAAAATAATTTTTAAAAAATATTAAGCTTGGTGGAATCCATAACTCAAATCATGAATATGGTGGGTTAAGTCGCGAAGCTCGATTTGATCCAATGTGTTGTTGTATTAATATTTTAAAAAATACATCATCTTGAATTTTTTTAAAAACAAAACCAAGTTTTTTTTCGATCATCCAAATTGCTTTTGGAACTACCAAGTTGACTGAGTCATGTTAGAACAACTTTCACATAATTTAATTTAAAACTTGAGCTAAACAATAAGTCAGATAAAGAGATTTTAAGATTGATTCATCATCTACCAAGAAGTTTTATGTAGCCTGATATAAGCCACTTATCTAGTTAAAACATTATTCCTAAACATCCAAGATTTAGAGATCATTTTGTATTGTGACAATTTCTGTTTTTTGTCCAATCATGAAGAAAAAACTTTTGGTTAGCTAAATAACTTCTGCTTTTAGCAATAGACTCTACATATAATTTTGTTTCAAATATTAATCTTGTAGAAACTAAAATAACGTTTGTTTTTCATTAATGAAGATCTATTTTTTATTTATTTTGCATGCAAAAACTCATCTCATAATAATTTTAATAAAAAATATATTTTTTATTCTATTTTTTAAACCATGATAATGTATTTAGTATTATAATTCAAATTACTTTTTAAAAATATTTTTTATGAAAATTAAAATAATTTTTTTTTATTTTTGATATTAATACATCAATTTTTTTTTTTTTTAATTTTTGAAGAAAAGCAATTTAAAAGAAACGGTTTAAACGCACCGTTTTTCCAAACACAGATCAGACGCGAAGACGCGAAGACTGAAAGAGAAGCACCTTCTATTCTATCATCATTTCACGGTCTCAGTTAGGGTTTACCATGTCTCTGAACTCTCTTTCTCCCCAAAGCTATGTCATGATCTAATTGAATTCTCCAAACCCTAACAAAAATCACCACTGTTTAAAACCTAAATAAATGTCAACAACTCTCCCTCCCATGGAGTGTTTACACGTAACTGAAGAATTTCTCCTCGAATTAAAGAGCGGAAACCGTAGCTTCCGTCTCCCTCACCCTGTACCTATTCTTCGATTTCTCTACGAGCTATCCTGGACCTTGGTACTACTATTACGAACTTGCTTTCCAATTTCACTCATCATCATCATCATCATCATGATTATTTATCCTTGAAGAATAATTTTATTTGTCTTGATTGATTCTCTTAGGTTCGAGGAGAATTGCCGTTTCAGAAGTGCAAAGCTGCTTTGGATTCTGTGGAGTTTGTTGATAAAATGTCTGCTGTAGGGTTGGGTTCGAATTTCGCTGATATCATTACTCAAATGGCTCAAGATGTTAGTTTTCTTGGTTCCTCTGCTTTAATTATTGAATATATCAGAGTTATTATGAATTTGAATTATTTGTTAAGTAAGAGTAAAATAAAAAAATTACTGCTTGAATTAACCTATGTCCAGATTTCTATTTTTTTTTAATTTTTTTTATATCAGATGTTAGATAATGCATTTTTATGTGGATGATGGAAAAAAGAAACTTTGGGGGGTTTTTATATTGAAATCCTGAAGAATAGATGAGCAAAAATAGGAACAGGAGATAAAATTTGTAAGGGAAGAAGAATTTATAATTCAATAAGTGCAAGATTGCTGGCATTGTATTATTGTGTTTGCAAAATAATGACGGTCATCATTATTATTTGATATGCTATATTGTATTGCTTAATTATCACTGTGGCATTAGGAATCTAATTTTTTGATGTGTTATTATCTGTGGTAATCAACTAGTTTTATTGTAAACTCATGCGGCTGACTGATTTTGCAGCTTACAATGTCTGGAGAGTACCGATCTCGTCTCATAAAGCTGGTTAGTATTGATAACTTTTAAGTAAAGGCTTTGTTTGTGTGTTTGATGGTCATGTTTCTGTTTGTTTTTGTTGAGTGGAAATAACTGCTCTATGCTGCAGCTGTTATTTATTTTCATGTTTCCATTTTTTTTTTGTGTTATCCTTGTGAATTTCATTGCGATTAATGCAGGATGTGCTCTTAAATTTTGTGTTCGCTTTATCAGCTCAAAATCAATATTTCTTGTTTGGGAACCCTCAAAATTTAGTTTTAGTACATTTGTGAACTTATACTACTAAATGTTTCCCATGGGTATGCTAGTGATGCTTGCTTATCTTCCTCTCTTACTCCAAAGCATTAACTGCTATGTACTATTAGTATGGCTTGCTATGATGTGTATTTGACTACATGTTCTTGCCTGTGCTTCATGTTTTGTTTTAGATGGAATATATATGAGAATATTTATTGAGACATGAGAATCTTTATTGAGACACAAGTGTTGCTCAGATTGTCCTTTTTCATTAAGTAGAATTTTGCCTTGGGGCTTGGAGGGTGGTGCCTTTTCCATTTAGTTTAACTTGTGAGTCTAATACTTTGTTTGTCTAGTCTCTTCTGATTGTTAAGTGTCCATGTGGCATTTATTCATGAACATATACTTGCACTATGCCTTAGTTCTGAATTATTTATTTATGTGTCGGATGCCTTATGTCCTCTTCATTGGTCTATATTTGGCTCTCCATGCTTTTTCTCAATTTGTGTGTTACTTTGCAGTCGCTCTTCAATATAAAGTCGTTTCCTTCTTTTCAGGCAAAATGGCTAGTTGAATCTGCGTTGGTCCCATTGAGGTTTTTCCAAGAGCGTTGTGAGGTGGATTTTCTGTTCGTTTAAAATGTTTTTTCTGTTCATTATCTCATAAGCTTATTTGGTCTCTCAATTTTAGACCTTGTAACAAAGAGGTTTAAAATAGATGATTTCTATATTTGCAGGAGGAATTTTTATGGGAAGCTGAAATGATAAAGATAAAGGCTCAAGACTTGAAGGGCAAAGAGGTAAAATAGATTAAAATGTTAAAAAGCACAAACTATAGTTTTGAATTTGGAGCTATTACTATAATTAAATTTGGGTATATCTATCCTTGTATTTTCAATAATTTTAATTCTCCTGTACATCCTCTGGATTTTGTTGTAGTATTGCACCTATGATAGAACAAGAAATAATGTCAGTGTTTAGATGATTAATTGATCTTGCACTTGATCAAATGAAATTTGAGGAAAACATTGTGATTCTGCTTGTTCAACTGATATAGCTAGATCAACCAACAACTTTATTTTTTCTTTGACCGTGATATTCACTTGCTGCAATTTAAATTACATTTTCATTAGATACTTCATCGTGTTTGCAATTGATATTTTTTCTATTGCTTTCAGGTCAGGGTAAATACTCGTCTTCTTTATCAGCAAACAAAATTTAACCTTCTCCGTGAAGAGAGTGAGGGCTATGCCAAACTGGTATGCTAAATATTTGGTTCTTTCTTTGCTCTTTGTAAAATTTTGAAGTTAATATGTTGATCACCCTTTTACATATGTATGACAGTGGATGAAACATTTTGTTGTAATTAGTTATATCAGTACATGATATTTTTCATTTGATTCTTCTCTCATCATATAAAATATCAAAGGCTTTCAAGAAGAGGATTGCTTCCTTAAATTTCTGTTAGTATTCTTATGTTGGGAAGTATATTATTGCTTCTTCCCAATAGGTTTTCTTTGCAGTCACATGTGGCTCTGAAAATTTTATGCTCTTAGGTACTTGTTTAATTGTATTTTTACCACCAGTGCATTAATTCATCAACAAAACTTGCTATATGTTTCTTACAACCAAACAATTTCCTTGCATGAAAACAAATCATTTTTTCACTAGTGGTAGACCGTATCATAAAGAATTTCATTTTTGCTTACATTATTTGATGATGATGGTTTCTTTAATTTAATCCAGTATGCCATCCTGGAACTGGAGTGACAATGCCACGTAACTTGTCAATTTGGACCGTCTAGATTGTGCATTAGAGTTTATTTATGTTTCGTTAGGGGGCTCTCCTGTGCACTTTTTATGTACTTGCTATTTTTGTTTGTTTTTGGGGGAAATTATTTTCTCGGCCCCTCTCTTATCTAATAAATGGTTGGAGCATTTTCTTGAACTATATGAATATATTGTTTTACTTGGAGTTTAGCTTTTTATTTGGGATACACTGCTAACCAAAACTTGCATATTTATTATTAAACGAATCATTATGTGTAAACTGTATCAAGTTGGGGCGTCAACCCCCCACCACATTTTTCTTTATGTGATAAAGGAAATGGAAATTATTACAATGTATTCTTTCTTTTTTGTTCAGCTTTGCATGATTTGATGCCTAGTTCTAATGCTTTACCTAGTAATGAAAGAATTGGATTTTTATATCAAGTGGAAGTGTGGAAGGTGCAAACTAGCTGAAAATTGAAGTGTTGTGGGTCAGGGCCAAAATAAAAGATTAGCTTTTTTTTGATCAACTAATGATGGATATAAGCTGGAATGGCTTATCTTTTGATTTGTTGAAGTTTGTCTTTCTGTCTTCCATTATAAAACACATGATATGTTAGTTATGTTCCCTTAGCTTTTAGTGAGCAGTTCTTACTTGAAGTCACTCTTACGCAATTTATTTAGGTATGGTATGGTCAGATAACTTTATTGGTTTGATGTTAACAATGTAATAGCAAAGATAGAAGAAGCAGAAGTTCCTACAGGAAAGGGAAACATTGATCAAGAAGAAAGAAAACCATGTAGAAGAGGGCTGGAGTGTTTCAAAGAAAACCTTGTACGAGATGCTTCTAATAGACTGAGGAAATGATTTTCAATTCTGAATCAACAATATGTGCTGCCCTTTTCTTTTTCTACAAAGGATATGGTGTTATAACAGACACCAAGAAACCCTAGTCACCTAAACTATAAGAATAAAAATTCTAATAAAATATTATCTTTTATTAATAATAATGACATCTAAATTACAAACAAATGAGTAAACTGTCTTGTTTCTATACTGTATCATTGGTCTAGCAGATGCAGTAGGTTTTCATTATGATATTTAGTGTTTAAGTGGATCTACAGGTTACTCTTCTCTGTCGAGGTTCTGAAGATACAGCTGAAAATACATCAGCAGCGACAATAGGCATCATTAAGGTTTTGACTTGAGCTTACATTTTATTACTTATTATTCAGCTTTGACCCCTTATTTTTGTTACATTTTCTCATTAATGCAACTTCTGCAGTCATTGATCGGTCATTTTGATCTGGACCCAAATCGTGTTTTCGACATTGTAAGCTGTTCCTGTTGGTTACTTTCATGCAGTTCATTTTGTTGTATTGATGCAGAATGGGATAATCAGAGGTTAATTGTCGGCTTGCAATTATTTGTTGATCTTCAGGTTTTAGAGTGTTTTGAACTTCAGCCTGATAGCAATGTCTTTTTGGAACTGATTCCCATATTTCCTAAGGTATAAAATATTGTTATTATGGTTGACATAGAAGTTTGGACTTTAAATTATGCTCAATTAACATGTGTTTGGGTTGCTAATACTACTGATTTTGTTTTCTTCAGTCGCATGCATCACAAATTCTTGGTTTTAAGTTTCAGTATTATCAGCGAATGGAATTAAATAGCCCTGTACCATTTGGGCTCTTTAAGCTTACAGCCTTACTAGTGAAGGAAGAGTTCATTGATCTTGATAGTATGTAAGTGGCTTGCCCAAGCTTTATTCTATAGCACAGTGATTTCTTATGGTTCTGTGATCATTGATCTCCTTAATACTAAATAGTTTGGAAATTTCAAGAGCTACTAGTTAGAAGTTCTTTAACTGATTGTGTAAATTCCATCAATGTACTTTGCTAGTTGCCAAGACGAGAATTGATAATTTGAAAATAATGCATCTGTTTACTGTAACAATTCATCAAGTGTTAAGATTATAATTAATTTGCAGATAGTAATAAAGAGTGAGATTTTTTGTTGATGCTGTTTTAATCACTCTTAATTTTATTTTAAATGTTTCCATGGTTACCAGCCGACTTCAATTCACCTTCAGTATGAAGTTCGTCATGTGCAATCATGTTTGTTGTGGGATAGGATAGTGTTCCTTTTAGTGTAATGCCTCAGGGTCTTTTAGTGGTGTTCCTTTAGTGGATAAACAGCAGGAAATGTGTGCTCTTTTATTTTGAGGGGTATTTTATTGTCAATTACTCATTCCGACCTAATCATGCATCCTTCAAAACTCTATAAGATACAAGACAAGGGTCTTTATAATCTTACAATACACCAACAAGGCATTTTCATCCTAATTGTTTAGCCAACCTTTCATCAGATATTGCTTGTAGATTTGAACTTATGTGGGAAAGGGAAAAACAGTAGAAAACAGAAATTACTGCAGAATAGTGGCTAAAATTAAGATAAAATTGAAGTTGGAACAAGCTAATTGAGTTTAGGGTTTGTAATAAAATATTTCGATAAAAAAAATAAAAACTATAAAATAACCCTAGCAGCCTATTTATATTAGTTACCGCCCTAGATCCTTGTAGGAAAAGGATTGCTAGTCTTAGTCTCCAACTAAAACCACAGCCTCTAAGAAAATTCTTTAAAAAGTCGCATGCTAATCACATGACCCTAGATTAATTAAGTAACCCTAATATCAGAAATATAATAAAATAGATTCTAAAGAAAGCTGCTGTGTCAAGTTTACTCAAGAATTTCTACTCCTAATAAAGGATTCTGTAATTTGAATCAACATATGTTCTCTTGGGATTCCTTCATTCTTTAGATTTTCCAGGCTGTTCATAGGAGGGAATAGTGACAGTCGAGTGAGGTTGCTTAAGGTCTGAATTGTACCTGGCAAAACAAGATCCAAAATGTCAAATAGTAACTATTTTAGCTTATCCTAATTGATAAACCAACCTGTGCAGGATCACATTCCTTTACCTGTGTTAAAACATTTACTTAATTATTCATTCCTAATCTGCCAGAAAAAAAAGAAGAAAACCTTACTGGGATTGATCAAGCAGCTGATTTCAGCTACTCACTTTGGCAACGCACTTCAGATTTTTGCTGTGAGAAAATATTGTTGTGTTACATACATGCTACCTGTTTCTTCTTTATTTAATAGTCCGAAGTTTATGCTGTGCTATGCCTTAGTTCATGTCTTTATTTTGCATTTTAGCAGTATTTTTCATTTTTTTTGATATTTTGTAATTTGCTTATTTTTCATTTTGCGTTGTTGTACCTATTGGTTATATGATTTTTCTTTTTATCATATGTACTAATTTAATTTGCACATCATTGCAGATGTGCACATTTACTCCCTAAGGATGATGAGGCTTTTGAGCATTATAACACGTTTTCTTCCAAACGATTGGATGCGGTATATTGCTAATTTTAGCATTGCTGCTTATAATAGTATTCCTCTATATCTTTCTACATTCATTTTCTTTTTTACCTTTTGTAATATATTTTCCCATCATTTTCAATGTAATGGTGTTTGTCAGTGGTTTGTAGTGGAGACTTTAGATGTTGCTTTTTCTGGTTGTTTGAAGTGTTTATGTGCTTTGTTATATTCAGAGAATGCTTAATTTTAATCTTTTTATCATGCTTGATTTTATTTTCTATGCAAATTTTGCAGGCCTACAAAATTGGAAAAATAAATCTGGCTGCTACTGGAAAGGACCTCATGGATGATGAGAAGCAAGGAGATGTGACAGTAGATCTTTTTGCTGCCTTAGACATGGAAACTGAGGCAGTAGCTGAACAATTCTCTGATCTTGAAAAAAATCAAACTTTGGGCTTGCTGACTGGTTTCCTTTCTGTGGATGACTGGTAGGTTTAATCTTGAGATTCTGCTTGTTAGGAAAATATTTTCTGAGTCAACCTCATGAAGGAGAACAAAATATTTTCCATGGGACTACCAATTCTGAATATGTCTAACACATCACCTAACCTATTCCACCACCACCACCACCACCACCACCACCACCACCTCACAACAACAACTACAGGCCTGCCCCTGCCAGCACTACCGCCACCTTTTTACAAACATAACAACTGCTGCAACCCACTTCTTTAGCACCTATGCCCGCACCAGCACCAGCACCAGCACCGTGTTGCTATCGTACCTCACAACTACCAAAGAAAAATAATTTATTTTTCAAGAAATTGTTTTTCTTAATATAGTCAAACAATGTAAAATAGCTCTTTTTCCAAGATCCAGGAAGATGTTTTCAGCAAAACAAAGACCATAAATATCCTGAATTGCTCAGTTAATCCCCCACTCGTGAAAAGTTATTGCTTTGAATTGCTTGCATTGAACCGAATTGGATATCTAACGAGGAATTCTAGAAATTATAGCTCAATGAGAAAAAACAAGGTGCATGAACCCCAAAGTTCTTCAGTGATGTTGTAAGATTACATTTGAACTTCAAATCTGATGATGCACTAAGATCTCAGGACTGTCACCTATCCCTACAAAGCAATTGTCATGAAAGCTTTCAACAAAGAGATAAGTAAAGCTTGAAAGGTCCAAGTCACTAGATCTGGTCCACCTGGTTTCTTTTCTTCCTACATGCCCATCAATGTCCTCCATCGTTCCCTTGCTGTCTTTTATCTGGCTACCATTTTCCTCTTTATCAGTTGGCAACCACTTCAAGTCATCCACAAAAATGACACGACATTGCTGAGGAACTTTTTCATGTTCATTTACCTTTGTTTTTCTCTTTGAGTGATTTCCAGAGTTGCTCCTGTTACTCGCTCTCTTTTAATTGAATCATGTCATATGGTGATGAGATGAGTCTCCGAATGTCTATCATATTTTCGTATACATTCTGTTCTGTTAATATTTTATGGAATTATCTGTCGGCTTGTGGAGGAATGGTTATTCTCTACTTACGATGTTTCTTGGCCTCCATTTTACTAATTTAGTCTTTGTATTGTGTTTACCTAGAATATTTTTCGCTGCCTTTTCTCTTGAGCGCTTGTTCTCATTTTAGACTGTACTAAACTGTTGATTTAATATGTTCTGCAGGATTGTAATGTTGACTATTTTTTTTTTGTTTTGTTCTCTCCTTTCTGCACCATGATTCTTATTGATTGAATAATTTTTGGACCCAATTTTTAAATATTTGTGAGGTTCATATAGATATTCTTGAATATACTATGTTAGACATTTTTGCTACAGTTTACTTTAACCTACTTTGTTATTTAAAACTTAATTGTAAAAGCAAATGCCAATTAGTGTGCTTCGGTTTTGTTTGCTTTAGTATTGAAAATAATTGTTTTTCATCCTTGTTTTGATCCCTTCTTTTTATTCATTGTTTAACGATCTAGGACTTTTCATATATATAATTAAGTTTAGAAGTGGATGAAAAGAAGGAAGAAAACAGGAATAATATATTTTCATCCATTGTTTATATGTTTTTATTTGTTACAAAGGAAAGGTTTGAACTCTGAGACCTAGTGGGGGATGAGGGACACTAGTGGCAGTTGAGCTACTAGCTCATTGGCCCATTGCTTAAATGCTGTATCTACTGGGAGTTATGTTAGTCACTCATTTTTATTTTGGACTCTAGGGGTATGGGATGAAATTATCGTTTGGTGTTTGTTATGTTTTTTGTCCAAAAAATATTAAAAAAGGAGCTGTATGAGTGGTTTTGGGAGTCTTTTTTTTTTTTTTTTGTAAACTGTATCAATCTAGTTTCACTATTAGTAGAATGTCACAAGCTCTTCTCCCATTGCAATAACTTGCTTCAAACCCCATTAAAAAAGAAGGCTTGAATAAAAAAATTTGCCAGCTCAAACATATGGATTCTAGTTTTTTTTTTTTTTTTTTTGTACTTGCCACTGAAATGTGCTGGGAGACCCATAGTTTCATTGTACTGCATAGTTTTTCCCCAAGGTATCATGCTCATGTGGCTTCTTCTTTGTCAGGTATCATGCCCATATACTTTTCAAACGTCTCTCTCCTCTAAATCCTGTTGCACATACTCAAATATGTGGTGGCTTGTTTAGGTAAAGTCAATGTTTTGAATTTTTGAATTTATTTTTATTGACCATGTTTATACCTAAAGTCCATGTGAATGTGCCACTAAGATCAGTATGTAAATTTTTAGAATCTAATCTAAGAATTCTCTTTCTGTGTTCTCATTATTTCTGCACCCATTGCCATGGAAAATTTATGAACTTTCATTGTTTGTTTTTGATGTGATATATATTCAGGCTCATTGAAAAGACGATCTCATCAGCATATAATATTATTCGTCAACCACATGTTCAAAATTGTGGGTCTCCAGCAGTTGCTGGTATTGATGCCATGGATGTGACAAGTTCTTCAGGCCATGTCTCTTTAATTGATCTTCCCAAAGAATTTTTTCAGATGCTTGTAACAGTTGGACCTTATCTTTACCGTGATACGTTATTGCTGCAGAAGGTGCGTGGTTTAATTTTTAATATTTGGTGAATTTTTTTCTTCCACATTGTATAGTTTTATTTTATTTTAATTTTCCTGCTTGTTTCTTATGGATAGGTTTGTAGAGTGTTAAGAGGTTACTATATGTCTGCACTTGAGCTTGTAGATAGTGGTGATGGAGCTCTAAATGGTGAATCTCTTATTCCTAGAAATCGAGTTCTTCGTTTGCACCTAAGGGAAGGTAGGTCAATGGTTGAGGAAGCCCTGGGAGCATGTTTACTTCCTTCTTTACAGTTGGTACCTGCAAATCCAGCAGCTGGGCAGGAGATCTGGGAAGTAATGAGTCTCCTTCCATATGAGGTTGGCCTGACATTATTACTGTCTTTTGCCCTTTTTTTATATTTTTTAGGTCTGAAAGATAATATGGCTAAATTACTCGCTGTTTTTCCCAGGTGCGATATCGTTTATATGGTGAATGGGAAAAAGATGATGAGCGGAATCCATTGGTTTTGGCTGCAAGGCAAACAGCCAAGGTACCATTTGTATATCTTAATTTACTGTTGCAAGCTTGGTGCTTTAAGTGAATCATACCCTATTCATTTATATTTACTGGTGTTTGTTTTATACTACTTTGTTATCATGCAGTTGGATACTAGAAGGATATTGAAAAGGCTTGCGAAGGAAAATTTGAAGCAGCTGGGTAGGATGGTTGCAAAATTAGCGCATGCTAACCCGATGACTGTCCTTCGAACTATTGTTCATCAGGTGCTGGTTTTATAGGAAATGATGCATTTGTTGTCACTGATATGTATTTTGTAAATCAAATCTAAGGGAAAGTTATTTGCTGGAACTTTGGCATGCAGATTGAGGCATACAGGGATATGATCACTCCTGTTGTGGATGCTTTCAAGTATTTGACACAGGTTTGAATTTTCTCTTGATTTCTAATGATCTTCTTCTCCTTTAGCATTTGAAATCTAATGTCATTCTTAGCCATAAAAGCTTCTTGTGTTATACTTAAGGATCTGTCTTCTTTTACACTTCCATAAACACTGTAATTTGACAGTTACATACAATTTCTGCTGCAAAATATCAAATTTATGCTGTAATGATATGATCTGTTTTAGTTATTGACATAACCAATCTAATGTTCAAAACCTGTCATCGATTAAGTAAATCTGAACAATAAATCATTGGAATCATTTGTCACTAGTTTAGCCTGCCTTCCTAGCTGCAGTTTGTGTGGGATGAATGTAACTGTACTTGTAGCCTTTTGAAGTTGAGAAAATCTTTTGGTTGTCAGTTATCAGCTTGCATGCATCTTTTTATCATGCATCTCTTTATCATTGTTATTTTTTTAGATATAATGCTTGCACTCTTCTCCTGAATCTCTCTCTAGCTGAATAAGATATATGCTTAAGTGGACATTATGGACCTGTTTGTTTTTGTGTTTCAAAAGTGTTTTAGAAAAAAAATGAAATTTTTTTATTTTTTTCTTTACTTCAAATTAATATTTTTTTTGGTGTTTTTAGATTATTTTGATATGCTGATGTCAAAAATAATTTTTAAAAAATAAAAAAAATATTATTTTGATGCATTTCCGAGCGAAAAACACTTTGAAAAGCAACCGCTACTACACTCCCAAACACCCCCATATAATCTCTTTGTAATTACTCCCAATCTGATTGTGATTTTTTTAGGAAAGTGTAAATGCCACTTTTATGTCATCAATCATTAGAGAATGAAAAATAAGAATATTACATACGTTACTATGGTTATCCTTATTGGTAATATCTACAGATTTAAGAGGCTGGGAAGGTAGAATGCCTGATTATATAGCATTTATTCAGGTGAAACTCAATGCTCTATTGAGTGCTTTGAAGTTTCGGACTCTAATAAAAGGGGGTAGTGATATGATCTGCAAGCTAGAAATGGAGGAGCTTACAGCCATGCATATTGGTTATTTCTACTGAATTTGTTAGAAAGATGGTTTTTGGTGAAATGAGGAGAATAGATAATAGATGCAAACCTTCTATACTTTTTTTTTGTCCTTTGGGTCTATTATAAGCTTCTAATGTCTTAGACCCTAGTCTAAGTTTCTTGCTTATTCGTGCAATGAGCTTCATTTCTTGTTTTCTACTCTATCATTTGATGTGACAATGGGAGTATCATTTGGTGCGTACCTGAAACTTTGGAAGATAATTTGATTAAAAGCTTGGATTGCTCTTTCAAGTACTGAGGGTGCATCATGTTTGGAAATGGTTCCTAACAATTTTTTTTTTCAAGTGTAAAATGCATAAATGTGTTGAAATTTTAACATCTATTGTTTGACCATTATTTGCTTGGACAATAGTTAACAAATGGGAGTGCAGGATTGTGATGGATCATAAAATCTTCAATGATGCCCAAGCTGATAGTAAATAGAAACAACACTGACAAAGCATTAAATTAAATAGTTGCTAATTA
>Ga0307518_10002339_pt1 | contig 13811 bp, 21 predicted proteins | sample 25_EM_MG_FD_203889 | JGI IMG/M metagenome (GOLD analysis project Ga0307518, IMG submission 203889) | Populus trichocarpa ectomycorrhiza microbial communities from riparian zone in the Pacific Northwest, United States - 25_EM | ecosystem: Host-associated > Plants > Roots > Unclassified | place...
TATGTATAATTTCATATCTATCAGACTGTAGTGTTTGAACTCAAAGTCCTACTAGTAGTAGGACCAGCACAAGACCAAGGGCACCTTGGGCTTGGTCCCTATACTTGACAACCAGTTCTGTTCAGACAAGTCTTTTGACATATTCATACTGGGGTAGTACATGCTGTACAAACGACGACTGTACTCTCCACCACTCTATTTGCTCACTGCTCCACTAGCACCCTACTCAACGACTGCCTTCTCACTGTCACGTCGTCAACAATGGTGGCAGCACAACAGCATTCCTGACTGTGTGTGTTGCCCCATCGTGACCATCATGGTCGAGTTGCCATTGCCGTCGTCGCCATGGTGTCATCCACTGTATGCCGTCGTCTCCAGTCGCCCTGTGCGCGTCATCCTTGTTGTCGCCATCGACGGACACTGTTGTTGACGTGTCACCCTCATCGTTGTCATATCGCCGTCAATGTGTTGTCGCTGTCACCATCGCTCTGTCGTTGTCGTAGCACCGTCACGTCGTCGATGGAGGCAGCACAGCAGCATTGGCTGCATGCATTGTCTCGTCGTCATCGTGCCGTCATGTTGCCAAGGTGTGAACCTGGAAGACATGGGTGTGGGTCATTATGGACTGGGTGTGCGATGGACTGGGCGTGCGATGGACTGGGCGTGCGATGGACTGGTTGACTGGGTGTGTTCGACATGGGGGCGGACCTCATGTGGACTCGGCATGCGTGGACTGGGCGTGTTGGACGTGGTGCGTGGGGTCGTGTTGGACACGGTGCAAGTCGACAATGGTCATGGTGGCCAATGGTTGTGATAGTTGAGGACGTGGTGGCGTGGGCGTGGGTGTGGGCGTGGGTGTGGGCGTGGGTGTGGGCGTAGAAGTTGTAATCGTCGTAGTCGTACCTGAGCATGAGTGTGGCCGGAGTAAACGAGATCGCACCTGTGATCCACCGTTGTCGTGTCTTGATGGCTTCCAATGGGTTGGCACCTGGGGAGTGTGTGACTCGGAAGCGTTGGTGTGAGTAAGGGTATAAAATGAGTGACCGACTCTATGCATACCTGTGAGGTGCCAATCCAAACGACTCTTCTGTATGACCCTGCGGGGTTATTAGAGTGTGATGCACCCAGAGAAGGCGATCTGGAGCAGGGTAACAAGTTGGTTAAAGCTAGAGGGCAGGGGTTATTTATGGCAAATGAACAGACAAGGGAAAGGATGATCAGTGATGATGTTGTGGACGAAGGTGGAACCAAAACTCTCCTTTAGCCACTGTGGCGAGATCATTTGCATTTGCATAGAAAGCGTGACATTCATGTCGCCCCTTGGAACGCCATTGGACATAGGGATTTCAAGCCCAGCATGAAGTGATCTGTTTCGACTTATCACATCACGAGCTAGTCCAATCAAATTGGGCTCTATCCACAAACCTCTTGCTTTAAAACAGCATTCTTGATAGCTGGTATCCAGCGCTGAGATTCAGCAGTAATCTGAAGGAACCAGATTGTGCAAGTAGGATCCTGGGAAACCCCGCCAGTGCTGTTGTTATTGTTGCGACCATATTCCTCACATTGACGCCTTTCCCAACGAGCTTGATAACATTTCTCCTGCCACTGACCTCTCGAGCATCAGCGACACATAGTATCGCACTGTTTTCAGTTATCTCCAGTGTCTCCATTTCGACCTCTCCAGGCGATGCACTTTTGAACAAATGGACGTGAGTCCTGTGACTAGCAGTGCATGACGTGAGACAAGTATTCGGAGCTTCCACTGCCATTTGAGAGCACGTACACAAGCAGATCGCGCCCTCCACGCGGAAAGCATGAGGACTCATGAAACATCGTCAATGATCACTTCTGGCAACTCCCAGACCACGAAACCACCATCAGACGTGACACCCATAAGTCTGTTGCCGTAGACAGCCATATCTACCTGGGTTGACAGCGGAAAGATGGTTGGCAGCTGCAGCAAGGTACAATCACCGCTAGAATGAGACTTGATGCGCACGCGACCTCTAGTCATGGCATATGCAATCCAGTGGGTTGCACCGACCGTTGTCCCCGAAAGGAATATGGAATCTTGTTTGACCAAGGCAATGGCGGTGGATTTGGCGGTGTCGCGAGGGGCCTGGACCTCGTCCAACGGTTGAGAGACGTCGAAGATGATTTGCGGTTGAGTACTGTGATAAAGTTAGCAATACCGAAAACGTATTTGAAGACGGGGAAAAAATCATACCCGGGACTTGGTTGAGACTTGCCCTTGACCCCACCTTTTCCTCGGCCATCGCTCTTCCAAGGGCATGGACCCAGAGACCCATCCTTTTCTTTCCTTGCCGGAGGAATAGGATGGCTGACGGGCAATTCGGCTGAGCGTCACTGTGAACAATGTTGCTGTTGTTGCACAAGTGCTTTGGGCGGTGATACACAGTCGGGCGAGGGCGGAAGGAGCGAGGGCATTGTGCTGGGTTGCTGCTGCTGCTGGGGAGCAGGCTGGTTGGACTCCACCTGGAAGTACTCATCGGCAGTATTGTATGGATCATAGGTCGGTGACGGAGATGACTGTCTGGGAATGTAGGGCGCCTGACTCCTAGTTAATTGGTCGATCAAGTTTGCAACCAACTTGTCGGATCGTTGGCAAGGGAGCCAAGCGATGCCGAGGTCCAAGAATCTTCGTTGCCGCTGGATGAACTAGCGCCTGCGGTCAGAACTTGCTTCTTTTGGAAGTAGCTGTGGAAGCAAGGGCACTGAAAGGAGAAACAAAGTCGAACATGGGTTTGGGTGGAGAAGGGGGGAGTCAGTTGCTAAGCCTGCGGCAGCGGTATTGGTTGAGGAAGGTCTTGCGGGGCCTCTGGGATGACCAATGGCCCTTCACTTGAAAGGTAGGATTTGTTCGCTGAGCGGATGATGTTGGGGGCAAGGGTTGCACAGCGGCCGGGGCCGGCTCCGAGTAGTTTTGGCGGGTCGCAGTGCTATTGAAGGCATCAGCCAAAAAGTATCGACAAGACGCCATGGATGGCGAAGAGCAGGAGGGGAAGAGGAGGATAGAGGTATCGCTTGAAAAGAGAGCGATCTAAACCTCGTGGCAAAGGTGAGGTCCCAACGTTCCATCACCACGCACCGAAACATATTCTAATGAGAACATTAGGCTGTCCCGTTGATGAAGAATAGAACTACTTCTAATATCTGTACTTCGGATGGGTCTGTGCACCACCCGCAACTATATACAAGATTGAAAATGGGGACTTACCCAGCCATCAGCTGCTCGAGCAGAAACTTGCCTTGGGCCTCGCTGTTATTTGGAGGAGACTGGCCAGTCCTTTGCGAGGAAGCGGGTGGGGGTGGGGGGGAGACCTGCTGAGGAGCTGCGGGGAGTGGGGGCGCCTGGGATGACACAGGCGCTGCGCTGGCAGATGTGTAGAAAGAGAGAGAGAGAGAGAGAGAGAGAGAGAGAGAGAACAGTGCACTCTATCTCTGCGGCTGTGGGGGGTGGCGAGGAGCCTGTTGGGGTGGCATCGTCGTTTGCAGCCATGGACGGCGTTGCTGGAGCAAAGTTGCTGCCGCCGTGTGGGGTCGGTGATTTGCTGGACAGAGATGGAGTGAAAAGGGGAGTCGAGATGGTGTGGGGACGACGAGGACGAGCGTACTGCGAACGGGTGGGACTGACTCGGAGGAGCGAGTGGAGGTGTGGCGCTTCCACTGGGCTGAACTTGGCCAACATTTGCATGTCCAAGTTGAGTGCACCCAGGTGGCAGGGAACAAGGGGTCGTGGTTCTGGTGGACCTTGAGACGAGAGACTTTGCGACCTGTGGAATCCCTCAACAGACGAAGCTGCACTTTACAACGCAGTAACATACATCCATTGCGAAGCTGAGCACTCGTTGCAGCAGTCACGGCCTACTTCATCCACGCCCACCCTCTCTCACGTGAATATGCGTCCGTCGTCGCTCGCCGTCGCGGTGTATCCCCAAACGTCAGATTCGTCTCGAAACTCATGGCATTCAAGGCTTGTGAACCCAGAGGATGACCGAGCAGGACAGAGATCGCAGATTGTGACGAAGAGCAAAAGAGCCAGGGACTCGGGCTACCGCATGGCCGTTAAAGTCTGCCACCTATGTTCTCCTCTCAGGACATCGAGGAAGGTGCAGATGTTGGGCTCATCGTAGGACAAGATATGGAGGGCATGGACGCAGAAGGGTGTTGGCGTCATGTGCAGCGTGCTGCAGACAGCACCAGTCTTCCCATTGTGAGTCTTTCTGCCCCAGTCATTCTGACAGGCTACGCTCACCGTGCTCAGAATAAAAAATACGATTACTGCGCCTGTCGCGAGCTGACTGGGGTCTCAATTGGGCGTGGCGAGTTAAACTGTAGCGAATTACTACTAGTAGATGTTTATGTGTTATGACATGGTTGAAGTAAGATCCCACAGGGAGGTTGCCAAATTGCCCGGGACAAGCGAGGTTTAAGCCAGCGCCAACTGGCACTTCCCAAGTATTGACACATTAGTGAGAACTAATAGGAACAAATGAGGGAACAGGAGCATCAGGTAACTAGAACTTGTACTCTTCCTCACCCTCATCCTGGGACTCCCAGTCATACATGGCCGCAATCTCAACATCAAAGGTGTCCGAGCCTGAATCATCTAGATCTGCAGCAGAACGTGAACAGTTGCTGTCCCCATCATCATCATCATCCCCATCCCCATCCCCATCCCCATCCATATGATCGCGATCAGGCACGAAAATATCAGGTTCAGACTGATGCGGTGCATTCAAGGCAGCTTCACCATCGAAGCCAGAGTCATGTGGAGTTTCCTCTGCTGGCTCGGTGGTGCGGTAGGCATATGCGTGCCCAACGCCAAGGCTCCAGTGATAGCACATAAGTAAATCACGATCTGCAAACCTGAACGGATATTCAGCGTGATTTTGAGATGATTTTGCATGGACACACGTACCGGTTGACGTAGTAATACTTCCAATCATCGGCATCGCGAGTATTCAAAGACATTGCGATACCATCAAGGTGTTGTCGCCCATCTGTGAATGCCGGTATGAGGTGGCAACACCGGAGTACATCCGCGGGGTCAACAAAACCAAAGGCATCTGTTCGGTGCATTGGTATGAACTGTCCTTTATCAAGAAAGCACTGCTCCCAGCCTGCAGGGATTTTCAGGAGCTCGAACCACCGGACCCACAGAAATTCGAGACGCCTTGACTGATAATCCCTCGACTCTGGCCCAGTGAAGATGACATTTGCATGGTAAATGCCTAAGACACGAGCATAGCAGAAAGGATGAGAAATAGTAGACTCGCCATCATTTTGCGACAAGAGCATGATGTCACGGTGGTCGGTGCGAGGATTAACTGTGTCTGTCTCGCGACGGAGATCATATGTCGTATAGTTGATTCGAAGCAGAGAGTGTGCATAGAATCGGTTTGCTTTGAAAAGTACATGGTTCAAAGTCGAGGTAGTGTCATTCGTGAGCCCTGGAGGGCCTAGGCTCGAATGAATTTCACAGATACGGGGTAGAAGGTGGGTCCTAAGCTTCAGGAGGAAGTTCTATGGAGATTCGCACAGTGAGCCTTCTAGAATCATTGAATACAATGGAACTACCTTGGCAGCTGGATCATCACAGTTTTTCTGCAAGAACATGTTAATATCTTCAGGGGCATTATGCGACTTGCCAATGACATGGTGCTGTTCGACTATTTCTGGGGTCGGGTCAGTTGATCTCAACCTTTCCTGTTGTATTTGGATGCGTCGTATCTGGGCTTGACGGCGCTCCATGGCAGCTAGCTGAGGAATAAATGCTTTGTGACTCGTTCTCATGAAACGAGCTTTACTAGTCCGGTGTTCGAGTTCCCCCTGGAGACGATAGTGAGCAAAGGGTTACAGGTGTAACGCCATCAAGGGCTTACCGGCTGTGTCGAGTATGAATCAGTAGTCCCATACATTCGGATTTGCACTGGGTAATCTCCAAGTGCATGAAGTTTATAAGTTCGAAGGTTAAGGGACTTCGGGCGGCGATCGCCTACGACAGTGGCAGACGCCCCTCGTGTTTGGGTTATACCGCTCTGGCCTTCCCGAACTTGGCGCCTTCTGCGGGACTCGACTTCGCGGCGAAGCTCCTTGGTTGCGAAAGCAGGACACGTTTCATTAACAAACGTGCGAAGTTGGCTACCAAGTCTAACCGTGACGCCCTCTAGGACCTCCAGTGTTTCATCTGTGTGCATTCGTAGCTTTGCCAAGCCGTGCCAATGGGCAAGAAGAAACAAGAGCTCACAAACCACAGAATTATAAGGTTCAGGGAAAAGTCCCATGAAAACTGGAATTGCGCACTAGAAAAGTTAGATACACCCTGTGATGAGCTAATGCTGACAAATGAAGCACTCGTTTACCTGCAATAAATCTTCAAAATCATGAGCGGCCATTTGTTTTAATTCAGACACGTTCCACCGGAAGCGCCGGATTGCATCACGTCCAAAGGTTGGGACTTGATGGTAACTAAGGTGGTGCTCAGTGCTGGAACAAGGGTATCAACATGCACTTACCGACGGTCAAGTTCAGACAATGCATCTACTTTAAGAGTGTCCAACATCCGAAGTAAGTGGATGAATACCGCCTTCCATACCCCTAGCTCGAATTCATGTAACAGATCGACAACGAGCATAAGAAAAAAATCAAAGCCCAGGTGGCTGAGCCTTTCTGAAAATGCATTCTAGACATACATGAGTGTCATGTATCACAAAGCAGAACATGAAACGCACCTTCGTTGGAACCAGGGATTCTTCCTTCAGCAGTGCTTCAACTTGTGGCGTGCCAACCACATAGTTCTGCTCATAGATGAGCCGGCGTGCAGCGACGATCTTGTTCCGTCTCTCCTGGGTGTCCCTACATGCGAGAACCTGGCGTTGAAGAATATCTTGATCTGTCCCAAAATAATGTATGCAATCCTTGGGAATGATGCATCTCGGGCATGGGCATGCACCAAGGTTGCGAATATTTGCTATCAAAACTCTAGAAATGTCAGTGCTAGGTCAATATCAGTGAGCCCGATGAACATACTTCTCAGGATAATCAGCTGAATAAGTAAAGATGCGGGGATATAACCGCCTTTCTATGCCATCAGCGCACATGAGCACAAGTCCATGTTCATATGCATGGACGAATTCATCATCAAGGAGCTTTGCCCACTGAGCATGGAACAGCTCTCTATGACAATGTGTAAAGAATGGATCACCAGGTAATCTGCTTCCAGTGTGTTCCAAGACGAAATCCCTGAATGCATTGGGTAACTAATGTACCAGATCCATTAAGTAAAGCTGAAACATAGCTCTTAAAGAAAAGGCCATGCTTACCGTCTGGAAATAGGCGACATGGTTACAAAGTTTAGCTGACGGCTGGCCCCTCCTATACTTTGTTTGGTTGCCAAAGAATAAATACAGTGGCCACAGCTTCGCATCCCCAAATGATGTGAGTTGCGTGGCATCTGACCAAAGCATGAGTGTGATGATGCGATGGGGCAGGGCACATCCAGGTTCTGGCAATGACTCCTGGAGCTCATAGTGGGCATCAAGATGTACTTTTGAAGTATATAATTCACCATGAACCCTGATGTCATGGTTTGAGCCTCGCCAGAGTAGTTCATATGGTTCGTAATGGAACAAATGATGGTCATTTGGATCTGAAACGCGCTCGCAAATGATGGAAAGGAGTGAGCGATGATAAAAGTTGGGAACCAGAGTAGTCTACAGGGCCAGGATTTGCAGACCGCCGGGAAAGGGGCACAGATATAGTGACACTCGTGCACTTCCATCCAGCGTCATCATCAAGCCACTCTGACGAGTATTCAGGATCATCGCTAGTCGTTAGGGTGCCTAAGCCACGATCAATTGATGCCCATTTAGTATCTCGAATGTCATCCGCTCTAAAGGAGGGGTCCCCAATAATGTCCAAAAGCCGCTTGAAGTCAACCTTAGACTTTAGAGTGCCTTGATTCCAATACCAATCTCCTAAATGCAGAGAAGTTTTGTTTGGATACGGATAGAATTGATTTTCAGTATCCAACAACTGGTCTGAAGTGGAAACAAACATCCGAGCTGCAGTTGGCTGCGACACAGCGATGCCGTCAGAGGTATCTTCAGGGTCGTATACAGGAAGGGTTTCCTTGTCATAGCGACGGAACAATCCAAACAAATTTAACTGAGTCTGATAAAGCTGATGGGGTCTCAGTACCAATGTCTGTTTGGCGAGAGAGTCGGACCCATCCATGTCCTGGTCAGGAGACAAAGGCAGGCCTTGTGGTTCAGCTTCCGTCAAGAAATGGGCGACTTGCAATGATGGGATACGAGTGGGGGTTGAGGGAACCAAATTGTCCAAATCGGCAGGAGGCAGCGGTTGGGGTGGCTCAGGGATCATGTCCCTAAATCGCTTCGGTAACCTTCGGTGAACTTGTCGTGTTCGTTGAAGAGAAAGTGGTAAAGAGTCGTCCTGGCACAGAAGTGAACTCGTGGGTTCCGAATTCCCGAGCTGGTCCATAGTTTCCTGTCAGAGGAGGGGATCAATTAGCCAATGTCATAGTAGAGCATTTCTCTTGGAAATCCTTACCTCAGATTCAGAATTTTCTACTGTGCTTGCGCTCCTGAGCGGACGCATGGGCAGCGGACCAGCACTGTCAATCCCACTAGGTGAGCCTAGGTCCTGTAAAGATACCTCGCCCAGGCTTGTACCTTGGTCTGGGTTGAGGCAGCGTTTCTTGATGTTATACAACTCTTGCGCCCTGGTCAATACATTGGACAGGCGTTTCCTGTTCTTGTTGCATCCTCTGGAATGATATGTGAAGGCTGCAGAGGTTGAAAAAGAGTGCCCACAACAACAGGATATCGATGACATCGCTATTGAAGATTGTGATGATGTTGTACGAAAATACAAAGCGTGGCGACTGTAACTCGGGTGCGTGACTCACCAAACAGAAAGGCCTATTGGTGTACTACACCGGCAATCTGATACCGTATGCGAGACCGGGTGACCCAGTGAGTTCGGCATGGTCGCCAGGCCATGGGTCACTATCCGTGAATAGATCAAATGTCGTCGACTGTGAGACATGCTTGGAGATGCCAGCAGGATCAAACAGAGGAAAACAATGACCTGTCGTGACACGAGTATTACGGTATTGTAAAGACAGCACCACTGCAGGCGGCAGAATATATCTACAAGACAAATACCAGACAGTCATTCAATCTTATATTGGCCTGTAGATAAAAACAATATTTGTCAACTCGAAAGCCGCCTGCGTCGGCAAACCCTTGCCTGATGGCGGCCCTTTACTAGTCGTGATGACATCAGTCTAGACCTCCTAATCACCTTGTTCCTTGTTTACACAATTTTCCACGCGCAGTGTACCAGCTCTCTGTTAATAAGGCGAAGAAATTTATGGCAGTCATTCCGATTGCCAGCATGTACCAAGGACGTCAGTTTTAGAGATATATCATGGGCGTGCATGTAAACAAGGTGCCTGCCATTTCCGACGGCTGTGTTCTAGTTACTGCCCGGGTTGAAAGAAAAACTAGATTTCAACTCTAAAAGACGAACGTGTACCCCTTAATATTGCTGAAACAATGACACCCACGAAACGTAGCTAGGGCATATATCCTCGCGTATTCGTCGTCAAATTGTTTTCAAAGAAGGTGGGCAGTGTGCGCGACGTTTCGCAATTGCAGCGCGCGATGAGCGGCAATGTGACATCTTATGCAATGGATACGAAAGGGGTGGTGTCTATGGTGGAAGAGAAGTTGGTGCCTCGGTGGCCCACGATCTTGGCATCCATAATTTCAGTGACTTACATACTATGGCCCTGGACAATTGTCCAAAGCCTGACTGCAGCCAATTTTCCGAGTGCGCAGAGAGGTGGTACAAGAGGCGCTCTTATGGTTGAAGGCCAACAACCCACACTACATTGACACGGAAGTCAGCGAAGCTGTTTTGGAACAGTTGCCTGTTGATGACGTTCCCAAAAAAACTCACTGATATCATTCGCCAATCCAACGATGTATGTGTTTTGGATGCAGAGAATGACGACTACATGCCTGAGGAAGAAGGTGTGACCTAAACGGAAACCCTTTTACGGTGCTCTCATCAGATCATAGCAGATGAGCAGGAAGACAACGAATTGAATGAGATGATGGAAGCAGAACACAGCGAAGAAGGTCGGCAGTCAGTCCCCATAACAGCCAAGCCAGCGCTAATGAACCCTTTCAGCGCCAAGGGTACCCCCATTGCAGATCGCAGGCGCTGGGGACACAGACATGGAGACCCCTTGTCAGGCAAGGGAATGTCTGGTACTATACCCCTCGTCAGCTGAAACATTGTCATCTGAGTCCCTCGCCTTGCGATGTCACGTCATACTCACTTCCTCCATTTCCACCTCGGCATTGAGAACTAGTATGTTGTCCTATCGTCTCGATATTTTGACCTCTTTCATCTCCACTTCTGAATCAGTGTCCACGTCAATATCGAGTCCTTACATCGGGGGATTTTACCCACTTGCATGTCACTCAATGACCAATGCCGCCGCTATGGAACCTCATGAACATGTCTCAATCCACGAACCTATTAAGGCGTCCTGTATTAGAGTAGCAATAACAGATGAACGGAAACCTACACGTTCTCTCCAGGCGACGTCCCATCCTTCTATACTTTTTTCTTGGCAAACAAAAGAGTGGGTATGGTGGTGGTGGAGATAATGACAACTGTGGTCGTCATGTGTGCGGGCCACCATAGTGCATGATAGTGGGGATGGTAGGAGTCGAAGGACTCTACGGCTCGAAGGAAGTTGTCAGCATGACGAGCACGTAAGAATGGGCGTACCTGATAAACACGGAGCGCCGCTCGAGAGGAGCGGGCTATGTGTGCGACCGGCAGGGCGAGGAACTTGAGAACTGACAAAACTGTGTCGAACACTCAGTTGGACCTGCGAATGGTTCGTGCGGTTAGTAAACATTCATGTGATGGATGCTTCGAGCATGTGCGCGAGTTGTTCCTCTGTGAGCTCAAGCTCTCGCGCCCTGCCACAGGATCAATGTCAATGAGGTACGCGTTATATGCGCTCTGAATCTCGTGGCTGTTGTCAACGTCTGCCGCTGACTGCGTGATGGTGATCATGGCAGTCATTGACGTCATCGTCGTCCGTTGGCTAATGGTAGGGGTGGTGGCTGGCGTTTCGGACAACGTAGTGGTGGTAGCTGTTGTCGTTGGCTGTTGGTGGGGGTGGTGGTATCCTCTGACGGTGGGAGTGGTATAGCTTCTGCGCATCTTCCTTGAACGTCCCCTCAACGCTATTCCACGCATCCCTGGCTATATATTATGTATGTCAGTGTGTCAATCGCCGTCAGATCAGAACGGACCATCTCACTTTCTTGACAAAGTCGTTGGCAGACGGTGGTGATGTTGATGGCCTCTGTCGACGTTGCCACGGCGCTGGCTGCAGAGTGGTTGAGGTCAACGTGGATGCAGTGGCCGCGGTAGAGGTTGACGGGATCATCAAGCTGCCTGGCGGCAGCGCGTCACGCAGTGGTTGTGATTGCAGCGCCTGAATGTAAAGGCAGCCATTGTCAACATCCATTGAGGTGGATGTTCACGGGTGTTTGAGGTCAATGTTGAGGTGAGATGGATTGTGGTCGGTGATAAGGTGATAGACATCAGGTGGCCGCCGAGTTTATGGCCATCGACATCGGCATTCGTGGTTGCCATGGTCGAGGTCGGGGTGGAGGTGTAGGTAATGGCGGATGGGGAGCGGTGGTGCTGCAGGCGTGTATGTGCATAGTGGAGGCACGAGATGTCGTGTGGATGACGTTGGGAGCCACGCGAATGCATCAAGGAGGCGTGCGGGCGATGCAAACAGTGTTGGGAATCGTGCGAGTAAATCGCGCAGGCACAGTGACGTTCCAAGTGGCACGGACGACGCAAAAACGATTGAAAATGCAACAAAGATCATTGGACAACGCTAGAAGAAGTTGAAGTCACCAAACGTACCTAATGCGCTCGAAGGACTAAGGATGTCTGGACTCTCTCAATGCACCCGTAGTGCGAACCACAGGGCCGATTTGAAGTTAAGGGATAGCCACATTGACTGTCACGGTGGTACAGTCAGGAATAGGTGAGCGTTCGCGACGAGTGTGGTCAGAGTGAGGGGTCCGATCACGACGAGCGGGGTTGGGGCGAGAGTCCTGACGGGGAAGGCGAGACCGAAGGCGTTCCTCGAGGGACACTCGTCTGCCGTCGCGTTTCTCTTGTCGCTCACGGATAATGTGGTCCCTGGCTTTCTTCTCCTGCTCTTCCTCCTTTCGCCACCTCGCCTCGGTATCTCTCAAAACATCCTGGAGAGTGGGGGAAACCCGAGACGTCGTGCAGCAACTGCCGTCGTCCGCCATCAGAGGAAATTGAACCGCTCCGTTGCAGCTGTTTTTGTCGCTGTTGAAATGCTTTGAAAAGACGCCATACAGCAAGGGCGTAGGGTGCTCGTAGTGATATACTGCCTCAACGCCGCATCACGTTTGAGGTACATTTGGATCTGTTCGAGGCAAACGGAGAGGAGACTCTCCCGGTCGTCGTTCCAGAACGTGTATAAGGTGGGTCCAGCCTGACGAAGGGGAAGAGGCGTGGTACGCTCAGGAGGCATTGTTGAGTGAAATGAACGGCGGGGTTAAGATGGCTGATAGCGATAGTGGGGACGAGAGGGGGCGCGGAGCGAACTTAATATGCAACGGGGTGCGTGACAGGGACAGTGGATAGAGCACCTCATGTACATTAAGTGACGATAATGACGAGGGTACGGTTTGCACGCGCACGGTCCAGCAGCGCTGAGCGAAGGATGTCTAGGCCACAAGCGGGTGCCAGGCTCAGCGCGAGGTCGTTCCGGACGACGTCTGCTGTGAGGACGAGTAGTAGAGTTGCGACGGTAGGCCTGAAATGCGACGTAAAAGTAATCTGCAAAGAAGACAATAAATTAGACATACAGGTGTAACCTGGCAGAATTGTCTTTGGATGAAGGTAACGGATACCGACAACTGTATCACGATAGACAGCTTTGAGGAGAAGCACTTGGTCTGAGTTGTTTGGAACCCATGTACTTGAAGCCGGGTATTGTGGATAGGAGCTCGCCAATCTCTTCTTGAACGTTGATACGTTGAAGTCTGGGTAAAGGACACAGAAAAGGGCACCGCCACCTGCTGAGTCGAGATAAATGTACGTAATCAGGCCTAACGGACTTCACCTAGGCTACGAAAAAAATATATGCACGAATTTCATTATATTTGGCATTAGCGGTAACCTTATTTATAGCAACGTGCTCCCATCGTCTGGCATCCACCAACTAATCCTTCGATGTCATTCGACCCATCCGACCCATCGCACTACCTGGGCGCGTCAAATATTTCTTGGGGCGAGTCCTTCGATGAGGTGATGGCGGAGATCGAGGGCACTGGATGGGGCTCAGCTGGCGGCAGTGGGAATTACTTCGAGCCGCCATCAACAGCAGCCGTCGGTTTCCACTCTCACGTCAATCACGCGGGGATGGATTTTAGATTATGGGCAGATGCGTTTCAGAATTCTGACGCTCATGGAGATCTACTCGAATGGTCGGAGCCGGGTCATCAAGTGGAAAGCACTTTGGACACCACTACTAGTACGCAGCCCGAGTCCACATCTCTGAGGTTGCGCTTTTCTTCCATCAGAGTCGATAGGGCGTGGGATACCCACTTCATGTCACATCTAGAATCCCTCAATGCGCCAAACCTGCAACTCTTCTTCATGGACTTAGCCAA
>Ga0307518_10002340_pt1 | contig 13807 bp, 18 predicted proteins | sample 25_EM_MG_FD_203889 | JGI IMG/M metagenome (GOLD analysis project Ga0307518, IMG submission 203889) | Populus trichocarpa ectomycorrhiza microbial communities from riparian zone in the Pacific Northwest, United States - 25_EM | ecosystem: Host-associated > Plants > Roots > Unclassified | place...
CCTTGGAAGGTGCTGAGAGAGATTGGAGCGAGGAAAGTGGTGGACACGGCCAGTAGCAAAGGAAATGAGTGTAGGGGGGAAGGAATGAACAGTCGAAGCACCCGACACCTTGATGCAGCGCAAACGCGTGCCCTACACGTTTTCTATGGCTATTTTCTGTATTCTTTTTGCAATTTTGTCTACTCGGAAATATATTTATGTCCTTATATGGTAGTCACGTGAGACTGCGACTGCGACTACTCTGAGCCTCCCTATAGGCTACATAATCACGTGCACCTGCCAAGCTCAAAACAGTCGTTCCGGTTATGTAATCAGCTTTATCCGATACCTCGTCTTCGTACAACCAGACAGGAAGGCGCCGCATAGGATTAAATGCCCACCTCAACTTTGCCCACGGTCAACCAGCTATGCTTTGCCTCTCCAACGCAAGAAAAATGTGCACAACTGGCGAAGTGTAATATCCACGGAGTCGCGGCACTCATTTCCTGATTGTTCGATTTGGCGCACCGCTCGCGAATATTTAGCTACATATTGTCACAATCACTAGGTCCGGTGGACTTATTTGTACGGATGATTTATTTCAGGACGGCAGGTACTAATCGTGTGTTTTCTGGACAGACGATTCCTGTAAGTACCGCAACCATACCTCCTATGCATTTCTTATTCTGTTTGATAGGCATCATGGCCGGTCTCTAGGAAAATTGTGCATGGTGTTAACTGGGACATGTGACTACGTCGTACCTCTTTGCGGTTCTCGACCCTAGAAGTACACCGAGTAGCTACCATGCTTACAATGAACCATTCTAGGGTTCAGTTGGTGATGTAGGATCTGAGCTAAGACCTGCTGGTAAGTTCTGTGTCGGTACATACATATCTCCATATGATCTTGTGCAGATGCTCCCTTGGTCCGCACGGACGAGTCAAAGGCGGCCCAGCGAGATGTGCATTAAATAGAACACGGAGATAGGACAAAAGGTGCCACCCCGAAGGCTAGTATTGCATCATAGCGGAAAACACTAAGACTTTCGACAGATACCGAGAAAAAACGTGATTCGGATTTGTATACTAGACTGGAGAGAAACGGTCAGCAACGTCTCCTAAACAGAACACCTCTCACCTCGTGGATCAGTCACAGCATACCCAACACTTCGCATTCAGCAACGTTCACTGTATTATTGATGCGTCCAACAATGGCACGAGAAGACAGGATTCTTTTATACTCAATATCAGTGCGTGTCCTTCAACATCAATGTGTTAAATGGTTGCTCCAGCTCTACCATCATCCTGTATGCAACTTCCTCATCAACCTCCTCGTCCTTGAAGTCCTCCAAAAATCTGTGCTTCCAGAGCCGGACAAGGATGTATGGCAGGTTACCCTTGTTACGCTTGGTGTCGTATGTCAGCTCCTCCGACGATGTGATATCGAGTGACTTGAGACCAGTTGCCAGAGTTTCATACATGTATTCAGTGCGATATTTCTGTTTTCAGTTCGAGTGACTGAATGCGATAGACAATGGACAGCAGCACAAGGCGGGCTGAGGGAATACAAGAGATCCCGTCACGATTTTGACTGAGGCCAGGCTCGCTGCTTTGAGAGTGAACCAGTAGAACTTGGCTGGATACTTTCCAACTTTACACAGCGCACGCATCCAGGCTCGCATGCATACAGACCAACAGCGAACTCAAACAACGAGAACGGAGCCAAATGGTCAAGAGCTCATTCGCGAAGTGCACAAGGTTAGACGACCGCATTGTGATCTGTATATGCTTTTGATTATGTGTTTATTCAGGAATTGCTGAGCGTTGCATCAGTCATACAAGCAGATGCCCAGTTTATCAGAGACCTTAAACCAAAACCGAGCAAGCTGACCAAGATACCATCGTCGCAACATGTATTATAGACGGTTTCAAGAATCCACAACAACATGGTATATATCCGAAGAACTACGCGTCATTCCCGCTTCTCTATGTTTGACTGACTGCACAATATTCATCAGACGTCAAGTTTTTTATCCGTGTAATCAAGGAATTGCCGGGACGTTATCAATGGTGTCAAAATACGACCGAAGTATTGATCTATCTCTCTGTTCCCTTGCTTTACACTCATGTTTCTCAGCAAATCGAGCGAAAGCTGTCTTCGACGGTTGCTCCGAAACAGCAAAGTACCCCGCAAGGTTTGTACAAGAAGTTGATCTTGCCGGGTGGTCGACTAAGCATTCATTGCATCTATGCTACAGGCCCAGCACGCTGTTTTTGTATCTCTCGCAGCGAAGACTGCTGCAGTGGACCAAAGGTTGAAGTCCTTGTACACGCAGCTCTGGCGGATGAAGACGGGGACATTCAACGACCGTTTGTCGGGATGGGGTTTTTACAGGTGAAATAGTTGCTTGTGTACTTCCCTTATGACAACGATGAGCCTCTCCCGCCTGGGGCAACCATCCATTCACGTGGAAAATGGGAATTACTGCATGGAATCCATTGTCAAGTTTCTGCACGACACACATCACCCGAATAATTTTACATAAAACGTAGAGTAAGGTGATTAAGTGAGGTCAATGACCTCTCCGGATATAATAGGACGCTTCTCAGAGACGTCATGTTCCTTCTTGATGCGTTTGGCCTTGGGTCCTTTGGTTGTATCGTCAGGTGCTTCAAGATCCCGCAGACGTTTGAGTTCATTCTACCTCAATTTCTCATCCTGCACCTACATCGACGACAAAATCATACATACCTCTAATAAACGTATCTTTTCTTGCACAGTTGTTGAATCGTTCTCAGGCGTAGCATCCTTTGGGGGGACATCTTCATGTCGTGGTACGATGCCATTTGCTTGCAGGATTGCTACTAACAGGTTAGAAATATGTTCCCATTAAACAGAAGACAAAGGCTTATGCACCGATGGGTCTGTATTTGAAGATGAATATAATGGGTGGACTGTTGATGGGCATGAAGTCGCATACCACTTGACGTTGGATGGTGCGTTGTTGTCCAAAGCTATGAGGAGTACAGTAAGAGGGAGTGTAATGAATAAGATGGTGCTAATTGGTCTTACCCGATGCAATGACTAGATAATTTCTTCACCATTCTCTCGTGTTTCTTATCTGAGTGGCTCAACAGACTTGGCATTTCTGACATGTCATATCGGAGGGGTCCTGCCGTTCCATGTAGAATGTTCACCGATATTTCACCCAATTGGTTCGAAATAGGACGTCCCAATAGTGCCTCGTCATCTTGTTATCTAGCTGAGAGGGGAGAACTGTGGAAAAGAAGCAGGCGTACCACTCAGCTGAAGGTTTGAGAATACGAAATCGCGCTCCATCGTTCCACGCGATATCGACGACATATGAACGGTGTCGCCCTGTCCAAGGTGTCCACGCTTTATGACTTTGCCCCCACAAGGCGTCCCATCAAGCATCACTCCACCACTGCTTTCAATGAGACGCGTCTGGGCGTGACACTTCCACTGCACAGTGAATTTCTTGAAAGAAGTCAGTACTTCAGGTGCATTGGCACTAAACAAGGGCGCATATACCTTGCCAATCTCAGAAGCCACCCAGCATGTCGCCTGGGTTCCAGTGGCGTCCACGGTGACCTCGTACTCTTCTAACTCCTTGCCATCAACAAGGATGCTTGCAGTGTATTCCCAGACGCGCATCGACTTCAGTGATTATGAAGGGAGAAACAACCTTGTCAAGAAGGGAGAATCGTCTTTGCCACAAGGGTGTGCAACTATGTATTAGTATTACGTCACGCGTCACCGCGTCACCAAGTTGGATTGGTTTTGGGTTTGACGCGGCTCACTTGGAGGCCACTAGGTAGTGGATTCTATTCGCAAATGGGACCAGATGGAACGATGGATGGAGGCATCCAGGACAGGGTTGGGCTGTCAATGGAAAGGGGTGGGCAATAACTATAAATAGTAATTTCCAGTTCCCAATTAAAACATTCACTTTGCGGCTTGGCTAAACTCGAGCCAGCCTGCAATACAATATAGATATTGAGGGTATGAAATTCTAGCCCAAGGTTCTTGGCATACAGAACTGAAAGAACTACATCGATAGCTGGTCGCATTGTGATTCTGTGGCCACATGATGTCCATAACCCCTAACCCCCTAATACTAATCAACCAAATTGCTCTCTCTTTCATGAAAAGATTCTAGCCTATTTCTGAAAGACGGCATAGAAAAATTACCCAGGGTTGTTGCCCAGAATAATATTATTTAGTGGCCTCTAAGTGAGCAACACCATAGGACATCGCCCTCTCGAAGCGGCGGATGGGAAGGAGCCTGGAATTGAATATTGGATCAGGCTGGGACTCCTTCTGAAAGGGTTGCCTATGGGAGACCAATTCTTCAGTGATCCCCTGAACCTGAAGCCCTGCCACTGGCAGCGCCTCGATCTGTCTATTAGTTACTTCTAGTATTCCAGCAGTATGGCTTTCCCCCAAGACGTGGTCTCCGCTGAGCAGTACCGCTACGCACTCACCAACTTTGTAAAGTATCGCAGTGGTGGGTTCGAGCATCTCGATTGACACATTCCACAGCGTATAGCGCACGAAAAGGTCGAGGAACAACGAAAACAACTCGAAGAGCAAGAGCGACAGATCGCCCTGTTGCGTGGGCGGATAGCCCTTCTCGAGGGCTCTGCAGGCGATCAGCAGAATGCGAGGTCCAAGCAGGGAGGATCGTCAGTCGACGATTTCTCGATCAAGGTGCGTCCCTGCCAATGCCCACGACGACGCCCACCATCATCTCGTACATACGCCAGAACGCCGCATCTCAACTGGAGCGGCTGATCAACCGATGGGCAGCAGACGTCGTGCGTTCACCGCCCGCTTCATTAGACGACATCTATGCGGCCGCCATCAACGACATCACCGGCAACGACGAGCCTCTCCCCCCTGGAGCAACCCCGATGCAGGTACAGAACCTCCTGCGACACGTCGTCTCCGACGTAATCAGCAGCGACATCATCAACCAGCTCATCGTAACCAACTCGAGCGAGGCCAACATCCAGCTGACGCACATCCATGAGCACTTGTTCTCCCGTGAGTCACAGGCGGGTCCTCTTTGGTAACTACATTATTTTATCGATCGCCGAACAGGAAACCCCATGGTTGCGTGTGTCTGGCGTCGCCAGACATTCTCGGCTGCCGTCGAGTCCTACGACAAAACTATGGCACACAGCATCTTCAAAGACCATATCCCCACCCTTGTTGGGCTTCTTGGCCCGTTTGCGGGTTCTGCAGTGGGGATACTCGAATCTGCATACAGTTTCTCGCGGATGCTTCACGGCGCTAACACAAGCTCTGGCGGATCGTCTTCTGACGCGTTCTACCGCTCCTTCGTGCCCGAAGTTGGGAGTGCACTGCTACCCCACCACATTGAGCTCATAAGGCGGTGTCTGAAAAGCGAGCGGGGAGAGGTCGATAGGGTGGGGGCGACTATTTTCCCTGGGCTCGTCAAGGTGACTAAAGGTGGTACCGGTCCTGGTGGGCAGAGCCAAGATAATGGTCAGATAGTCGTGAGGCGTGCACAGGTCCTGTGCGAATGTGCGCTCAACATTGGCCCTGGCATCGCATCGCCCCTGGAGCATTAGCCAGAAGTAAAGAGATAAAACTGGTTTGCAATCTATGTAATACTTATATCCGTGATCTATACGACGAGTAATGAGGCGAGGGTAGCTTCTGTTTGTATTACCTGTCGTGCAAGTTAAAGACATCAATAAGTAGAGGCCACTTTGACATACCTCCAAAGCCTGCTGCACCTCTAGTCTTCTCCGTGCAGCCTCCAGCCAGTCATATAGCAGCTCCTTCGCCGTCCCTGTCAGCTGATTGAGTTCGCGGGCAGCAGTATCCAAGTCCTGCTCGTTCAGGTAATACTCTGCCCTAGACAACACGCTCAGAACATCATTCCCTGGCGTCAAGCCACGTTTTCGGAAGCTGAAAGAAGTGAGAAGATGCGACGCGAGGTGCGAGAGAATCCCGGCGTCCTGGTCGGGCACGAGTGCAACGCTTGACACACGAGGGGCGACAGAAGTGGTAAACCAAGATGTGAGATCTGCAAGGGGTTCGACACCAACGTCTGGGACCTCTGTGCTTTCAAGGGAATTGAGGGCCGTTGATACAACAAGATCCTCTTTTGCAGCGGTGATGTGACGCAAGACGTGCAATTCTTCGCGGAACGGTTTTCGTTCGGGTCCGTCGACGGCTGCCTGCATGGCACGCACGGCAGTCCATAAGGCATGTACGCGAATGTTTTCGTCTAGGTACGACGAGTTATCGAGGGTGAGTCTCTCCAAGCATTTGAGATTGGTCGCCAGTTCGTCGAGACGAGCCAGTCGTCCACCACGCTCCTCCTCAACTTTCACCTTGACCTCGCGGATCCACCTCCGTTGCATTTCGATGCCCTGAGCAATGACCTCTTCTTTCAGTCTTGTGACGGTGGTGGGAGTTGAGATCCAATGGTCATCGACAACAAGGACATACGCACCGCTCGTTAATCAGTTCTGTCTGGGTCTTGAGTTCGTTTGCCAGCTTTTCACGGTATACCTGCGTATACTTTGCACGTTCCTGCTCCATAAACTTGTTGAAGTCCTCTTGCTGCAAGTCCAGCTTATCCCGTGCCTCAATTTCCAGTTCCAACAGCTTCGTGTTGTAATCGCATGCCTGCTGGTCCAGCTTCTGCTCTAGCTGATGCTTTCCCTCCTCCTTTATTTTCTCGATGCAGGACGCAAGGTCCTGGAGATCATGCTTCGCTGTTTCGAGGACGTCCTTGGCGTTTTCTGAGACTGCAGGTGTCGAGTTGACATATGAAGCGAGGTTGTCGATAGTATGCGCCAAGTGGGATATAGCAGGCTCAGAAACTGCAAGATCTGAGACCACTGGGGCGACGAGAGGGAGAGGCTCGGGTGGTGGGGATGGGGGTGGAAAGGTCGGAGCAGGTGTTGTGGCAGGAGCTGCCTCCTTGATTGGCTTGGGCCGCACATACCCTGGGGGTGGTTCGAAGCCGATGGGGAGGGGAGCTTCATAAACGTTCTTGTCTTTTGGTGCTGAAACGATGACCAACTCAACGTCTGGGGGTGACGGCTGAGACTCCTCGACCGGCGTATGCCCTGTAACCTTCTCGTCCAGCGCAGCCTCCGCCTTCCTGATGAGTTCATCCAGTTCATCTGCAAACTGGGCGGCCTTGTACCTAGCACGAGCGGATGACATGCCCTTCGGTACGGACTCGTCCTCGGTCTTCGTGATGGAAGTCTTGAGCTCAGCAGCGACAGACTTGACACGCTCTTTGGACTCCTCGATTGCAGTCTTGGCACGTTCGCGCATAGGAGGGACCACCTCCTTCGACTCAGAGTCGGTGGACTTGGGTGACGTCGCACCATCCCCTCCACGTCCCAGCTGCTTCTGCACAAAGTCGGACACGTACTTGACACCATTGACTGTGGAGATGATTATCTGTTGGATGGTAATCTCGTCCCAACCACGCCGCTTGCCATACTCGACGAGTGCCTCGCCAAGTGGCACGTTCTGGGTGAAAAGCTGACGGTATTGAGGATATTCGTACGACACAAATGTGCTCCCGATGTAGAACACGCCTGTACCTGCGATAGAGTAGAACACCAGCTTACGCACGATACTATTTGTCTTGTTAGCTTCGGTGGGTGGGGTGGCGGTGGTGGCCAGTCGCTGTTGAATTGAATCACGCTGTTGAGTGCCAGCAAAGTTGAGAGAGAATTTTTCGTACCCTTCGAGTCGCCCTGGCCAGGTGTCTGCCAGCGGCCATTGAGGCTCGTCTGGGGACTGCGACGGCGCGAAACATGGCTCGAGCGAGGTGGTAAAGGCGAATTCTTGTCTCGACCCGGGAATTTCCGTAACCCAGCATACAGGAACGCGATCGCATTACTTACACCTCATCCACTCGGTCATTTAATCACATTCAAACAAAGTACTATGTATGCTATTATGCAGTATATACTTCTCGCAGAGCTGAAGTTTGACGCCAACATATGTTCACAAACTATCGACGTGGGTTAAAGACTCGAACATTCTATCGAAATTGGGAAGCTGCCTGAAGAACTGTCAGATATATGTGTCGCGTTATCAAGGAGCTAAGGGCGAGAAAATGTCTAACTCTTGTGCGACAAGAGAATGGGCGTTCGAGCCGTTGGGATGGTAGTGTGGGTATGCGTATTGATGAGCCGAGAGGCCAATCTCCGAAACATTGCATCGACGTAATTGGGTCGACCTAGATACATTTGTCAAGTGTCAAAGACCAAGAATACATACCGGGAACGTGTAGATCCGGACGGAATCGAACCACGCAGAAGCTCGTTGTCGAGCACTCGAGGAGGCAACGTGAATTTTGATTGACGGAGAGACGACAAATACACGACTTGCCAAATCGGGAGACAACATCATTGTCTTGCTACCCCAAGTCCCCAAGTAGATTGGAAGTTGAAAATCGGAGTCCAGACACAGCACGGCAGTGATGGCTTCCCGGTAAACGAGGTTCTCCTGCTTGCCGATATCACACCACCTTCTACCCACGACGGAACCTTTTCAGCCTTGAAAGAGCCTTTTGGCTGAATCATTATCGCCCGAACGGTCAAGCAAGGGGTCTGCTGACCCAGGCGGAATTTCGAGTGCCAGTATGCCGTACAGTATGGGCCCAGGGTAGCCCACGAGTACGAATGGGGCTGGCTCCTGCAGGTCTTTATAAACCCTGGAGCTACATGCGGGGCCATTTCTGTTCAATCCACTTCTTATCCGTTCCCATCTCACTGAGACTGAGTCGGTGTCCTCACAGTTAATAGCCTGGTCAGTGTGCCTGCTATCCTTACCCTGCATTCCCCATGCCGCTTCACAAGCAGCAGGTCTCCATTTAAGTCCGAAGAGGGACTTGGGGGAGGGCATTGAAATTATGTAGCTGTGGACGACTAACCATCCTTTATCAGTTCTAGTCCAAGCAAGGGATCATGGAGTCGGCAGAAAAAGAGCGTGTCGCAGGCACCCCCTTTCCGGAACAAACCTCAAAGGAACATAGCGAACTAGACCCGCCTTCCCCATTCACCACAACCAAGTCCGAATTGTGGGCTTTTTATCTCTACTACGTTGTAAGTTGGTGAGCGGTAGCCATCACGTACTTGTTGCTCAATCTCTATAGGGCAACAATGGTTTATCGGGCTACAATTTAGGGCCCACACAATTTCAGAACTTGCTCTATCTTGCTGGTTATGACCCAAAGCAATCACCTTTTACAGCACCTTGCCGTAGCGGTACGGGATGTGTCCTGCCCTTCCTGGGCAAAACTAGAGACAGTCAGTCCCGAGTCCCGATGCGGACAGCTAACCCACCATCCTGTTACAGTCAACTCGATCGTATTGCTGTCCAACAGCTTGAGTTTGGTCATTCAGGTGGTTTTGCTACTTGTTATTGGCGCTTGGGCCGATTACGGCAGTTGGAGGTATGTTTGCATGTGGACCCCCTGTTCCAGAGTCTGACATTAAACCAAGACCCAACATCACTATCCTGTTTACCCTCGTTGCGGTTGGCGTGGCTTTTGCCTGGCTCGGTGTTGAAGACTCTTCCAAGTGGCAAATAAGTATCGTGCTCTATATGATGGGTCGTAAGTCCATATTAAAATCGCGTGTTAAACTGGAGCTAATCATGAATGGAAATGGAACTTTCCTCTAGTCATCACCCACCAGGTATGGACCAATATGTTCGAAAGAGTGTAGTGACTCTGAGTCGTCATCTCTGTGAAGGCTACTTGCACCTTCTGGACTGCGGCATTTCCTGGCCTTACTCGCTGTCTTCCCGAGGTCCAAGAATCTGCAAGACAGACCAGAGAAGGATCGAAGACGTGAGTAGCGTAATTTTTTCCAGCACGGGTGCTCGTGTCTAAACGGCGACCAAGGTCGGAAGAGCATGCGAAATTGGAGTCAATGTCCCGAAATCGGATTTCAAATGTATCCTTTGCATTGTCCTCTGCCGGCGAAGCAATCAGTCTCGTTATGATGGTCGGTATCCTCAAGGCTATGAAAGCGGAAGCCAGCACCGAAAACAATACGAAAGCTTACAATGTGATGATTGCATTCTCCGGAGGGATCTGGTGTAAGTGACTTAAGCAGTATGCCGTGATACCGTCATGGTGTGATCTATGTTCGTATACTAGTGGTGTGTGCTCTTCCGTGGTTCGCCCTTGAAAAGCGACGTCCTGGCTTGACGCTTCCACCTGGGACATCACTGCTTACTATCGGATTCCGGCAAACGTATGTCGCAGCACGGGAGTGTTTCCGACTGAAGCAGACCGTTCTATATTTGATCTTTTACTTCCTCATGTACGTCTTACTGGAACGCTCGTACTTCTTGTGCTCAGTCTTGCTTCCTCAACAGGTCAGGTGTCTTATTTACCACGGTGTAAAGCTCTCGTGATGAACAATGGGGAAATGACTGATGTGTTTCCTGTTTACAGTACCCTCGTCTTCACCTTACAGAATAGGTGGGCAATTGAATTTGAATCTGATGTGTTTTACTCAAATGTTTCCAGCGTCATCTCCTATTCTACCATGGAATACACGCTTATGCTTATCCTTGGGCTCGTATCGGCAGCCACCGGTGTCTAGTGAGCCTATCATATCCTTATCAGGTTCTTCAGGAATAATTGGTGAGTCAGTGTTTACTGGATGGTCCAAAAAACATTCAAGATTTCTACCAAAGCGGTATTTTCTCTACTGTGATATGACTACCTGACATGAACATGACCCTAGATGCTGAGTTTCAACGCGTTCTGGATTCTGGTCAGTGTCTGTCCTTACTGCATTTGTCTTTGTGGCCATAGCAATGCATAGGTGATGACTGTGTGGGGCCTGGTTGGCATCCATACCGACAAGTTCGGTTTTAAGAAGCTTTGGGAAATCTGGTGCGGATCTCCCTGTTTTATGCCTACCTTTCCTAACACACAACCCGTGGTACATAGGGCATTCCAGGTTTTCTACGGTTTTATGGTTTGTCCATGGTATTCATATAGTCAAACCATGATCAGCGAGGTTTCACCTCTCCCTCAAATGTAAGCGTTGCCGTTTTCTCAGATTTTACAGTTAACGTACATACCGACGACAGGTTCTTATTCTTTGCGTTCTTCTCCGTCGTGAGTCCTCTAATTAATCTGCACCCATATTCTCGACCCTCAACTATCCATCCGCACAGGTTGGTCGGAGCTCGACGTTTATCGGAGAACTGATCGCGTCGGCAATCATCTCAGCTTCGGGTGACAATAATAACACGCCATTCACATTCACATTCGCTGTGTGCGTCCCACGTTACCTCTGCGCCCGATAGCGTCATGCTGACTGATGGTTGACTGTGTAGTGGCATCATTAGCATGGTGTTTTTATACCTCCTCGATACCGATAAAAGTCGCGTGGAGTGCGAGCAATTCCTCAAAGCGGAAGCGAACCGCCAAACATTCGAGTAGAAATACCATGGAGGGACATGGATCCTCGGAGCACTTTAGTGAAACCTGGAAGTTTGCCCAACGCTCATACAACTCAACATCAACTTCTTTATCATTTCCGGTTCTATTCCCAACTTTCCCTATGCAATACTTAGATAGCAATGTATTTCTTTCCTTCCACGTTGACGAACCACCATGTCGCCTAACGTCTCAAATATCTCTTAGTTCTCTTCAACACGATGTTTTCCTCTCAGCCTCAACCCCCGATGTGTAGTCAGTGACACCACAACAAATGTGACACAAGCTCGGAGTTGTCTAACGACGCCATGAAGACAATTAGGCAAAAAAAAACACGTTTCTCCAGAGCCTGCATGTACATCTGATCGTGATTTTCTGAAGTGAACCTTCCATTAAACGTGTTCCGTGTAAGGGCTGCAGTGCAGCAGCTGAGAGTGCTTGTCCCAGGTATGTCTGCCAAAGTCTGGGTTAAAAGTCAGTGAGTGGGTCAAATCTGGTGAGAAATCCCTGATGTGTATCGGAGTAGATATCGATCCAAGCCCGTATGATTACCTCGCCTGTCACGCCTGTCACACCCATCGTCGTATTCTTGTTCCCCCTTCGCTGTTTTCCGACCCTCCAAGTCAATTTGATAGCGCCATGGAACCAACTGCAACAGCCTCTGGAGGCGAAGCGTCAACGACACAAAAAGAGAGAGGGATGGCTTTGTTCATGGTGTTGGCTATGTGGTGCCATTTGTGAAAACAAGAGCAAGGAGCGACTCCAGATTCACAGCATGCTTGGCTAACCAAAATCACTCACCCGGCATCAGGTTCGACAATGGCTTCACGGCGCTGCTAGAACAATTCAAGTTATGCTCATCTACACACGTTTTGAAAACCTACATCTCAACACCAAACAGAAACTACTCTGGGGCGCCAGGGATTATGCTGTCGTCTGTGTCCGAGCTATATCCCTGCACAAATGGTGATGCTGAATGGCTGTAACTGTAATATTAAAGGCTGGGCTCGCCGGCCTTTATTAGCTGTAGAAGAGCTGCCAGCGCCATACCTACTCAGTCTGTGGACGGACCTTTGGATGGATATCGACAAATTAAATGCATTCGTCAAATGCCCTGAGAGATCAAGAAAAAGGTGGCAATGTGATGGGGTCGATGCCGCGTCATCCAGACGGAATCAAACCCGCTGTTGCATAACAGAGGTAAACATCTCGTTTAGAAGTCAGGAACGAAGTTACGTAAATGAAAAGAAGGGACTGCCAAATCGGGAGACAATGTCATTGTCCAGTGCATACGTGACCATGACTCAAACATTGACAATGACAAGACGGTGGTACTGTATGTATCATACAGTCATGGGCTCAGGTGCACCACAATTATGGATCACATCAACTTCCTTGCAAGTTTGTATATAAACCCAGTATGTACGAGGCCCATTTCCATTCATCCCAGTCCTACATTCTCAGTATCCTCATAGTTGATAGGCCAGTGTACCCTTTGTCGACAAGAACGTATGATTATATCTAATCTTATCTAATCTTGGAGGTTTCCAGAGATCACAGTTACATGTGATTTGGAGTAGTGTCAACTGGAATACCGGTAGATCACATGACCGGCTCCACAGGATAGCTGGAACTATCATAAGCAAGGCATGTTGTAAATTAACCAGCATGCGTTACTACAGGCTCCTTCACAGCCTCTACTTCGAGTGTGAGGTGGCATCCTAGGGGTATTAATGGAAAAGACCGAGTGGCTATGCGGAAGTTCAAACACCGCCAACCTTAAATACCTCACACTCTCAGTAGAGGCTGCAAGAAAACATTTGTAAACAATGTCAGCCACACGTCGGACTATGAAATAATAACGGGTTGTAAGACAATAAATCACCTGGACATCACGTCACACCGTGCTAGTAAGCTTGTCACACAGGGTGGGAATGGCATGCTAAGTAGCATAACTATTCCCTGTGCCCACTCACCCCCAGTAATTCCCTCAATAAAGGCCAAATATTCCCTCTTTGTACAGTACCCAAAATGGTAATAAGTCGTAGCTAGTTGTCCGACATAAGATTGAACACGTGTCCAGGCACTGCGGATGACACGCTGCTCCCGCCGTCGTTCCCAACGTCTCCCACGATAGGTAACATGTCCCATCGTCGTTCCCAACAGCGAGCACAACAAGTGCCCATATCTCCCTCATTTCCGCTCTGTTTCTTCTGGTTCTTGTGTCGTTTTGACACTACTTTCCGCTGCGAATACAGCCGTCGACGTCTTGGAGGCCAGTTCCTCCGTTCTTTTATGTTCATTCTGTGGTAAGTCCCAGTCACATGATCTTG
>Ga0307518_10002341_pt1 | contig 13806 bp, 9 predicted proteins | sample 25_EM_MG_FD_203889 | JGI IMG/M metagenome (GOLD analysis project Ga0307518, IMG submission 203889) | Populus trichocarpa ectomycorrhiza microbial communities from riparian zone in the Pacific Northwest, United States - 25_EM | ecosystem: Host-associated > Plants > Roots > Unclassified | place...
CTCCTTCGTATTGCCCATCATTCAAAAATTTGGAAACAGATAGCACCTAGAATTAAGCCTCTTCATGCTCCACTGACCTGTGGTATTTACATTGCTTTCCTTCGTGCTAAAAGGAGTATAACTATACTGACGTATCATTTCCCGACAGAATTTGTAGTGGATGATACTTCTCCCACCTCTGCTTCAAATGAAGTTCCATCGATTTCCACCTTGTCAAGAGGACCTAGAGCATCTCCAAAAAGAGTAGAGAATATCTGTCTGTGGCATTCGTCACAGAAAAAGTAGTACGAAAAGTGGCCTTCATTTGGGAGCTCATGCAAGTTGGCCCCAGGTAGAACCCGACTTATGTAATCAATCATTGATGGCGGCACTACTTGATCATCCATACCCTGTTCAACATCAATCAACAAATAAAACAAAAACAACTTTGGTAGCACTCAGCAGTGTGATAGTTATATAACTGAGTCACTATAGAGTATTGTGTTTTAATACTTGACAATTCTAGAAATAAACTATACTGCAACTAATGTCAAATCCATTTACAAAATAGATAAGGCAATCTCAGAAAACAACCCAGGAAGAGATTTGGGGCCTTTTAGAAAATGCTATCTTGGTACCTTTTTGGTTTTAGGAAAGAGAGTGGGAGTTTTTGATTTACAAAACAGAATACTAATGCAATGTGTATTATTCCCAACGAATTCTATCTTCAAAACAAAATGAAGTAAACTATCCGCTTAGAAATGCTATTCCGTTAAGTATGAATAGGGGCAGTGAAGCAGCAACTATCATGAAAGAAGATTTCACATTTCACAAACCTGCCAAATGTGTATTGGACCAAGAAATCCCACCAATTCACATTCTGCCTGACTGTACATTGACCAGAGCCAAAGAAGAAAGCCATTCCTCTGGCACTTCCTCTGCACCTGAAGATCTGCTATGCTGAAACCCCAGTTTGACACCTGTAGCACAGCTTCCTCAATGAACGATTTTGTACTCCCCTGGCGTATCGACTCCTCGACATCCCTATGCCAAAACTCCTCAAACATTGGCTCCTTGATCAGAATTTCATCCTGAACATGTCAAGCTAATGTTACAAATAATTAGAAAAATAACATCCTTCACAACTAGTTGTAGTTTCTGAGGGTTGTCCAGACAAGTAAATTTTCAAATGTATCAGAAACAGGAACCAAGTTGTTTCTTTCAGGTATTCGGTAATACAAGAATGATGCCATGTGTTTCCACTCATAAAACTAGTTATATGATACTAGTTGAAATCCTCATAGGCAAACCATCTTATGATAATATAATGAAAGGAGGTTGAAGATTACAACAGGTAAAATGCATATGGAAAGGTCTGGAAAGGCTTAAATCCTCTGAGAAGTAACTCGAGATAACAAGAATTAACCTTCTTTCCAAGTGATTGAGACATCCACTTATCAATTTGACCATGATTTCCAGACAGGAAGCTTCGGTGATAAAAATAAGCGAGGAACTTCGGAAATTTCCGAGCTAAGAAATACAATAGCTTCCTTCTTGAGGACCACTGATCCCATGTTCTTCTCATCTCTTCCTTTGTCATGCTTGGCTCATATGGATTAATCATTGGAGCAAACATGCCAGCGCCTGCAAATTCAGAAAAGAAGATCCTGATAAATCACATGTGACATTTATCCCACGAAATATGGACTCTTGGTTGAATGACGAAGAAATACCAAGTAGGAAAGCAGGAAATGTATGTTTCATCACATTATTACATTAACTGATATACAGACATGATCTGAGAATTTGAAAGTTCAGCTCGTGAGAAGAGGGGTACAAAAATATTCTGCTCAGTAGCCAGAGTATAGAAGTTCAAAGTTTGTGATAAATCCAAAACATGGCATATTGTAGAACAACTGCACCAACTATCTCCTATCCACGGAACTTTATAGACCACATGCATGGTACCTTTCGTGCTGATCCCAGAGCAAAATCATTACATTCATCCCAGTTTTTAATTTCTCCAACAAGAAACTAATCTACGTGATGGTGATGGACTCGTCTTGTGGATGGCATTTTCTTAAGCTCCAAATTCATCGAATTATTCTTGTGTTTATTTAGTCATGTTTATCTATGAAACCCTCTACACGATGTCACCACAAACTTTTTGTCGCCACCAGGCAGTTTTACATTCTCGTTCTCAAAATTCAACACTATTCTTTCATATGATGCCAAATTCAACATTCCCAGCTTGAATCTCGTTAATCAGATCCCAACCAACTATAATTCAATAAATACCTATGTTGACATCATCAGGCTGGGAAAAGGGAGAATCATGAGAAATTTATCAGAATTTAAGGGTGTTAGTTTCAAACTACAAAAAAAACTATAAACATAGAAAAAGAAGGTTAAGATTTTCATAGTAAATCACTTTTATAAAAATAAATATGTTGACATACCAGCAATTCTGTCTGGAATGTATTTAAGTGCAGCCCAAGAGTGCATGCTTCCGCTTGAGTAACTCAGCACCCAAAACTTTCCATTAACACCAACAGCATCAGCTAGGTAGAGCATATCCATTGCCGAGGAGTTAAGATTTCTGATGGCATGAGGATCGCTCTCTCCAAAACCAGGAAGGTCATACGTGATCAAGCGAACACCAAACTCTTGAAGCAGTGATGTTTTGACTCCAGGCATACCTTTCAACGGACAATCATTAAAACATTAAAAAAAAAAAAACCATCAAAATTGATAAGCCACCTGGTAGAGCCCCATAAATCCCAGTTCCTCATACATACCTGCGAGTCGAGAGGAAAGAAAAGAATGCGGAACAATCACAGAAAATCTTGCTCTGTCGGCCGGAACACCTTGCTCGAGATAAGCCATGTGTCGACCATCAGGAAGCGGTATGCGATTAGCACTAGGCGGATGTACACGCATTTTCTTTACCGACGGAACCAAGCTATCATCTGTGCTATTTATACTTAGTGCTGAGAAGACACAACAAAGGATATAGTCAGTCGAATCACAAAGCCAAACAGCACAGAACTGAAAGAATAATAATAATAAAAAAAAAAAGGATTTTACCCGCATTTACACTATCGAAATTCACATTAATATAAATCAGATTAGGTAATTTCTCAATAAATACATGCAGATCTTGAGTACAAATTTGACAAAAATATATTATTGTTACCTGCAAGAGCGAGAACAAATACGAAGAGAATGACAGGCCAAGCTAGAGCAGGGTCCCGATCCTCAGGCAAAAACTCGTTCAAAAACTTTAATCTGGCCGACGCTTTAGCCATTGGCTTTCCAAATTTTCGCACAATAAACGAATCTTCGGTCACCAAATTACTTTGCGTCACTATATCTTTACATCCTTTCCCTAAATCCATCACCATCTCTCCCCACGACTTCAAAAACCCCGTCACTTGCTCCTTCAAACTCTCCCTTTCCCTTTCCATTTCCGTCTCCGATCCCATTATTCCTGTTGCAGCGAATATCGGCGGTGGCGGTGGCGGTGCCGTCATATCAATTGGCTCTCCGGTATATCGGATTCCACTGTCCTCCATTAAACTCGCTAGCTCATCTGCCCACGTGTTCACCCCTCCACCTCCTTTCATCTCCGCCATTCTCACTGTAAAAAAAAACCTAACTCTAGTAATACCGTCTTGCCTCACACTCTATAAAACGACAGAGAGTTTGCTTTCTAAGCGTGAGTTTCAAGCCTTCATTATTATTATTATTATTATTATTATTATTATTTTGAAGTCCAAACAAACTAGCCGACCATTATTAATAAAGAATAAAATCTTCTTCTAAGAATAGAAAAGAAGGCAAAAAAAAGAAGAAGAAGAAAAGGGGGGAAAAAACAAAAACTGCTGGCTCGGATTATCATCTCATCTCAATTCTCATTGCTTAATTTAATTTAATAGTAGTGATTATCAACCTCTTCTTTTTTCACTTTTTTTATTTATTTATTTATTTTATGAATTGACTCGTTAACTTATATCATCCCGCTCTCCTCCAGTCTTCCCTCTCCCCCCTCTCGAGCTGTTTCTCCTGTTTTGGACCTTCTGTGTGTGGAGAGAGACCTGACGGTGCTTTTGGACCGTTGGATATGGCAGAAGGTGACGGTTTTGCCACGTGACCAACTGCCAATACACGCACGCGTGCGTTTAACGCCTTGGTAAAACCGGCTGTGCCGGTGCATGTCGTCCGGTTGGGAGCGTGAGTGTGAGTGTGAGTGTGAGCATGATAACTTTTTTTCTGGTGGTAGTTGCGTACGGCGCTGATGTGTCAGCGAGAAATATGCGGTGGATGCATGTGCACGGGAATGTTCTTGTACAACTTTTTTTTTTAAGAAGGTTTTGATGCAGTAATGCTAGTAAGTCCGTCCTCCTTAAATTGTGACCGTTGGTTCTGATTGTAGAAATGGCATTTTTTCTTAACATCGTAGGGTGGTGAATAGGTGAGAGGGTAGTTGAAGAAAGATGCTAATGTTTCTCCTTGGGTAGAAAAAAATGGGTGGAGAGAAAATGGAAAGTCGAGGTCATGATGTGATGTGGAGCAACAAGGGAGTGGGGCCTGGTGGTGGCTAAAAGAATTCGGTTGATATATTGGTTGAAAATAAATTAAATTTTATGTTTTTATTTTAAATTAATATTTTTTGATGTTTTTATATAGTAATATTAAAAATAATTTTTAAAAAAATAAAAATATATTTTTTTAATAATTTTTTAAATAAAAAATAATCACATCTATACTTTAAAAGAAGCCTAAGATTGGACCGAGTGGCTTCATTCTCTCACGGTCAGGGATGAGGGGAAGGGCAGCCACGAATTTCTCCTTGCCTTGTTGGATTTTGTGCTATTTAATTTTGTTGTGTTTTAAAAATATTTTTGAAAAAAAAATTTAATTATTTTTATTTAAAAAAATTATTTGTTAGTATTTTTATATTATTCTGATGTAATAATATTAAAAATAAATTTTAAATATATATATATATATATTTAAAAATTAATTATTACTATATTTTCAAAACACCCGTTATAAGGTGGCTTCATTCTCTCACGGTCAGGGATGAGTGGAAGGGCAGCCAAGAATTTCTCCTTGCCTTATTGGATTTTGTGCAGCACGATTTTATTTTGTTTTTTTAAAATATTTTTGAAAAAAAATATTTTTTTATTTTTTTAATATTTTTATATTATTTTGATATATTAACATTAAAAATAATTTTTTAAAAATAAAAAAATATTTTAATATATTTTTAAATAAAAATATATTTAAAAATAATGATTACTGCATCTTCAAAACACCCCGTTATAAGTGGTGGTCCATGGTAACTCAGTGGAAAGGATGGTTAAAGGCCAGGTTCATCAATATGAGCAAAATTATATGCCGCCGGTGCGATTTCAAATTATTTTTTAAGGTAAGAAAAATAATTTGTTTCTTTTCTCTTCTAAGGCCTAAGGCCTATATATGTATACGTGTGTGTAGATATATAGTCTTTGTCCTGTATAAAAAAATAATTAAACACTCTTTTTACTTTCAAGATTATATACAGAGATTTTTATTGGTTCATTGAAAATCAACAAAAAGAAAGTAGTCTTTTTAAAAGGTTATTTTCTTAATAAAAAAATATTTTTTATTTAAAAATATATTAAAATAATATTTTTTAAAAAATTATTTTTTACACCGGTACATCAAAATAATTAAAAAAATATAAAAAATTAATTTGTAATGAAAAGTGGATCCCTTCACAGTAGAGGTGAGCAAAAAAACCAAAAAACTGATTAAACCGAGAAAACCGGAAAAAAAAATAACCAAAAAAATCGAACCGTGAAAAAAACAGATTAAAATTTTGAAAAAACCGGCCAGTTCGGTTAAGTTTCAGTTTTATAAGTAAAAAACCAAAAAAACTGAACCGAATCGAACCCAAACCGAAAAAAAAATCAGAAAAAAAACCGAGCCAAACCGGAAAAAACCGAGTCAAACCGGAAAAACCGAGCCAAACCGGTTTGAGCCGGGTTTTGTCCTAAAAACCGAACCGAAACCGGTCGGTTTGAACCGGTTTCGGTTCAGTTTCAAAAAATAAAATTTTTGTTTGGTTATTTTTTTTATATATAAAAACCAAACCGAACCGAATCGAAAATGATCACCCCTGCTCCACAACTCTTAACAACATTTTAGTGATGAAGTGCATGTAAGTCACTGTTTGCACCAAATATCTTAAAGACAAATGGTATAACTCTTGCTATAATCATCTCTTTCAATAATATTGTTTAATCTGAATTTTAGCAAGTAAATACAATTTAATTATTTTAATTTTAATTTTTTAATACCTTTTTGTTGGCTAGTTTATTTTTTTCATATTTCTTTGTATGCATGCCTATTTTATTTTTTTTAGTTCGTAATTTATTGTTTCATCTAATACTTAAATTTAATTATTAATCAACTTCAATTTTAATAAATTCAGTTTCATTTATCTTTGAGAAAATTAATTAGAATTAATTTGAATTTAAACCCAACATTAACCCTGCATCTGAACTTTTTTATACACCATGGCAATACTTAACACACACGGAACATGTCTCATCTGACATTGTTTCGTGGATTTGTAATTTATGTTCCTCTGAAAATGCTCTGATTTTGGATGGCCCACCGGTGTAATTAGGTTGCCCCGGCGAGAAGGACGAAGCTGGATGCCAGGCCGCCACCCTTTTTATTCATCAATGCTCCATATAGTGAGGCGGAGCACATGTGTATGCGTGGTTAAGAACCGGAAAACCGCCCAAATTCCCGAGTCGGAGAGGCTCTTTGATCTGCGCTGTTCTGCAAGCCAGCAGTGGGATGGGTGAAATCTAAAGAATGCCTACTTAATGAAGGAAAACGACACTTCAAAGCAAACAAATGTTAAATTCTGTTCCTGTTTGTTTGTCGTTTGGTTATGAAATGCATGGATTCCATTTCACTAGTATATTTTCCTCTCGGAGTATGAAGGATGCTTGGGTTTAATGGAAGTAAGTGACACTTTGAAGCAAATAGACGCAGCTTTTTAAATGAAAAATTATATTGAATCTTGTTTCGTTAGATTTACATACCCACATTCATAACTCAAGTCTCAATCATCTCAAGAAATTTTAGATCACAAATCCAATCGTTGATTACTTTTTAGAATTTTATGGACCTAGATTTTATTTGGGTGACAATGGAGAGCTACAAATGTGAAGAATAAATTGTTTAAATACATGGTTAGTAAATATATTTGAAGTCAAATTAAAAATACATTCCACCTTTTTTTAGGTTGAAAATTTATTGAAATTTATTCTTAGCTTTTTAATATGAAATATCAACATGATTACTATATATTATACATGAATGAGAAAAGCATTTCTAAAACCTCTTCTTGGCAAGTTTTGAAAAAACTCAACACCTTTTAAAAACTATATCCCACGTGAAAAAAAAAAAACAAAAATTTCTTGTTGTTTATATAGTGAAAATATAAAGAGTTAAAATTAAACCCGAAAGAGATTCGAGCTTTTAAAGGGATGAAGACATAAGCAAAATAGACTTTGGGCTTAAGCCACACAGGCATGCGGCCTAGCTTGGCTCGTGCCTCAACTTTCAAGCCTATATTAGATTTAAGTTTACTATAAAATAATTTTTCAAGCTACAAAATATTTTTTTTGTCAATCTATTTTGAGTTTATATTTTTTTGCCCCATAAATAATTACTTTTTACCAACCTATTAGCATGCCATCCTATGACAAAGACTGATCAATTTCTTCAGTAACCTAAACATTTTTTGGATAATTTTTATTCAATCAAAAGATATTAAATTTATAGCCAAAATTGCCGGGATTATTTCTTTTTTTTAGCAGGTAATTAAGACGAATAATGAAGGGAATTTGTTCTAGTAATTATCAGAATTAATTCTTTGAATAATTATAAAAACAAATCATAAGGTTTTTTTGCGATTTCACTTTTCCGTTATAGTTTGAGAAATTACACTTTACATCCTGGTCAAATAAAAATTTCAAGAATGATTAAACTATGAAGTTGCCTTCATATATAATATAACACAAATAACAATTAGCATGTCAATTTTACTTTTGATTTCTTATATTTCCTTGTCTCCCTTCTCTCTCTTTCCTTTTCAATTAAGGTTCAATAATCAATGAAACCTAATTTGAGTTCTTTTAACATAAACACTTTTAAATAAATACATTAGTGGAGCTATATGAATCAAAATTTTGATTCAACTATTTCCACCTATAATTATTTCTTAGTCGACTTTTACACCTCTTAGTGTGGCCAAACTCAAATTTACATTAACAAAAAAGTCTCAACCATCACCATAAGATCTATGAAACTGTTTAATTCATAAACTACCAGATCTAGCATCGCATTAACATGCATATCATTCATTTTTCTAATCCCAGTCGTGCTTGAATTGAACTTAACCTAGAATCCAAAAAATACATATATCTCCTGTTACCCTTGACTAGGTGTGTGGTTTTCTAAGCTTATTTAAAATGAGATTCAACTTTAAATTGACAAAATATGTCGTTAAAGGGGTTATAATAGCAAGTTTTGCCTCCAAGTGTTGGGATAAAATTAGGTGGAAGTGATAAATTCAAGATTTTATAGTTTATAAAAGCAAAAAATACATTTGTCGATTATATCAAAAAAAGGCCATAATGCGAGGACTTGTCCTACCAGAAATACAAGGCCTACAATGTATAGTCCTCCACATGAATAGAAAGTCACCAGCTTTTCTGGTGAATTAATATGTTTTCTCACTCCTTTATTTTTGTTAGAAACTTTTTTTATAAAGTCTAGTAATTTCTTCTATTGTTTACGAGTAAGCATATATTCAATTCAGTGCACCAAATTAACAATATTAGATTGCTTGATATGTTTAAGTGATCCAAACTATAAGGAAAAAAACAATTTGTGATAGTGCTATGTATTACGAGGGTACATCTATCCCTCTGTGTAAAATAATAATCTTGCAAGGGTCATAAAATATATGAAAGCCATACTCACTTGTTTATAAGGTTGGAGCTTCAAATACACCAAATCCCCTACTTGAAACTCTTTTTTCTCTCTTTTTATCAATAATCTGCTTCATCTTTTTTCTAGTTCTTTCTAATTATAATTACAGCCGCTGATCCATAATAACCCTCTTTTGAATCACTTCCTCAATTATTGGTACTAAAGTAGTTTCTTGTGGATCAACCTTCTTGCTATAAGGAGGGTAGCTATACAAAACCTAAAAAAGTCTTATCTTAATGGTTGAATGGTAACTAGAATTGTACCACCATTGAGCCAAAAATTATCATTCATACCATTTATTTGAGTTATGCATGGCCATACACCTTGAATAAGTTTCTAAACATTGATTAACCATTTTTGTTTGTTCCTAAGTTTGAGGATGGTAGGATAAACTCATTATTAGCTTTACTCCCAATAACTTGAAGAATTCATTTTAAAATAAACCGGTAAAGACTATGACCCTATATATAATAATGGTTATAGTTAGCCCATGAAACTTATAGAAGTGGTCCAAGAACAATTAAGTAATTTCTTGAGCTGTAAAAGGATATGCTATTACTAAGAAATTTCTATATTTAGTAAAACTATCCACAATTACTAGTATTACACTTTTTCTTGTTGACTTTGGCAACCCTTCAATAAAATTCATGGTTATATTTCTCTATGTACCTTCTAGCAACGGTAATGGTTAAAGCAACCTAGGATATAATACTCTTTCCAATTTTGCCTCCTTATACACTTCACATTCTTCTACAAACTTTTTCATCAATACTTTTATAAAAAACCAGTAGAATATAACCTTGAGTTTTTTATAAAAAATTTACACTCGTGCACATCCTTCAACTTATAAATCATGTTTAGACTCATTAATTTCTCCCTTGTTTGTCAATAATAATTTTTTTTATACCTCAAAATCCTTTTTTATATGTGTATTATAACTAGTTATCAACATTTATCAAATTTTCAACAATAATTCTCTTTGGTTGTTTGTCTTCTTTATAAATATCACTGATTTATTCATATCAAATTGGTAAGATTGTAGTAATAACTTTTATGCATTCAGTTTCAATTTTTTACGAGTCAAAACAATCCTTATTCCTAATCTTCTTGAAGAATGCATCTGCTATCGTGTTTTATTTATCTTTTCTATATTGTATTATATATCTCAGCCCACAACAACTTAGTCATTTTTTTTTATTTTAAATTGGTGTATGTATCTTCTGATCTAGCAAATATTTCAAACTTTTATAATCAGTTTTGATGATAAACTAATTATGTTCTAGATAATGTCTTTATCTTTTCATTGCTATTAAAAATGTCATGTACTTTTTTCATAAATAAACAATCCAAGATGCCTCACTTAAATAAGTTTATGGTCTTCTCTTTTGACTTAAACCAAAATCTAAACCATTAACACACGCATCGATTTCTAACACAAAGGTTGTATTAAAATTATGAAGGGTTAAATATGAAGCCTTGCACAAGGCATCTTTTAAATCATCAAATGCTTTTTGTGAACTTTCATCTTAGTTAAAAATATTTAGTTTAATAACTCGATCAACAACTTACCAATGATTCCAAAACCCCTTATAAACCTCCTATAATAGCATGCTAACTTAAAAAATCCTCTTAACTCTTTCATTGAATATAGTTGTGGCTAGTTCTTCACTAATTCTATCTTTTTTAAATTTACAACCACACCTTCTGTGAAAATGATATACCCTAAATATTCAACCTTTTTCTCGTATATAAAAAAACACATTAATTTCTTGGTAAATAATTGGTTTTTCTTCAAGGTTCCCAATTCTAGCATGAAATGTTGTAAGTGCATTTCAAATGTATAAATATATACCAAGATATCATAAAAATATATCAACATATACTTTTTTAAATAGCTCCAACATTGTATTCACTAAGGCCTAAAATGTGGTTGGAGCATTAGTCAAACCAAATGGCATCACTTGAACATAGTGTGCCTATAATGAGTTTTAAAAGCAATTTTCTCTATGTCATCTTCATGCATCTTTACTTGATGATAACCAAATATAAGGTCTAGCTTTGAAAAAAAAACTATAAACCTTGTAACTCATCCATTAAATCATTAATCAATGGAATTAGAAATTTATTCTTAACTATCAAATTGTTAAGCTACTTGTAATTAATACAAAATCTCAAGGTATTGTCCTTTTTTACAAGCAAGACTGGAAAACGTATAAAAATTACAACTGTGCTGAATTATCTTATTTTGTAGCATCTCCTTCACCAACTTTTATATCTCTTCTTTATGCATACAAGGACTTTTATAAGGCCTGATATTAACTGTTTTAGACCAAAAAATTATTGGAATCATGTGATCTAAAGTTCTAACTATAAGCAATAGTGTTGGTTTTGTAAAAACTTCCTCAAATTCATTTAATAGAGCCTTTATTATTGAATCATGTACAATATATCTGGTCTTTTTAACTACTTCTATTAATAAAATTGCCTAATAAATCCAAAAATTGTTTCTATTAGACTTTTATGTATTTTTACAGCTATAATCATCTGTAAATCAATAACTTTATTTATTCTTTTCAATTTTATTATCCTTCTTTCTTTTTTAAATGACAACTTTATTTTGATAAGATAAAATAAAATAGGTGAATAATTTCATATCCAATCCACTCTAAGAATCATATCATATTTGTCTAACTTTAACATCCTTAGGTTAACTTAAAATTCATACAAATGTATGAACTAAGGGTTGTAAGAGTCACATCTCATCACACTTTCATTTGCTATTATCAAAACTAATATAATAGTTTTTATAATAGTGGCTCTAATTTCTCTAATCATATGAGTGTCAATGAAGTTATGAGTACAATTATCAATTAAGATGATCATATTTCTTTATTGATAATAACCTTTGATTTTAGTGGTGTTGTGTGCATAGATATTAGTCAGCGCATTTAATGATAATCTATATTCCTGCACTTTACCTTCTTCACCTAAAATTTCATTCCTACTTCCTTTTACCATTTCAATAACCCTTCCTTTTCATCCTTTATTCATTCCACCATGTGCAATCCATTAACATTATATTGATGAACAAATATCTATTTTTATCCATATTTAAAACATTTCTCTAACCTCTTTCCTTATTCATGCAAAGTCTTAGTATAATATTTGGAACCTTGTGATGATTCTACTTTCAAATGATTGGTTCTTAGAACAAACTTGGTCTTTTTGGCCAAGGCATTCTTATATTATTCATGCCACTTGTTTAATTAAAGGTATGTATCAATGTTGTTGGCTTAAGAAACTTGAGCATTGGCTTGATATCTTTTTTAAGCCCACTGATAAAGCTTGAAATATAATAAGATTCTAGTTAGTAAGGATTTAATGCATTCATGAAGGACTTAAGTTTCTCAAATCTCTTTATATATTCATCCATACCTTATCTTGCACAATTTTGTTAAGTTCCTCCACCACATCTTTTTTATTGCCAAACCTCATGGAAATAAACCTTATGAATTCTTCTCAACTAGCCAAATCTTCTACCCCATATAAGAATCCCTCATTACATATCTTTGCATTGCCCTTAAACCACTGTTAAACTATAAAGAAGTTTATTTTGAAGAAATTTTTGCATTTTCTTATCTAACCTCTTGGATTCTCTCCTAAAAAAATGGCAAATCTACTTTAGGCAATGCTACATTGTACCTTACTATTTGAACTTTTTGATTTCCCAAATATTATGTTGATTCATTATATGATTGGAAATTAATACACCAAATATTGTGTTAGTCCTTCCTTTTCTATATGCTTTTATACCCCATGTTAATGTCTCATGTGTGGCCATAATAGTATCCAACTGTAATCTAAATTATTCATTCCTCTTAGATTATTTTTCTACCATTTCTTAAAGTTTCACATGCAAATATTGTATTTGTTTGTCCACCTTTCTTCCATGTCCCTTCAAGGCCTTAATGTTGTTATTCTCTATCATTGTTAATTGTTTATTAATATAGAACTTTAATTAGTCGTGAATTGTAGGCTCTGATACTAATTTGTTAAGGCTTTCTCCCTTAACAAACAGTTAGTGTTTAAGAAATTTAAGAAAGAGTAGAAAGAATTTGAGAGAATGAGAGAATAAATCATATTAAATTGCAAAACTTGTATTGTTTTATTGCTTGGTTAACAGGTTTTTATACACTGGTTTATATACAATGATTTCAAGCTCACTAACCTCTCTAAATGTCTTTCTAACTAACCATTCTAACTAATTATTAAAAAACTTAGCTAACCAGTATCACATGTCAACTTCTTTCATTCAGTTATGATAGTTTTTAAATTGTTTATGAACTAGTTCTTCACTTTCTTTTCTAACTGTTGTACATGTTGCTAAGCTCTTTTTTCATGATTATCAAATAATCCTTGATTTTCTTTGGCTCATAACAAAAAATATTTTATAAATAAATAAATATTTTGATGTTTCATTTACTTAAAATTCAATAAAAGATATAACTTTGTTGCTTGAAATCTAATCGAGAAAAATCCTAATAATTTTTTTTTAAAAAAGAAAAGACAAGTAATAAGACAATCATGGCAAAAAAGATGACAAAAGTATAAAACCTTAAAGACTTTAAGGTTGTACACTTAGAGTCCGTTTGTTTACGCGGCTGCGGCTGCGTTTTAATTAAAACGCAGTTGGCAGCCGTTTGGTAATGAAAAAACTTGATTTACTGTGCCTGGGTCCCACGTGTTTTTTGCGGCTGAAACGTT
>Ga0307518_10002342_pt1 | contig 13803 bp, 14 predicted proteins | sample 25_EM_MG_FD_203889 | JGI IMG/M metagenome (GOLD analysis project Ga0307518, IMG submission 203889) | Populus trichocarpa ectomycorrhiza microbial communities from riparian zone in the Pacific Northwest, United States - 25_EM | ecosystem: Host-associated > Plants > Roots > Unclassified | place...
TGGGTGATGGGGCGGTTCCGCCCTCACGTCATGTCGTGTGCATGATGGGGTCGCGGGCATGGAACGGATGCCGTACGCAACCGACTTGTCCGACGAGCAGTGGGCATTGATCGAGCCGCTGGTCACGGCGTGGAAGCAGGAGCGGGTGCTCGGTCGGCGACCGGGAACCCGGGATCCTGCGACCTGCGTGAGGTAGTGAACGCGCTGCTCTACCAGAACCGGACGGGCTGTCAGTGGCGGCTCCTGCCACACGATCTCCCGGCCTGGTCAGCGGTGTTCTACTACTTCACCCTGTGGCGCCAGGACGGTCTCGACCAGCGGATCCAGGAGATCCTGCGCTGCCAGGTGCGGGAGCGGCCCGGACGATTAGAGGACCCGTCCCTGGTGATCATCGACACTCAGTCCGTCCGCGTGGCGGCCGGGGTGCCGAAGGAGACGACGGGACTGGACGCGAACAAGAAGACGCCCGGCAGGAAGCGGGGACTCGCCGTCGACGTGCTGGACCTGATCATCGGCGTGGTGATCCTCGCCGCGAGCGCCCACGACAACGAGGCCGGCATCGCCCTGCTGGACCAGGCGGCCGAACGATGCGGGATGCGCCTGGAAAAGGTCCTGGTCGACCAGGGTTTCAAGGACGCCGTGATCATCCACGGGGCGGTGAAGGACATCACCGTCGAGGTGGTCCAGCGCAATCCGGACGACAAAGGACGGGCTTCGTTCCGCAACCGAAGCGGTGGGTGGTCGAGCAGGTCAACGGCACGCTCATGCTGCACCGGCGCCTGGCCCGCGACTACGACCACCGACCCGACAACGCGGCCTCCCGCGTCTACTGGGCCTCCACCGCCGGCATGCTCCGCCGCCTTACCACCCCTGCCCCCACCTGGCGGGACGACGTGGAGCTGGCCGCGTGAACGTCCACGAACTCCTGCGGCTGCTGCAGACCGAACACGATGACACCGTTGCGCGAGCAGATCGAGCGGCACACCACCGCCCTCGCCCAGACCGAAGCCCGCCTGGCCGAGCTCGCCGCCACCCGCAAGGTCATCGATGGCCTCACCCCGCCCGACCACCCGACCGCCACCGCAACCGTCTACCAGCGCATCGTGACCGTGTTCAACGAACACCCCGGGCAGGTGTTCCGAGTCCGCGATCTGCACGAGCACCTCGGCCTGCCCACCGACGAGCCCTCGATCAACGTCCCCGCTCCCGCCTGGGACGACTCGTCCGCCAAGGACTCCTCGAACAACCCGGACGCGGCCGCTACCAGAAACGGACTTAACGCCCTCTGAGAGGGCGTTTACGTAGATCTGGTCGGGTACACGGCTTTCATGCATGCCCTATTTCGGTATGAGATGCCGCGTTAGCGAATATCACCCCCTCAGGGATCGCGCACTCGACTGCCCGTCTCATCCGACCTTGCGCCCCGAAGTCCGTCTGGCTTAGAAAGATCATGGAAACGCCTGAGAAGCGGCGCGGCGACGCATTCCGGCGTGCCCCATGATCACGCTGTGCCGTGAGCGAGCGGAAGCCGTACCCCAGCGACCTGTCCGATGCCCGATGGGCCCTGATCGAGCCGACGTTGACGGCCTGGAGGAAAGCCCGGCTTGACCGCAGACCCACCGGCCAGCCGGCCAAGGTCGACCTCCGCGACGCATTCAATGCGATTCTCTACGTGAACCGCACCGGAATCCCCTGGAAATACCTCCCACACGACTTCCCGAGCCACGGCGCCGTCTACTTCTACTACGCCGCCTGGCGTGATGAGGGAATCTTCGCCCAGCTCAATTACGACCTGACCGGGCTGGCCCGCGTGAAGGAGGGGCGCAAGCCCGAACCCACAGGCTCCGTCATCGACACCCAGAGCGTGAAGACCTCCACCAACGTGCCCCTGACCAGTCAGGGAACGGACGCCGCCAAGAAGATCGTAGGCCGGAAGCGAGGCATCCTCACCGACACGATCGGACTGATCCTCGCAGTCACCGTCACCGCCGCGAGCTTCTCCGAGAACGCCCTGGGAATACGCCTCCTCGACCAGGCGAAGAAGACGTACCCGACCATCTCCAAAAGCTGGGTCGACACCGGCTTCAAGAACGCCGTCGTCGAGCACGGCGCGGGCCTCGGAATCGACGTCGAAGTCGTCAACAGAAACCCCGGAGTTCGCGGCTTTCACGTCGTTAAAAGGCGCTGGGTAGTGGAGCGAAGTATCGGTTGGATCATGCTCCACCGCCGCCTCGCCCGCGACTACGAGACCCTCACTGCCAGCTCCGAGGCCATGATCCACGTCGCATCGATCGACAATCTCGCCAAACGCATAACGGACGAGACCACACCAACCTGGCGGGGAACCTACTAGGAGGTAAAGGGCAATTCGCCTAGATCAAATGCCCTCTGAGCATCGACGCCCTCGAACGCGACGCGCTCACCCGGCAGCTCGCCGGCTGCCCCAACGAGCCGATCACCGTCACCCTCGCCCGCTGAACGGACGGCCGGGTCCGCCGCTACGGGGGAAAGCGACGGACCCGGCCGGCACCTACCGTCGCACACCCGCCCTCCCGTCCGCAGGAGTTCACCGCGCCGCCCCCATTACCGTCTTCGTAGTCCCGCAACGGGGTTACCGGCCTTCGGAGTTGGCATGACTACCTCCCCTTGTCGAGTGCATGGCCTGGGGGTGGTGTCACCAGCTCCGGAGGCACTGACAGACCGCTGATTAGGGGCATGACCACCGGCCTTTCCGCAGGTCGGAAGGCTCTTCGCAATGCCGAAGCTGACACGTAATCAGCCACGGTCAGGAACGCACGGCGGACGCCGAGTACGACAGCGGCGAGAAGCCGAGTCGGGGCGGGGCTTGTAGAGAACTCCGTCGCCGCAGGTCAGAGGGCTTCCCTCCGGGGGGCACACAAAACGGACAGGGTTGAATCCCGGAACGGATTTCACGACTTCGCAGGTCAGCACGTGCGCCAGTGAACAGTGCGCCCCACCGACTCCTCACCGAGCTCTCACTGGCGAAAACACACCTACCGGCTGTCCCCTCGGCCTCCGATCGAGGAGGCGCAAGCAGCTACCTCAAATCACCCCCCAGAGGGGGTATACCCGATGTATTCTGTCGGGCATGGCACACACAACGATCAAGGTCGAGAGCAGCATCCGGGACCGGCTGGCGATCCTGGCCGCCGAGAAGGACACCACGATCGCGGGGCTCGTCGGCGAATTCGCCACCCACACCCTCACGCAGAGCGAGCGGGACGAGCAGGTCGCGAAGACCCTCGAAGTCCTGCACACGCTCTCCGGCTACGTCCCGGATCCCGAGCAGGACCGCGCAGCGGACGATGAGCTCACGCGCCGGCTCGGCAGCGCCGCGTGAACCCTGTCGTCCCTGTCGATGTGGTCCTCGACGACAGCGCGCTGCTCGCTCTGGGCTCGGGCAACGTCCTGGCCTCCCGCCTTCTGTACCAGGCGGCCGAGACCGGGGCCTGGCGCGTCCATGTCGCGCTGGCCGCACTCGCCGAAGCGGACCGGGTACGCACCGGACTCGCCGGCCACCTCGGCATGCTCGACCAGGTGGTTTTTCATCCGCTCGATCTCGCTGCCGTCCTGGCTGCCTCGGGCCACGAGCGGTCTCTGGGCTGGTGCCACACCCACCATGTGGCCATGCCCGGCGCCGAGCGCCTGGATGGGGCCCGCGTCGCCACCGTCCAGCCCAAGGCCTGGGACGGGGCCGACGTCCGGGTGCTCGACCTCTCTCCCTGAGCGGTCCGCCCGGGTCGGGGCGGCCTTCACCAGTGGAGGTGATCCCAGCACTTCCCCAAGTACACGCAATTCACAGGGTAGTTGACATCTGTTTTATGATTCGCGAATCATGAATCATGGTTCAGAGCGCGCCCGAACGGTTGCGTGAGGTCTCGGCAAAGCTCTTCGGTAATCGTTATCGGGCCGAGGTGCTGCTGGCGCTGGCGATGCCGGATTCCCGAGGGGTCTGTATGGGGGATCTTGAGCTGCACCCCGTTTCATGGAGTCCCTGATGCCAGGGTTACGATCCTGGCGAAGGAGATCCACCAGCACCATGCCAGCACCCCGTAAATACCCGGACGAGCTCCGTGGGCGGGCGGTCCGCGAGGTCCGCACCACCGGCCGCCCGATCGCGCATGTCGCGAAGGACCTCGGCATCCACAAGGAGGCCCTGCGCGGCTGGGTCCGCCAGGCCGAGGCCGACCATGGCGAGCGTGACGACCGGCTCACTACCGCCGAGCGTGACGAGCTGAAGCAACTCCGCAGGGAAAACGCCGAGTTGAAGCGGGCGAACGAGATCTTCAAAGCCGCCTCGGTGTTTTTTGCCCAGGAGATCGACCGTCCCCGGACGAGGCCGAGCAGGTGATCGACCACCTGCGTGACAACGGTCTCGGGGTCGATCCCGTCTGTCGGGTGCTGGACCTGTCGCCGTCGACGTATTTCGCCCGCAAGAAGCGGCCGAAGTCGGCCCGCCGGCTCCGCGACGAACAGCTCATGCCGGTGATCGAGGAGATCCACGCCGAGTCGGGCGGGACCTACGGCGCCCGTCGGATCACGCGCGCTCTGCGGCGCAAGAGGGTCGAAGTGGCCCGCTGCACCGTCGAGCGGCTGATGGCCGAACTCGGCCTGGAGGGCGTGATCCGTGGTCGGCGGCGCCGCACCACGATCCCGGAGCCTTCGGCGCCCCGTCCGCCGGACCTGGTGGACCGCAACTTCACCGCGGCGCGACCCGATCAGCTGTGGGTGGCTGACATGACGTATGTCCGCACGCGGTCGGGCTGGGCATATGTGGCGTTCGTACTGGACGTGTACTCACGGATGATCGTCGGCTGGCAGGTCGCCGACCACATGCGGACCGAACTGCCCCTGGACGCCCTGGAGATGGCGCTGTGGCGCCGGAGAATCAAGAAGGACTCCGGCCTCATTCACCACAGCGACAGGGGTCCGGCCAATATGTGTCGATTCGCTACACCGACCGGCTCGCGGACATCGGCGCTTCCGCGTCGGTCCGTTCCGTTGCGGACTCGCACGACAACGCCATGGCCGAGGCACTGAACGGCACTTTCAAGGCCGAGCTGATCGAGATGCAAGGCCCCTGGAAGGACCCTGCCCAGCTCGAGCGAGTGATCTTCCAGTGGGTCACGTGGTACAACGAAGAGCATCTCCACTCCGCGCTCGACTACGTGCCACCCGCCGAGTACGAACGCGACTTCTGGCAGAGCCAGGAGCAGACCCCACAGTCCGCCTAAGACAAGATCACTGGACTCTACGAAACTCGGGGCAGCTCATTACGGCTTGCTCCTTGAACATACCTTCCGGCTGTTCAAACAGACCCTGGGCTGGACCGTCCCCAAGGTCCGCGATCCGCACACGGCCGACCTGTGGACGTGGCTGATCATCGCCGCCCACACCCAACTCCGCCTTGCCCGGCCTCTCACTGAGGATCTTCGCCGGCCCTGGGAACGGCCGGCGCAGCCTCGACGGCTCACCCCTGCCCGGGTCCGCCGGGGGTTCCGCCACCTCCGCGTGAAGACCGCACGTCCCGCCGACGTGCCCAGACCCTCCAAGCCCGGTCCCGGACGCCCACCCCCTCTCTCGAAGAACCACAGGCCAGCCCCACGTCACGAGCCTGGGAAGACCGTGAAACGAATCGAAACCCTCACCGAACACGTCCGCCTGAAACAGCAGCGAGGTTAATGATCAAGCTAAGACGATGGCCGCATGTCTTTTCCCTCTCGTTGCAGGTGAACGGCGAGTTCATCAGCGGCCGGTTACAAGTCGGAGGGCGTGCGCGGGTGGTTCGGAGGTATGCGCACGTGTGGCGGGCGGCCCAGCGCCCTTCCGCACATCCGTGCCTTACGGAAGGTATTGACGGTTCGTCACCGGCCATGTGTTTCGACGCCCCGCCCGGTGTCGGGCCGTCTCACGGCCCGGGCGGTGAGGGTCTCGCTCCGCGATCTCGAATCGGTGAATCCTCAACTGATCAGGCGTCAGCAGCATCAACCGGCTTATAGCCTGCCGATCCATCTCATCCCTGGGGGGATCATGACGGACACCATGCCGCCGCTGCCCGACACTCCGCCGCTCCCGGCCCAACCGCCCGCGCCGCTCCGCAGAAGCTTCAGTTCCACGGCCGCCGGCCTCCTCGGGCTGGCAGCCGGGGCCGGCCTGATGGGCGCCGTCTGGGGCATCACCGCCACCACCGGCACAGGACCCGGCACCTTCACCCTCGAGGGAGCCTTCGCCCTCACCGAGGACGCCTCCGACAACGGCAGCGGCTGCCAGGGGACCGGCGGCTACGACGACATCGCGGAGGGAACCTCCGTCACCGTGTACGGAGCAGACGGAGACGTCATCGCCACCGGTCACCTCGGCGACAGCAACTCCCCCGGCTACGGAACCTGCACCTTCGACGTCTCGGTACCCGACGTCCCCAAAGGCGAGAAGTTCTACAAGGTCGAGGTGAGTCACCGCGGCACGTTGCAACTCACCGCGAAGGAAGCCGAGAACGGCGAATTCGCAGGCACCCTGGGATAGGCCGCGCCTCCCGGCTCAGCCCACGTACCGTTACGGGCCTGCTCAGGAAACAGATCCGGCCGATGACGTGGGGCGCCGTACGTTCTGATCGCCGTGCTCGCCCCGCTCACGGACGTGCCGTGAGCGGGGCGAGCAGGCCGTTGCCGGGCCACAGATCCTGTTCGGCCACGAGGGCGGCGAGGAACACGCCGACGTCGGCCAGCGCCGCGGCCCGCTCGCCGGGTCCGTAGTCGGTGAACTCGCCGGCCACGGCGTCGTAGGCGCGCACATGGCTGTGCGGACCGGAACACAACAGAGCGCGCGTGATGTCGGGCAGGCCGAGGCTGAGGGCGTCGCAGTGTCCGCAGTGGATGAGCTGGACCAGGTCGGTGGTGACGCGCTCCCAGTCGCCGACGGCCGGCCAGTTGGCACCTGCGCGCAGTTCGTGGGTGAGGGTGGACAGCGGGATGATCTCGCCCGGCTGCCGTCCGTGGGTGAGGAGGCGGTGGATGCGGGCTCCGTCGGGCTGGAGCACCCGTGGGTGGAGCAGGGAGCCGGCGGCCACGACGGCGGTGTTGATCTCGCGGGTTCCGGGACCGGGGTAGTACGGCTCGTGCGCGAAGAGCAGGTAGACGTCCGCCGTGCGGGCGGCCGGGCCGGATCCGGGCTGCGCCATGAGGAGGGTTCCCTTCAGAGATGACGACGTGCTGTGCGCGTACCGGGGTGTGTCTCAGGCGCCGCCGGCCGGACCCCAGGGAGGATTCGGGCCACGGGTCCGCCCGGGCGTGTGGGCCCGGGCGGTGTCGGCCGCGGCGTCCTCGGGGGTGGTGTGCTCGGAGGTGGTGTGCTCGGTGTTCTGGGTGACCTGGTCGGCGAGTTGGAGCATCAGCCGCTCGCAGGCGATCAGCTGAGGGGAGACCTGCCGGGTGTCCTGCCCCTGGAGCAGGCCGGCGGCGTCCCACAGCAGGTGCCGGCCGATCTCGGCGGCGCGGCGCGGCGCGTGGCGGTCGCTGTCGGCCGCCGCCCGCAGGAGACCGGTGTGCCAGGCGGCGAGGCGCTGCAGGTACCCGGTGGCGGCTGCTCCTTGTGCGATCCGCACACGCCGGCGGGCGCGCCGGTCGAGCCGGTCGGGCAGATGGTCGGCGAGCAGCGGGGCCAGCAGCGCCGCGGGCACGGCGATGCCGAGGGGGATGCCGCGGGCGATCGCGTCGACGGCGGTGAAGCATCCGATGACGGCCACCGCGACGGCAAAGTAGCGCAGCGACCCGCGGCTCGTGGCGTGCAGGGCCATGCGGCCGGCTGGGCGCCGGGCGAGCCAGCGGGCCGCCAGGCGGTCCGTCCAGGTCGCGGAGGGCGGGAGAACACCGATGCGGTGGGGGCGCTGGGGCATGCTGCCGTCGGCGGGAACCGTCCAGGCCAGCCAGCCCCAGCCGGTGCGCTCGTGCACCAGGTAGGGCTCGCCGGCCACGCTGAAGGATCCGGTGTCGTACGCGATCCGCCCCGTCTGCAGGGCGCAGGAGCGTTCCGCGTCCCAGCGGGCCGGGTCGTCGGCGAAGGGCCGCAGGGATGCCGTGGCCGGCGGCGGTGTGCGCAGCGGTTCCGTCATGGAGTGCTTCCTTCCATCGGGTCGGTCGAGGCGGAGGTGCACGTGGTGCAGCGGCCGTCGCCGTCGGGGCGGGCGCGCCGTGGGGTGGGGCCGGGGCAGGTTCGGCAGGGCGGCCAGCCCAGGCAGGCCGGGCAGCAGTCCTCGCCGGGAGCGGTTGCGGGGACGCCGCAGCCGGCGCATTCGACGAGGGCGCGGTAGGTCAGGGCCTCGGGCACGGTGCGGTCGGCGGATTCCGCCGACGGTCTTGCGGTGTTCGCCGTCGCGAGCGGCTCGCCGAACGCCGGCCTGGTGGGGTTGTCCACGGTGGTGGTGGGCGGCGGGTAGGCCTGGGCGGCGCGGAGCCGGGCGGCGACGATCGCGCCGACGGAGGTCCGCACCGGGTGCGGCAGGGGCCGGCCGGTGATGACGTGGCGCAGCTGCGCGGGGCTCCAGCCGGCGTCCATCATCACGCTCGCCACGCGGCCCTGATCGGTCAGCGTCTTCCCGGTCAGCAGCAGTTCGGGACGGTGGGCTGCGATCTCCAGCAGCAACTGGATGCCCGGATGCAGGGCGTCTGCCGGGGGCGGCGGTGCCGGGAGTGCTGTCGTCTTCGGGATGCCGGTCCGTCCGGCCGCTGCGGTCGTTCGCGCGGCGTCGGTGTGGTTGCACGGACGGAGGGGGCTGGTGTCCTGGCTGCTGGTCTTCTTAACGATGGTGTTCTTAGTGGGCCGGTGGGCCGACGTAGGGTTATCCACTGGTGGACAACCCGACTCTGGCTGTGGCCTCGGGTGGTGCAGGCTCGGACGATCGGTGATGACGTACGCGGCCGCGCCGAGCGTTCCGTCGCTCTCACGCTCGCGTTCCCGTACGAGGAAGCCCCGCCGCTCCAGCTCCCTCAGTCCGCTCTTCACGGCCGCCTCGCCGTCGCGGCCCCGGCGGGCGATGCCGGCGACGGTCATCCGCCAGCCGTCCCGGTGGGTGGACAGCAGCCCGAACAAGCCCTTGGCCTTGAGGGACAACTGGGTGTCACGGAACAGCGTGTTGGCGATCCGGGTGAACTGATCACCTGCCATCGCCCCGCGGCGGATCCCCTCCGCAGAAGTACTGCCCTGTCCGGTGCCGGGCACCGTGCTCACCACGCCGGCGTCGAACGGCGCGGCGTCGAGGACGGCGGGACGGTCGGTGATGCAGTAGACGATCTCGCCGAGGGTGCCGTCCGGGCGGCGCAGGCGTTCCCGGACCAGATAGCCGTGCCTCTCCAGCTCGCCCAGGGCGGCACGGACCGCTTCCCGGCCGTCGGGGCCCAGGCGGACCAGGCCGGCGATCGTCACCTGCCAGCCGTCCCGGTGCGTGCTGACGTACCCGAAGGCGCCCTTCGCCCTGTACGACAGGCGGGTGTCGCGGAACAAGCCGTTGGCGATCTGGGTGAACTGATCACCTGCCATCACGCCACGGCGGATCCCCGCCCCGAAACGGCTCACCGCGCCGCCCGGGCGCGGGCCGCGTGCGGCGGCCAGGGCAGCGCGCCCCGGCCCACCGGGGCGGGGCGGGCGGCAGGCCCGGACGCGGGGGGCGCGGGCATGTGTTCCATGCCGTCAGCTCATCCGCCGGCCCCGACCAGACCGGTGGCCACCAGCCCCGACCACCGGTCACGATCCGGCAACACGGCCACCGAGCTGCCGCGGTCGGGCCCATGGCCGGGCCGGCCATCCCGCCTTCACCCCCGGTGCACGAGCGCGCCGGCATCCAGATTGCGCAGCCGTGGAACGCTGGTGCGCAACCAGGCTGCGCAACCGGCCGGGATCGTGCGCCGCCACCACGCGCGGCGCGGCTGCGCAACACCGGTCAGAGAATCTGACCCGCAGCTGCGCAGGGTGCCACTGGCGCACTGCGCAGGTACCTCCCCAGGTCCGGGTGCCCTCTGTCCGCGCATCGGTGCGGGGCCGTTGTCCGCGGGACGCGTGACCGCCCAGCCCCAGCCCCAGCCCCGGCCCGGGCCCGGGGACCGTGGGCGGATGCGATGTCCATGCCCCGGTCAGGCCCGTGGTCGGGTTCATGGTCGGGCCGACCATGCCCCGACCACGGGCTTCGTGTCCCCATCGTGACCGTGGTCGGGGCTGCGTGGTCGGTGGTCGGGTCGGGGCCGACGGGTTTCCTCACGTCAGCAGCACACCTTCTGACCTGGGAGTTTGACCATGCCTCCTGGCAAGCAGGCCGCAGAGAGCGAGGCCGCGGCACCGATGGCGGCCGGCGCCCGGCTGGAAGCGATGCGGCGCCATGTGCGCCTCTCGCGCCTGGCGGTGTGGACTCTCATCGCGGCCGGCCCCGCCGCCCTGGCCGTCGCCGTCGCCTCCACCCCGACCACCGTCGAGGCGGCCGCCCCGGCCATATCCTCCTCCGTGCGCACGGTGGCACCGGCCGCCGACCCGGGCGGCTATGCGCAGGTGTTCGTCAGTGCGTGGCTGCGCAGCAGCACCGACGACGCGACGAGTGCGCAGGCCCGTCTTGCGCAGTCACTCGCGCCGGACGTCGAGCTGCCCGACCCGGCCGCGGGTGCGCAGCACGCGCCGCAGTCCGTGACGGCGGTGCGCAGTGCGCAGCGCGACGGCGGTACGTGGTGGGTGACGGTGGCTGCGCAGTACGCCGACGGGCCGGCGCGCTACTACGCCGTGCCGGTTGCCGCCGGCGGTACGGGCTCCTCGTTCACGGTGACCGGTGCGCCGGGCGTGGTGGCAGGTCCGGCCCAGGCCCGGGCGGCGACGTCGCCGTACGGCGTGAGCGTCCCCGACGGTGATCTGACGTCCGCGCTCGGGGAGTTCTTCGCCGCCTACCTGACCGGCACAGGGGAGGTGAGCCGCTACCTCGCTCCCGGCGTGACGCTGCCGGCCGTCTCCCCCGCCCCGTACACGACGGTCTCCGTGCAGCAGATCTCCGCCGTCGAACAGACAGCGGCCGCCGAACAGGTCCCGGCCGACGGCACGACCGTGCATGTCCTCGTCCAGGTGGACGCCCGGGACACCGGCGGGCGGTGGCCGCTGGCGTACGAGCTGACACTCCGGGCCCGCTCTGGCCGGTGGGAAGTCGCGGCGCTGGATTCCGGGGAATCCGGGGAGTCCGGGACCGCTCAGGAGGGCGGTACGCGGTGAACACGGTACTGCTCGCCGGGGAGCTGGGCGACCTCGGCAACCACTGGATCAGCATGTTCAAGACCTGGGCGACCAACGGACTGCAGGCCGGACTGCTCGTTCTCGTGGTCGCCATCATGATCCAGAAGTTCAGTCTCAAGGCCGGGATCGGCGCCCTGCTGCTGATGGTGATCGCGCTGGGCCTCTACAACTCCCGCGACAGCCTCGCGAACATGTTCGAGGACGAGGTAAAGAACGGTGCGCCTGCCGTCCCGGGCGTTGTCCACTCCGAGCTCCCGGCCTCCCGCGTTCACCCGCCCGGCGCCGGAGGCCGGCAGTGACCGCGGCCCCCGGCGGCAGGGTAGGCCGCTTCTACACGACCGCCCGCCGCCACCCGTGGGTGCTGGGCAAGGTCGCCGACTGGCGCATCCCCCTCGGCCCCTACACGCCCGCACAGATCGCCGTCGCCGTCGCCGGCGGCTTCCTCCTCGTCAAGACCATCAGCTGGTGGTCGTGGACGGGGCCGGTCCCGATCGTGGCCTGGCTGCTGGCGATCTGGGCCGTGCGCCGTCCCAGGATCGCAGGCCGCGCGCCGATGCAGGCCGCCCTGGGCTGGCTGCTGCTCGGCCGGCAGCCGCGCGGAGGGCGGATCGGCGGACGCGCCGCCCGCGACCGCACCTCCCGCCCCCTGCTCGGCGGCTTCACCATCGAGGCTGCGCCCGTGCCCGCCGCGGCGGGCACACCGTCACACACGGCAGAGCAGCACACCACCCGGCCACCGCACGCCCACACGGCCGCCGCCCGCCCGTCCACACGCCACCGCACGCAACCGGCCGCGCCCATGGCGCCCGTGGCGCCGGTGGGTCCGGTGGCGCCGGTGGGTCCGGTGTCGGGTGTGCAGCAGCTGCTCGCCCTCACCGCACAGAACGGGGATGTGCGATGAGGGTGCCGATCCGTCACATCGCCGGACACCTCGTGTGGTCGACGCACGGCAGTGTGTGGGCGATCTACCGCCTCCACCCCGGCCCCGACGCCCGTGGCCGCAGCGAGGAGACCGTCCAGGGCACCTACGTGCCCGCCGCGGTCCGCGACGAACAACTCGCCAGGATCACCCACCTGATCCGCTCCCTGTCCGGGGCTCCCCGCCTGTTCGGGCTGTGCGCGCAGGTCGACCCGGGAGAGATCGCCCTGCGCATGATCGAGGGCATCGAGCCGGCCGACACAGCCCCGAGCGGCGGTCCGCATCCGTGGGTGGAGAACGTCGAAGCCACGCTGGATCTGCTGGACGGCCAGGAGATGCACCGCCGCACCCTGTGGCTGGCAGTCCCGCTGCAGACCGAGAGCGCCGGCCTGCAGATGTCGGCGTCACTCGGCGCCCTGTGGGCGGAGCTCTCCCCCACACTGGGCATGCGGCCGGCGCCGGTGGCACGGCGTGAGGTGACCGCCTACCGCGAGCAGGCCTCCCGGGTTCAGGCCGCGCTCGCCGGCGGTATCGCCTTCCGCCCCGCCCGCCCCGCCGAGATCGTGTGGATGATCCAGCACGCCCTCCACCGCGGCCTGACGGAACCGCTACTGGCCGAGGCCGAAGCCAGCGAGCTGTACGGCGGGCAGGTCCGTGAGGGCGTGCTGCACTCCCCCAGCTACGCCGACCTCGGCCAAGTACGCCTCCAGGAAGGCGGCATCGACCCCGCACTCGACGACGCCGACGACCTGGGGAGCACCGGGCAGATAACACGCTCGGGCCGCACCGCCTGGTGGCGGCTGAAAGCGGCTTCCCCGCTGCGGCGGCGCTGGCTTCAGGTCGAATCCGACACGGGGATCGGTTACCAGGCGCAGCTGGCGCTGGCCGAATGCCCGCCCGCCGTCAGCCAGGACGCCGCCGACCTGTTCGCCCAGCTGGAAAGCCTGGACTTCCCCGTCGACTACACCATCGACCTCACCCTCGTGCCCGCCGATAAGGCGCGGGACCAAGTACGGCGCAAGAAGAACGAGTTGATCGACCAGGCCGACCAGTACGACGCCCGCCCCACCGGCATGCCCGCCTCCCTGAGCGAGGCCGCCCGGGACCTGGGCGAGCTGGACGCCCGCCTCTCCCGCACCAGCGTGGAGGTCGAGGTCCAGTCGGTGACCGTGCTGACGGTGTGGGGGCCGACCGCCGCCGTCTGCGACGCCCGCGCCCGCGCCCTGGCCGCGCTGCTCGGCGGCGCCGACTACCGCGCCGTGCGCCCCGCCGGCCTCCAGGAGGCCCTCTTCACCCTCGGCCTCCCCGGCACCGTACGGCCCGGCACAGTACGGGAGTTCACCCAGCACCAGATCTCCGAGGACTGGGCGCTGGGCGGCGCCTTCACCGCGGGCGAGGTCGGCGACCCGGCCGGCATGTTCCTCGGCATCGACCTCGACTCGGGCACCACCCGCCCCGTCATGATCAACGTGGCGGACGCGCCGAAGCAGGACGCGTCCGCGTCGATGGGCATCGTCGGCGACCTCGGCGCCGGCAAGTCCGTCCTGCAGAAACTGATCGCGGAAGCGGTCTGGGCGCGCGGCGGCTGCGCCATCTGCATCGACCGCACC
>Ga0307518_10002343_pt1 | contig 13801 bp, 18 predicted proteins | sample 25_EM_MG_FD_203889 | JGI IMG/M metagenome (GOLD analysis project Ga0307518, IMG submission 203889) | Populus trichocarpa ectomycorrhiza microbial communities from riparian zone in the Pacific Northwest, United States - 25_EM | ecosystem: Host-associated > Plants > Roots > Unclassified | place...
GCAATCCGCCGTATGCTGAACGAATTCCAGGCTGAGCGCAAGTGTCCGGCTTTCCATACAGCATCGGTCCTCACTCCGTGCGAAGAATTGTGGGTGGTTAGTACTCAGTTCATGATAATGTGTGAGACCTGCTGGGTTCGACGTGTAGAACGGTTGCTAGCAGCATTACAAGATCGACCTTGGACTCCGTTTGCGAATCTCCACTCTCGACATCTACTGAATGTGCGCTGCTGAGACGAGCACGAGTGTGAATAGGGAATGGGCACGGGAACTTGACGCGTCGGGGACTTGGTAGGGCTCGCGGAAGCCGAACAAGAGGCGATAGGGGGACAAGAGTTTGCGCTTACCAGTTCGGTTGGAACCAGCGCTAGGTTCAGATACTGCATTGCGGTCTCCACAATGTGCATACTCCTGGGTCATCTGAAATCGTCACTGTGGGGCGCGCCTCAATAACCGCCTTCGTCAACATTGACGTCATACGCTGCGGCCCTCTGCATATAATTGAATCAGACAGTTTGATGACGACAGTTATCGCAAAACTTACGCCTACCTCGCAAAAGCTCCTTCACAACAGCTAAACATGTGTTCTTGCGCGAAAGAATGCGGGTAGGTGCCGGCAACTCAAGCAGTGAAGTTGGTCAGTGGCTGATCGTTTTTGCAAGGGCTTGTGGTCCTGCTGGGTCTGGATGCCCCTGTACTAAGAACGAGTGCGGCTGCATTGGTTGCGAAAACAAAGCGCACAACAAAGAGGTACCGATTTGTGCCAGGTGGATATCGCGTTAAGTTAATCGTCACTTTACAGTGCGGATGCGGAGGATCTGGCCAAAACTGTGAATGCACGAGGAAGGGCCAGGCTTGCGAATGCAAGTGAGCGCGGACCGATGAAGAAGTCAAATTGTAACTTGTACATATATGCCATTGTCTGTAATAAAACAACCCAAAGGCTTGTTGCTCGGTGACTGCACTTTTCGAAGCCCCGGTGTGTCCGATGTTGTACAAACAAGGGCAGACCGAGGTGTTGTACAACACCTTCCTCTTTTGGATGAAAGCAGCCTCTTCTCTAGGACGACTCCTTGTATGACACCAGCCTATAAGACATGATGGCATTGCACCTCGAAAGAAAACCATCCACTGCTTGTGATACTCTTCCAAAGGCAGTCCATAGCTTGTTGACCAAGTCTCGCCGTCATTCACTCTTTCTCAATCACGTTTCCTGATCGCCAATCTGTCCCGTTCCCCTCTACGCGTTTTTTTGCCCACAGTCAGCCATCTTGACTATTCCAGAATGCAGACCCCTGTAACTCCGCGTTCTATCATGTCCCTCTGGATGATGCTTTTGGCTCTCGCAGTACTAGGTGGGAAAACCGAACTGCTGTTCATTATGTGCCGTCTAACCTTGTAACACCCAGTTGCTTCATCACCCGCTCCTGCTCCGGAACCTGCACCTGAACCCATAGATCCCTCGTTAGCAGCAGTCATCGCCAGCAACCTAAACCTTGGATGTGCAAATGGATGTGGGGGTCCATCCAACGCTCAACAACTGGTAAGTCTATAGTATATACCTGTTTATGACCGATGTCTTGACGTTCCCACAAGAACACGAATGGGGCTACAGTAGGCTCTGCAGTGGGCCCCTTCCATCTCCTCGGCACCGTCGCAATTGTCGGTGGCGTCCTCGCAGCGATTTAGCTCGTGTATGCTTATAGACCCAATGTAAAATGGACAATTGACACTAGTGATACCTGTAGCGATACCACTTGCTGCACCGCAATATTACCAAGTTTTTGACCTCAAAACGTCATTCCAGATCAATTACTCAGCATAGGGGCTGGCTCCGTCATTGCCCCGTGGAAAATGCCCAAATTACAAAACAATATACGCACCTTCCTATCAATCACTCTCAAGACATGGCACCCCAAGACGCAAACATTCACCCCGTCGCCACGGGAAGCGCTGCAGAGACCGTCGCCAAGCACCAGGACCCTCAAGAACTGGTCTTTTACTCGGGCTGGGTAAGGGTCACAAACCCGTGGTTACTGTGAAGCGGGATGATTAACGTTGATCCTCTGGCACAGTTCTGTCCGTTCAACCAACGTGTATGGATCGCCCTGGAAGAGCGGGGGATCCCGTACCAGTACAAGGAAATTAACCCATACAAGAAAGAAAAGCATTTCTTGGAGATAAACCCAAGGGGACTCGTTCCGGCAGTTGAATACAAGGGAAAGGCCATCTATGAATCCCTCATCCTGCTTGAATTTCTCGAAGACGCCTACCCGTCCTACAAGCCGAATCTGATCCCTTCCGACCCGTACGAACGCGCAAATGCACGCATTTGGGTCGATCATATCGCCAAGGCAATTGTACCTGCGTGGATGCGCCTGATAATGGCACAGCCGAATGAACCGGAGAAACAGGACGCTGCGCGCAAGGAGTTGTATGAGGCACAAAAGAAGCTTTTAAACGAGGTCAAGGGACCGTATTTTTCTGGACAGCAGTTCACGCTCGTGGATGTTGCTATTGCTCCCTGGGTTGTGCGAGACTATATCCTTGCCGAGAACAGGGGTTATAAGAGGGGAGACGTGGAGAGCGGCTGGGTGAAGTATGCAGAAGCGCTCTCAAACCGAGATAGCGTGCTCAAGACTACTAGCGTGAGTCGAAGATGATCACATACATTATGTCGGAGTGCGGCTCCACTCACATTCTCCCAGGACAAAGACAAGCACCAGGCCACATATGATAAGTACCTTCGTGGGGAGGCTCAGAGTGAAGTCGCCAAAGCCATCCGAGCGGGAAAGCCTCTCCCCTGAGTCTGACATACAAATGTCCAAGTACAACTTGAAATGTCCTGTAAAATACTGCCACAAAAAGTACTCGAGTGGTTCTGCTGAGCAGTTAACAGTTATGATTCAGGCAAATATAATTCCATTTGATTGACGCATTGGACAGAATTATGCAATACAGGTTGAGGGGACCAGCCAGGATCACCACATCACTACCATTTGGTTACGGGGTTAACCAGTTTTGACAGAAACAGAAAAGTTGTCTGTTACAAATACCGCAGAACCCGTGAATGCCTCCACTCCGCCAGCAATTTGGTTGAGATAGAGCGACGAAGAAACACCCATGTGTGCTATTATCCATTCTTAATACCGTCCTTCGCATCAGTAACCGATGAAATACACAGAACAAGATTTACCAAAGAAGGGCGCAAGGTCATCGTTGAAGTTGGTAAGGTCGCCTTCCCGCGTGACAAAGGAGATAGTCTCCCAGTTTTGGGTAGGCCCTGCGTAAATGTCCCAGGTATGACTGGCGATGGATACAGCTGAGTATTTGAGAGAACCGAGGGGTTGGATACTTAATAGTTATTCGTGAGTAAATCCGTCCATCCGGACTCTGTTGAACCGGCAAATCCTACTTACCTTCCTTTGGTAGACAGCCAGATCATAATCTCATATTTTGTGTCCGATGATGCGGGGCCACCGCTGGGGTTGGTCCCAATCCACATATCGTACGAAACATCCGCACGGATATCGGTCCCGGATTTATAGTACCATTTCCACTTGGTGGGTACGGCCTTGATCTTGCTCAACTGTAAGTTAGGTGTCAGTTTGATTTCCTTGCGAACAGATGTACATGGGAAGGCCATCCACTCACGGTCATGCCTTTCGCACTCGTGGAAGCTGCATTTGCGTCTGGACAGCGATGTTAGTAGACTTGGCCTGTGCTTCTAGAAGAGAGTTGGCACATGTTTTCACATCATTCCATCCGCCGGTCCAGGACCAATCTGTGGACCAAGCAATACTGTTCTTCGACCCTCCCGTCAGATACGATACTTGACTTCCCGTTCCGGAATCTGCGAAACGAAGAAACAGGATATATGCTTTTAGTAATTCAATGATGTGAAGAGGGGAAAACCAACAAGCGTTCCACTGGTCATTGCAGAGGTCATAGCCTCCATGACTCTTGCATGTCCAGGTTCCAGTGAGTTCGACGACTGCTCCCGTGGCAAGGCAAAAAGCGGAGGCGAGGAGGGTGAGAGAAAGGAGTGCGCGCATTGGTGATCCTGGGTTGAATGTGCAAAGACTCCTGGTGCAAGTGTGTTATTATACTAATCAGCACAGTCCCGCGCTGGGAGATATTTCTTCATGTCTGTGAGCTGGCTGGATATAATCCACAGTTCCCGGACTACATGGTCGGAGAAAAGTAGTTGTATATCCCATCAATTTGGCACCCAGAACGATCCCACACCACGTATGATAAAGAGTCCAAGCCGTATCGGATCGTACACGTGAACTGGTGAAGCCTCTACTGGAGCCGGGACATGGCGTTCATATGCTCCTGCGGATCCTGAGAAAAATATCTGTGGATTGCCGTTCGAAAGAACTGGTTCCTGACTGTTTGAACATTAGATCAATTCACAGCATGGGACGTCCTTCAGCTGTCTGGGTGGTAATTTGTCGCCAGTACATACAGCTTCAAGCTTATCATGGCCTGGTTGCCGACCCTACACCTGAGATTCCTGATAACGGGACGTAAGACGCTCATCACTTCGCTCTAAGTGTATAACTACGCACATTTTGTCTGTGAGAACGTACCCATGGCAATCAAGATCGTGAACAGAAGATGCATGACACCATCCACGCTGGTGGTTAACTGCGCCCTGGCAATATATATTACAACTCGCGGTTGCGCAGGAAGTGAAGTTAAAGAGGTAGTTGTGATGCAACTCGAGGTCACGTTACTTGGGGATATGGTCGTCATGGTTTCCCTAACCGTCTTCATAGAGGAAGACGGCAGTACAGTGCGGACACAGGACTCTGAAAGAGTTGCTTAGCTCGTCCTTGTAATCGAGTAACTTCAAGACGAGCCTTATGATAATCCAGTGCCCTTCCTTTGTTCTCGTTCCCTGATTCCGAGGTCTCAATAGCGAAATTGTTAAATTGCCACTTGTGCAGGGGTGAATTTCAGGGGAAAACTGCTCGGTACTATCACCATTACTCAGGGTGTTGTTAACCTTTGGACTGGAAACCAGGGTCGATCACTGTGACACAGTCTGTCCATATGATACGCTTGGATTCTATTCATATATCAACAGTTTCTTTGTTAGTCACGACGGATAATGGTTGAAGCAGTGAGAACAAACCTAAAGTGTTAGCATTGCATCCAATGAGGGATTTGATGTCACCTTCACTCCTTTAAACAACCCTCGAAAATTTTTGAAAAAAGAGGGTCGCTCCTTCAAAGTCCCTTGACGGTGTCCAATTGCTACGCTGAAGCGAAGCTAGACGAGAAATCTTTCTTGTGCACTGACCATTTGCATGTTGGGCAAGACACGATTATCCTGAGCTATACCCTAGCTTCTCATCTCGGAGTAGTGAGTGCCGTGGAAGAGCAAATGGAGCATACAAGGAATATGGACGAGAGTGACGAAGATAAAGTGCTCATTGAGGTGGGATTATCCCGGTGCCGACTCTTCGGTAAATTTTAAGAGAAACTCCAGAGTTAACATTTCAATGGTGAAACAATTGGCATCTGGCACTGGAAGCTTCCGACATTGTCAAGAGGTGTTCATCCGTGTATACTTATGTGCATCTTGGACCGAATACTCCGGTGTTTTGGCAGGCTCAAAAACAGCCTGCAAGGCTGCACCCTATCTGGCATAGGTTCATGTGGGTGCAAGTCAACAGCAGGCATTGCAATGGGCCAGTTAGCATTGCCGTGACGCCTCCAGCTTGGTCGTCGGGTGCATCGAGAGCCTCGCAGCAATCTGACCCAAAGATTCGATGGAAGACATTCATGAAGTCCAACCTGACCAGCGTCCACCGTGTATTTTCGAAGCAGGTTATGACTGCACGACTGAGGGCTCGTTCGGGCGTACTCCTGAGTTCTGAGATTTGTGTGCAGTGAATAATTCGCCGTTGCTGTGATTTTACGTTCAACTGTGTGAGACCAACCTGTGGAAATTCAATGTTGCCGGCCAACGCGGCTTCCAACCTCCTTCGGTTTACTATTTTCCATGACTGACAACGCTTCCAAGCGCATTGATGGAGAGTACGGGGCAGTCCGAGCAGTCTTCGATGTCGAAAAGCTCAACGCCTACTTGAAGACCCACGTCCCATCTGTCACTCCCCCTGTTGTAGTGAAGCAATTCAAAGTGTGCCCCTTCTCTCAAATGCATGTACAACGTTTCACCTGACGCTAGCTATTAGTTTGGGCAGGTGCGCCAACTACCCACTCAAGTCTAAGACGTAGCTGACAACCCTTGTAGTCTAACCCTACATACTTCTTGACTGATGCTCGGTAAGTAGTCCCGCCGTATGTATTAGTTGAGATCATGGCAACCCTTGCTTAGACAAAAACGATTCGTCTTGCGCAAGAAACCGGCCGGACACCTACTGTCCTCGACCGCCCACCAGGTCGAACGGGAGTTCCGCATGTTGAGTGCTCTACACAAGCATAATGCGAACCCCACCACGATGTCAAACCGCGCCGTTCCCGTCCCCACCCCGTTCGCGTTGTGCGAAGATAATTCCGTCATTGGAACCCCCTTTTACATTATGGAGTACCTGGAGGGCAGACTATTCACCCATCCAAAAATGCCGGATGTTGCACCGGGGGTTCGTCGGGAATGGTGAGAAAGGCGCAGTATACCCCTCGTGTTCATCATCACCAATGAGCTCCCCTACAGCTGGCTTTCGGCCGTTCGTGCGCTTGCAGCTTTGGCCTCCGTGAATCCCTTTGACATCGGTCTCGGTAATTTTGGTCCAACGACTGACTACTTCCCGCGACAAATCAGGTCTCTTACCCGCGTCTCAGAGGCGCAGGCACAGGCTGTAGACGTGGACAGTGGAAAACCCACAGGAGAGATACCCCATTATCATGAACTAGTGGCGTGGTACAAGAACAATTTACCGGATGAGAAGAAAACTGGTCTACGCATCGTGCACGGCGATTACAAGATGGACAATTTAATATTCCACCCCACGGAAAATAGAGTCATAGGTATTCTGGATTGGGAACTATGTACTCTCGGGAGCCCGGTAGGTACCAGTGCTCTGAACCTGTCTGGACCAACTTATGACAGAAACCAGCTTGCAGACTTTGCCAATTTTACCCAACCTTGGTCGATTGATCCCAATTACCTCCCGGCGAATTCTATCGCTCATCAAGGCTTGTATTACCTTACCGCATTCAAAAATACGACCGAAGATGTGCCACTTCCAGTGGAGGAACTGGAACGAACATACTGTCACCTGACAGGCCAACCATTTCCAATCAAGGAGATGACCTTCGTTCGTAGCTGGATGCTTTTCCGAGTGAGTGCTTAATCAGAACCCATTTATACTATCTTCGATGCAATTATAGTCCGCCATCATCGCCCAGGGTGTTGCCGCTCGATTCGCACGACGCCAGGCAAGTTCGGAGCAAGCACCCACTTACACCCGCCTGTTTCCTGTCTTGGGCGATCTTGCGAAGCGTCTGATTGAGGAACAGGGATACACCATTTGTGGCCAAGCTAAATTATAGACAATTGAGTGTACTACACAAGGCCCGTCATCGAGCACGGTATTTATTCCTCTTTTCGCTTAAAAAAGCTTTGACCCGATCCATGCGAGGTCGTTTGTGAAGTTCCTTCTCCCAACAGCGATCGAACAGGGACCATAAGCTATCCGATTGAATTTCCTGCCTATAATCTTCTCTGTTTGGCTTCCCATTCTTCTGCGTGACATATACTAGTACGGAAGCGTCGCTCATGTTATGGTATGGTAGTTTTGAGGAGAAAATCTAAAGTATGACCGTGAGTAACACCGAATGTCGTGGTGGACCATTATACCTCTGTAGATGTGATGGCAAAGGCCCATATATCTGCATCCACTGTCGTTCGAATGGGCTGACTGGAGCCTGAAGGTCCAGCGAAACCGAGAAGTTCGGGGGCGGTGTACCGAACTGAGCCATAAAAGTTCTTCGTTGTGAAACCTGCGGCATCTAATATACGTGACAAGCCGAAATCGGAGATGACGACTTCACCCCCGTCACTGATCATAATATTGTCCTGAAGGCAAGGTGGAAATTCGGAATCGTCACACAAATTAATGAAGTTTAAGTACTTACAGGCTTCAGATCACCATGGACTATGGTAGATTGGTGCAAATACTTGAGTCCGCTCGCAAACTGATAAGTCTAAAATGTATGTATGTACCATAAGACATTGTGTAATGTAAACGATAGCAGTTAAAACCTACCATGTCCAACATTTGCGGGTACGAGAACTGGGTCCGGTTGCGCTCCATAAATGACTTCAAATTGCCGTTTTGATAATAGGGTGATACTAGAGAAGGGACAGCGCCCGGGAATACCAGGTCGTACACCATGCCTAGCAATGGGACAACGTTTGGATTATTCAAAGCTGCCCATAGACAGGCCTCCCTCGTCAGTTTCTGCAGTGCTAAGTCAGTGGCGTGCGGTTGTCTGTGAGATTATAGCACACATGACCCAACTCCTTCACACGGGGAGGCGGAAGGGCTGTCCTAATTACTTTGATCGCAAGCTAACTACCATCGGTATATGTTTCGTGCAAAGTCTGGGAGAAAGCTCACCCATCTATATCCACCGCGGGGAGGCGGGCTTTTCCATTCGCCTTTCCAGATTTCCGTGGAACTGCCATGGGCAAAGGCATCCTTGTCTACCTTGCGTATTTTTCCAGTCAGGTCGCTTGGCATGCTTGGGAGGAGAAAGTGAGATGAATCGCCAGGGAGGCGCCGTAGGGCTGCGGGTTTATGTCCATTGTCCACGCACCATGAGGCTCAATGCCTAGTAAGGTGCTGCTCGAGTCCCAGGCGTCAAAATGACAAGGGACTTTGCGACCTGTGGAACTGCCACCTGCGAAGCATGTCTTGTCCTTCTGTAGCTAATTATTAGTCCTGTCCATGACTCTGCTGTCTTCCTTCTCGTTGGTCGCGGAGACTTTGCTGACCACCCGCCGGACTTGATGATGAGTCACGTGAGCGGATAATATTAGTACATGTTTTGGCGGCCCATCCAGTCTCAGGAGGCCTGCGGCCATCTGGCGAACCAGTGCACAGCGAATCAAGCCCACCCTCTCCGGCGTCTCATGCACTTGCAGCGGCAACGTTTCTTCATCAAAACGTGACTGCAGCACGATTAGCGCTTCCTGTAGGTATTTGGGCTATCCGACATTGGCGACCGCGCGTTCTGCAAGATGTCCAACCCTCTCACGCGTCAGGCTGGTCTCCAGCTAGCACCTGTTGTCCTCGAAACGCTTGTGCGCCATTATTTTACACGTGTCAAGAAGAAAAATAAGCAGGAAAAGGCCGTGAATCAATTGATGCAGGATGAGCTGCTGTACGACGAAGCTTTCAACATAATCAAGGTACGTCTATAGGATACACCAGTAGGTTGGATGGCAGATTTCGTGACTGTCTTTAGAAATTCTTCAAAGTAGCATCCTTGTTAGTATTCGCTTCCTTCACACAGTGACCAGTTTACGACTAACGGGTTCATATAGCCATACAGTCGAAGAACTTCAAGCGTTTTCCAATACTCGCACACTGTCTCCTCCTTGGGTTCATACTGTTCAGGTCCTTATCCCAGTGTCCTGCTGCGATGAAGCTGCGCCCTACCTCATCCAAGCACTCGGCGGCGAAGAACATGCAAAACACATAGTGGGTGGCACCAAGTGGTGGCAAGTGCGCGGTATCCCTGGGTATTCTAGCTCTCCAAACTGTCTTCACGAACGTCTCACGTGTCATGCCGTAGCATCGACGCGGAATGGATGACTGCGAGGAAAGACTGGCAGGAAGCGAAGAAGCGTAATAAGTCGTCGCAGTCGAAGAACAATACCGCTACTACTACCTCGCAGCCACTCAACTCGGATTCCACCGCTGACGCACAACCCTCAACCTCGGACTCGAGCAATACCTACCATCAGGAGATGGATGAGATGCGATGCATCCTTTACACTCATGGTGGTATGCAGCGTGAACTTCGTCCTTGGGCCGTGTTGACCCATGTTCAGGAGGTTACTATTTTGGGAGCGTTGACCAAGAGAGGTACCGTCTTTCTGTTTAAAGATGGCATGACTGGAAGAAAATATGTTCACCAGATACAGTATCCAGCGTCATGCTAGAAAAATCAATGGTCGTGTATTTGGTAGGCAACTTGTTTGAAGTCCACTTCTATCACTGACGCTTTGAGAACATAGCCATTAACTACCGCCTGGCTCCTCAGTATCCCTTTCCATGCGCGCTCCATGATCTCCTTGCAGCGTGTAAGTATGTCATGACAAGTGGTGGTTTAACCTGACGCATGAACGTGGATAATGTGTTAGATTTGTATCTTATTAGACCTCCTGCTGGAGCGTCTCATGAGCCAGTCAATCCGGCTTATCTGGTTGTTGCAGGAGACTCCGCTGGTGGTGGTTTGACGCTAGCTCTTTTGCAGGTTTTGCGCGACGTTGGATTACCGTTACCTGCTGGGGGAGTCTTGATCTCTCCCTGGTGCGATTTGACCCACTCATTTCCCAGCCTCCATACCAATGCTGAAACAGTAAGTTTCGCCTTGCCAGAGTAACTCATTGGATATCATTATTCTCTACAGGATGTTTTCCCTCCGTATGGACTTTCGTTCCAGAAGCCTAGCCCTCTATGGCCACCCCCGTCACATGAGGCGACACGCAAGGCTCATACCAGACTTCGCCAGCGGATCCGTCGGATGGTACACTTGAATGGCAAAGGAGACAAGAATGACGATGTAATCTCTATAACGGATTCGATACTCAGCTATAACGATCACGAGGATAATAAGGCTCCAGGCATGCCTATCAATGTTGGTGCTATCGCTTTCCCCCCCTCCGTGGATAATAAGGCCGATCAAACCATACGCCTTGAAACAAAGTCAGGGGAAATGCTAACTGTAGAACATCAACTTCAATTCTATACCCCGAATAGCTTAGTTTCTCATCCCCTTATTAGTCCTGTCCTATCATACTTGGGTGGGTTGCCCCCTCTCCTGTTTATCGCGAGCGAAAAAGAGGCTCTGAGGGACGAAATCATTTACTGGTAGGTTGTTACCACGCTAGGCGAATCTTGTTGAGGCTAACTTTCATGAAGTGCCCACAAAGCTACCGCGCCGGCACACTTCCCGCTGACAGACAGATCCCGTTCCATGTATCCACCGTTAGTCGACATAGAACAACGTCACGGCCCCACTCCTATTCACTTGCAAGTCTACGATGGTGCGTATACGCTGTGACTTGTTTCTCCCCATATTCACTGGCAACTAGATACAGCGCATGTACTACCTGTCCTTTTTGGTTTCACGACACCCGGTAAATTCTGCTATCGTGCTATAGCAAACTTCATCAGACATGTCACTGGCATACCGCTTCCCAGCCAACCCAAATCACCGGCCCTTGTGACGTCGCCCTCGCATTTTGCATTAAACAGTCCCGCGCAGGAAGAACCGCCAGCGTGTTCTCCTGAACTACAACTTTCTGGGGGATTGTCTGAAAACAATCCAACTCTTCACACAGGAGAGGAGCAGAATGGCTCGTCCACTATTTCTGATTCCCTGAGCCCCTCGATACCAGTATCTTCGGCAAATACTCGTGCTGGATTCTTTAGAATGAGGTCTCTGCGAGCGTCTCCGTCTTCAACGATCATGAAGGTTGGGAAGCGTCCGTCCCCTCCTGAAACGCTGGACCCTGAAGGTCTATCACGTCGGCATACCTTGGCAGGACCTTCTCGGCGTGAGGTCCGCTTTGCAGGTGAAGCGAGTGTGTATTCTGTTTCGGAGGTGCGTGCCCTTGGGAAACTCTTAATGCTTGATATCTAAGTTTGTATTCGACAGAGCGATTCTTGGAAAGAAGGCATGATCCGCGAGCGTGTTTCCACGCGTGGTGAAATCAGGCCACTCGAACCTAAAGAAGAGCTGCCCGCCTTTCTCGTTCCCGCAGACGTCATCGGCATCCCCTCTGAGAACGTCATCAGGCGTTATATAGAATGGAAAGGCGTGTTTGATCAGAAGTTTGCAAAGGAAATAGAAGCAGTAGAAGCACATCGGAGACGTGTTATGAAGCTTGCGAAGAAGGATCACTCCAAGGTTATCCTACACCTTCGGGAACTCCGTGGCGGGAAGAACAAAAGGAACGTATCCAAGGAAAATTTGGATGTTTCAAGAAGTGGGGGCTGGGCATGGGCACTGGATGACGACGAGAACCCGCCGCCTAGCTGTATCGCTTCACGACGGGACACGGACGAAGCTCGAAGGCTGGCTCGTATCGCGGATCAAGCGGTCTTGCAGGATGATATCTCTTTCAGCGGGAACAGCCTATGGACCTTCGTTGTGAATTTGCTGTCCGTCCCCTCCGATAAGGATCATCACCATTCCGACTCGGAAGCTCTGGAACACGTTGACGAGCCACCTAAGTTGAGGAAGAGTAAATCTTTCTTACCCATCTTCCGCCCTCGTATTAAATCCTCAGCGCCTGACAAACCTGCCGAGTAGCTTGGATGTCCTTGATCTCGTTTTCCGCGCTGCTAGGCAACTCATACCCACCCTATATCGATCAGTATATGACAGAAGTTGATGGCGTACTACATCCCATTCTCAGCTGGTTTCTTTGTGTTCTAACGGTACTTCTAGAAATAAAATGTATTCTGACGCGGTTTGGATGCAATTTCTAGTTTCAAGTACTTCAAGTCTGCACAAGCAACAAGCGAGAACGGCTACTTAACAATATCTTGTATGTCACACTTGACTCAGTGGGCCCTCTCGTTGTCTAATAAGCGTCTAAGAGAGGCCAAAAGGTGGCGGCCTACGTAAGACGAGGTACGAGAGCGACGTAGGATTGAGTCTATGCGTGAGAAGCGGAAGCGGAGTTATCTCTCCTTGCCTTCCGCTCCCTTCACCAGCAAGCAGTCTGTAGTACCGCTAGTAGTACTCTCGCAACCACTTTCCTTGTGTTTTTCACATTCTTTTCTCAGTACTCTGGACGACATGCCCAACATTGCTCAGAACCCGCATGAAGTGCCACCGCCGAATTACGAACTAGATCGCTTTCTCCCAGCCCGGCAACCTCTGGTGGACGATTTCCACATCTCGCACGAGGAAGCAGCGCAACGACTACTAGCGATATGGCAAGCTCAAAACGCCTTAGACAGACAAGAATGGAACGCTCAACAGGAAGCAAACGCGCAAGCGGAACAACGCGCCAGAGAGCAACAACAACATGAAGACGATGAACAGCTGAGACGCCAAGTAGAAGAACAAGAAACGGCTCTACAGGAAGAGAGGAAAAAGAATCGCAACAAGTTCCTTCCGTTCGCGGACACACAAATCTCCACGTCGACGCCCGTCCTTCCATCCCCTCTCGCCCTACGCAAACTCCGCAAAGGAGAATATTGCGAGCTATATTTTTTCACGAACAAGGGTCTCGCGGATGCGCAGTCTTGCTCACCCTCAATGGACGACGAGGCGCTAGCTATCACACAAGATGACCATGGGATGCATTCGTTCATTCCGGTAGCGGCAGCCAGAGCCAAACAATCAGTGATAGAGGACAAAGATCTCACATGGACGCAAATCGACGAGGCAACGCACCGCATGCTGCAGGCCATGAAAGAGAACGGATGGGATCAAAAGCGGCTAGAATCGCATTTAGGGTTTTGGATGGCGCTCGGAGCGCACGAATGGAGGCATGACTCTGAGGAAACGTCCAAGAAGGCTCTGATAGTGTACCAGGCCACAGCGCGGAGGCGATGGCATGACACGCTGGGAACGC
>Ga0307518_10002344_pt1 | contig 13799 bp, 18 predicted proteins | sample 25_EM_MG_FD_203889 | JGI IMG/M metagenome (GOLD analysis project Ga0307518, IMG submission 203889) | Populus trichocarpa ectomycorrhiza microbial communities from riparian zone in the Pacific Northwest, United States - 25_EM | ecosystem: Host-associated > Plants > Roots > Unclassified | place...
ATCTCGACTAAGATACTCCTCCCTCTGTACTACCCACTATGCTCTCCTAATCCATCTGTTCACCTGAACTCCTGAACTCCGGCCAACTCTGGTCTCTGTCCTATCTCGTCCCCTTGGTCCTATGTCCGCTCCTAGCAAGTCTCCTACTCGCACAAGGGCAAAAGCCAACTCTGTCCCAGACTCGACGCTAGACCCCTTAGGACTTATCCCTCTGGGATGTCCTTCGTCCGGACAAGCTGCGATCAACTCCGGACCACTTTCCCGCGGTCCGGACTTACTCCGCAAAAACCCGGACTTACTCCCAGTGCTTCTCTAGTGCCCGGACTTCGTCCATATGACCCAGACTTGATTGTCCGCACTAACCAGCACCTACTAGTGTCTGGACTTACCTCCTCATTAGTCCCCTGCATCCCTGGACCTCCTAGTAAGATCGTCGAGGAGAACCGGTCTTGACAGTAGTTACATGGGGGGGATACAAGATACTCTCGAAATATTTGCAATTGAGTGGTTTTGCAACACCCGACATCATCTTGTCCTTCCGAATCGACGGTCAGCTGGTCAAAACACGCCTTACCGCTGTTATGCCCAGGGAAAAGGCTGCTCAGAACCCTAGCAAGCAGGATCAGAAGACCAAAACACCCCGCGATGCAACGGAAAAACCAACCTTGCAAGCGGCCCTCCAAGTTCAGGAGGAGGGCACACAGACTCACCTCCGAGCATTGAAGATGAGGAAGACTTAGGGTCAGTTTGGACACCGTGAACGCTTCATTCAAAATTCAGAAATCAAATATTCAACAGTCACATGATCTATGCATGTGACATGGCAACAGTGGCTGTGGTGGTTGTCATCCAGTTTGCTGTCGCCCCTCATCATGTCCAGCTCCTCTGGACACTCTAATCGCTCCCTGCGATCCAAAGGAGCTCCTGAACCCATTGATCCGATAACTTCCGAAAAGGCGACTCGGAGGAAGGCTGCAGCAAGGTGGGAGGCCGAAGAAGAATACGCCTTGGTGCTTTATTTGGAGCAACAAATAGCCGCAGCTGGGGATGGAGTAAACTTTGCAAAGAAACACTTCGCCAGTGCCGCTCAACACTTGAAGGATACCTTCACAGTGAAGTGAGGTGGTGAGAAGACTGCCAGTGCTTGCCATACAAAGTGGGGGAATGTAAGTGTGATTTCTTATCTATGCGCTATCTAGGGTGCTACTGATGAAATCTTACAGCTGAAGGATGATTACCAGGCAGTCCTGGCTCTCAAGAACGCATCTGGATTTTCCTGGTGTGACACCAATGGAGCTGGGATGCTCAAATCAGATCCTATTTGGCAAGGTTATGTCAAGGTATGGCGCTACTGTACTGCATGCAAAAAACACTCATTCTAGCTCTAACGTAGACGCACCAACATGCGAAGCGTTTCCGAGATAAGGGCTTCCTCCCCCTCGAGGTTATGGAACGGATAATGCCATCACAAAGTAAGGGTATGCATATCTTCTGTCCTGGTGGCGCATCCTCCACACCAGCGCCTCCGAGCACAGTAACCCCTCCATCTCCAGTGAATCAAACTCCCATGGCCACCACCAGTCGAGCGGTGGCCTCTGCTTGCACCATCCAGCCCCCATTGAATCAGACTCCCGTGGCCACCACCAGTCAAGCGGTGGACTCTACTCGCGCCATCCAGCCCTCAACCACACAAGCGCCTCGTGATATTTCGGCTGCACCATCCACACCATCCTCATTCCTTGCACCTTCAGATCACAGCTCCAATTCCTCGTCAGTCTTGACAAGCGTTAGCCAGGGGAAGCGCAAAGCTGGTACCATGTCGGGTGCCGGATCAACTGTGGACAGTGCAGCTTCAGACACATCCCGAAAGCGGATCCGTGGTCCCTCAGCTACCGCTACTGTACAGATGGAGGGAGTAGAAGTAATGAAGCAAATCTCACAGACTGTGGAAGGCATGTCCAAAGCGTTCGCTTCGTCGGGCATCACCATCACTACCAACGACGTTTTCCAACAAGCCATTGCGGTGCTCACGACTCATGAAGGGGATGTTTCGGTGGACGACTACTTAGACCTCGCTGAGTATCTCACTACGCCGGCTAATAAACAACAGGCGACTATTTTTGCTGGTTTAGGGCATGTAGCCCGCAAACGTTGGCTGGAGAAACGCCTTGCGGAGATGGCAAAGAAACCTACTTAGTCGTAACATTGTTTTGCCCATGCTGCATGTATTTCATTCACTGTTTCGCCCTGCCCACTCGTACATTCCATATGCACATAAATTGTAGACTAGTAAACTACAATTGCACTAGGGTACATCATGGTAATGGAATACCGCGTTGTACACACTCTACCAGATAATCTGCCCACATGGACTGCGTGATCATATTGCGTCAATGGTTTGCGCGCACTGTTTCATTCCCCTCCTGTACAACGGGTTCCTCGTGATCATCAATGGTTGGAATACCGTCTGACTCATCCGACCGCGTCAACACCCAATCAAATTCTGGGTGTTCGTACTCCTCAGGGTCAAAGCGGTTGACGAGGTTGTGCAGCGCGCATAAAGCTGCTGGTATATGGGCTTGAATGTCCATACTATACTCCGGGGGGATGTTGAGGATACGCCATTGGCGTTTCAATACTCCAAAGAGGCGTTCAATGATGTTTTGGAGGGCGGCATGTCGAAGATTGAATAGCTCACGCTCATTCATTGGCCTATACCACAATTAGATTGATGCAGGTGTTTCCAAATCAATGACCAGCGTACCTAGTTCTCCCTTGCCACCATTCCCTTAAATGGTAGCACACCGCGGTATGGAACCAAAAGTGCGTCGCAGGAAGCGAATCCGGCGTACCCAAGGAGGTACCTATCAGGAGGTACATCAAGGTCATTGGCCACAGCATCCCTCCACAGTGCGCTGTTGGCGACCGATCCATCCCACCCACACAATGAATAGATAACGTCAAAATTAAAGTCACAAGCAAACAAACAATTTTGAGAAAGAAACCCTTTTCGGTTGTGCATGAAAGCATGGTCGTCAACCGAAGCAAAGACCTGGATGTGTGAACCGTCCACAGCCCCAATGCACTTGTCAAAAAACTTGAAGCGGCGATCCCCGAGAACCTTCTGTGATATCGGCGTGTGCAACGTAGGGAAGTGCACTTGGGCACGGTAGAATTTCGGGGAAGAAAAGAAGCCTACAAGCTCCTTGAAGTATCTACTGATAGCGTAAGCGACAGCAGATGGAACAGTAAAGTTTACTTACCTTGTAATGGTGTCCGTTGAACGTTGGAACCGCTCGGCGACAAGGCGAGAAGAGAGTCCAGTGACGCACGTGTACAGGAATATCCCCAGCTGCTCTTCCACAGTTACACCATGCCGTGAATCCCCGACACCATTCTCCCTCAGGATACGCGTGAGCACAGAAAAGATTTCAAGAGGCACACCGAAATTGATCTTGATGCGCTTGGGATGTCCTGTCAACAACTCTAGCACCCATGCACGGCCAGTAAGAATAGATGTGTGGTGGGGAATGCGTATTGATGGAATAAAGAGGAGTTGGTAGAAGACTTGGGTGATCTGTGTAAGAATGATGGTTAACAAGTTGAGTAAGTGTTTATGGTGAGTGACGAATTCTAGGATTATGGCCTCTAGTTGACCAGGCTCGAGCTGCATTTCCAGATCGATGTCCATGTCCATAGTTGCAGTTTATCGATGAATAACCGCTGGCTGAGCGCTACTGTTTGTCATGTCACATGCATAGATCATGTGACTGTTGAATATTTGATTTCTGAATTTTGAATGAAGCGTTCACGGTGTCCAAACTGACCCTTACGCTGGGCACGTCCAATGGGCACGACAATGGGTGAAGGTCCACTTGCTAACGGAAGCTGGAACGACTGTGCCTGATGATTTCCCTCAGGCCGACAAAGGTGCGGAGGAAATATCTAACGACCCAACATTTCCACTGGCCTTCGAAGTAACCCCAAATAAGTGGTCTGCCAAGGCGACGACACTGTACCTGTCTTGGTTGGTGTTCTGGGGGAATAAAAAAAAGGGCACGGCGGAGGGGGTCCGTGCAGCCTTGTTGATGCAGTGGAACGAGGCGTGAGTCACGGCTGCATCATTTTCAATGAACGTCGCACTGACCTGGAAGCAAGTGACGGGGACACGTACCGTGGCCCATGGCACTACAGTGAGGCGCGGCACCGCTGGGAAGGTAACCCCATTCGCTCTGGGATGGTTGACAATGTCATGGCAGCGATCAAGAATAAGTCGAACGCTGAGGGTGCAGTGAGAACACATTCAGCTGCCATGTCGAAGGAGTACATGGAGATGATGCATACCTGGTCGAGATCCATCTGTGACCTTGACCTTCCAATTCAGTTCATCTGGCTGGCAATGGCTGGCTCAGTAGTGCCGCCACCTGGAAAGGTCTTGTACCTGGACGAGCGCACAGTGATCACACGCCATCTTGAGCAAATCGCCTTTTGTTCCACTGCATGGACAATCTGGACAAGGTAAGCGCAACGCTTCACAGTTTTCAGTATCTTGCCGCTCGGACTCACTTGCCTACCCCAAACAGCGAACTCACCAAACTCTGGCAACGAGACATTGAGATTGCTTCTGCTTCTGCTGTGGATGCCATATTTGTCAAGTACCTGCAGGGAGAGGAGCGCTCGTTGACATATGGCGAGCTCCACACGTGCTTTGAGATTTACCTGCGGAATCGGAAGGGCTGGCAGACGAAAATGGATCGGGGGATGAGGGAACTGCTGAGATGTGAGTCTATTCTATGCGGGCACCATTAGAAACAGTGTGATGAGCACGATACCCACAGGCAATTATTATAAGATCTACCCAAAACCAAAGGAGGGCGCCGGGTGCGACGCCTTTCTATGGCTGCTCCTCTGGATCAAATGGGTCAAGGTGCTTCACCTCGGTCGTCCAATGGCACAGGACGACTACGTCTTCCCTGCGGTGGGTGCTAATGGCGTCTTGCAGCCTGGTAGCCAACTCGGGCACAACACTGTGCAAAAGTGGATCACCGAGGCGACAGAAGGAGCCAGTGTCTTCAAGAATTTCACAACCCACTGTTTCCGGCGTGGAGGGGCGCAACATCGGTTTCTGTATGCACCTACTGGGCAACGGTGGTCGCTGGATGTGATCCAGTGGTGGGGTGGGTGGGCTGAGGGCGAGCAGGTGAGCAAGATGCGATGCGATGAGATATTGATTGTTTTGTTCTTTCCCATTCTTGGCTGGTACTCACCACAGTGACGCCCCTTTATTATTATTTTTTTCCACCTTTTCCCCCCTCACTCACAGCACGGCACCCTCATGAGATACGTGCTCGACGAACTCTACCATTACGAGCACGACCACAGCGACGCGCTCACACCGACCTTGCGGGAAGCTGGCCAGTCACTCGCAGGAGAAGCAGCCCTAGTGCGACTGGCCACCACAGAGGCCCTCAACACGGTCCAGGCTTCTCTTTCAGCAGAGATCCAGGCCGCATTCAGCAAACTCAGTGTGGCCCAGCTGGCATTGGCCAAGGATATCAGGAGTCTGCACAAGCAGCTTGGCGGCGGAAGTAACCACCTCCAACCACCAGACTCCCGCACTCCCATGTCCGCATCCACATCCGCCTCACTCTCGAACCCGTCCCAAATCCAACCAGGTCAGATCGCCACCGTCAACGGCAGCGGTATGTCTTCATTTTTTTTATTGACTCGGACCTTTGCGATGGACAGCCCACTAATCCACATTCTCCCCAGCATCCCAGTCCGTCCCAACATTCTCCTGGCAAGCGGAGCGTTGCACGCCAGAGACAGGACTGTGTTCTCACTCGCACTCGCACTCGCACTCTCACGCATCCGTGCTCCCCACTCAAGTCCCTCCCCAGGGCAGTGTCGCGTGCCATGCCAAGTCCTGGTCTAATGCACGCGCACGCAGGTCTGCTGCTGAGCTCGGGCCGACCCCTGGACTGGTCATCCCAAAGCTGCCCATCGACCTCCCAGATGGGACGCCCGCGCCCAAGTCCCAGTCTTGGAAGGACCTCGTGCGGCATTGGATGGAGGGGGAGCCTCGCCTCGGCCTCCACACACCGCTCAAGGACTGGCCTCGGGAGCACTACAACGGCCGGAATCGGTGCTTCAACAAGAAGTTTGTGCAGCGCAGGACGATTGCCATGGAATTCTTAAACGAGTAAGTTTTCCGTCATACTTCCTCTGGGGGAACACAATGCCTCATCGCCTTTTCTTTTTTTCTTTCCTTTTACAAACTGCCAGGTTCAAAAGGAACGAGATGGCCTTCCTGGAGGCCTACGGTCCCACTGCCGGTCGGGGTCACACCAATCTCCTGCACAAGATCCAGGATGCACGCAGACTGTACGGCGGAAATGGAGAGTGTCGCTCTCACATCGCGCTTGTGCACCAGATCGTGGCCGCACCGTCAACGAAGGCAAGGCGCTGGAAGAAAGGTCCTCAGCCTGTGGTGGCGGTGGCGGTGGCAGGGCAGAGCAGTGAATAGCGTGGTGCTGCCATACTGATCGGCGTTCGCTACTACAATATCATTTGGTTCGTGCATTTCGACATTGTCTCAGCAATTTATCTGTCTGTCCCGGCTTCGCACTCTGTTTGGGCCAACAACTATCCATATTATCCATACTAATGATCGCTACGACACCTCCTATGCTAGTGGTGTGTGTCTGTTGTAGTGTAATAATGTAATTAACCATTGTGCGCCTCTGCATCTCGTGTCCTCTCTCCAGTGGTTTTCCCCGACCTTCGGGTTCTCTCGGGCACAAGGCACCGTGACACGTAATCACATAATCCACCGTCGCGGACCTCGGCAGAGCGATCGTTGCCGTCACCCGTCGATGTGGGGGTGCCCGATCGTCCGATCGTGCTCCCACGCTCCCACATCCGGCAGCTGGCGCTGCCAATTTCTCGAACCAAGTAATACATCACAAATAACTAGATACTATGTTCGTACAGCGGGGGTGCACGCTGTCAAATGTGGCTGTTGAACGCAGGGGTGGTGATCGTTGTTGGACGACGCTGGGGACGGGGATCGTCATTGTCATCATTGGATGATGGGACTGGTGAGGTGGTCGGGCCCATTGTCAACATCGGGGGTGGCAGGTGTTGTCATTGGTGATGGCCTTCGTCATCATCGCTGGACGATGGGCTGGCAGGTGGCCATCGTTGGATGACAGCGCAGCTGGGCATCCTTGTCGTTGACGGTGGGGATGGGGTACCGTGTCATTGTTGGATGTGGTGGCCATCGTCATGGGTACTGGCTGTGGGTTGTCAGCAGAAGTGGTGAATGGGAACAAGAACAGGATTAGATTGGCTGACTAGCTCAGGTACAAACAGTTGCAAATACCTTGTCAGCTTCTCTGATTACTACAGTCGAACCCCTCATAACCCATAACCCCATAACCCCATAACCCCTGATACCCCATACAATTTTGCATCTACCAACTTGGTTTGCAGTGATTTGGTACCCATAACCCATAAACCCCTGATACCCCATATCCCATACTTTTTTGGGGGGTCAAAACCCATACATAGGGGCTAATGTACCTCAATATTTCCTAATAAGGACCTATCTATTTTATAATTTGTCATGTTGCCCGATCTTGAAAGTTGAATCCTGCCTCCCAAGCTGTCTCATGGTGAAGCTGTCTCATGATGAAGCCTCTCGAAGCCATCAAGAAGGGTCTCAATATCCTTAAGGAGCAAACCCACAAGCGGAAAACAAAGCTCAAGGCTGATTTGCAGGTGAAGAAGAAACTATCAGAGGAGGATGAACAGTGGTTGGATGGTGAAGGAAACCTCATGGATGAAGAACGTGTCGTGGACCTACTTGAAAGGGCCTCAGACTATGAGAGGAGCCTAGCACAGCTGGATTCGAAAGACAAAAGTGTCATACAAAAGTTACATGACCTAGCTAATGCCAGCAGTAATGGGCCTGGAAAGAAGCACAAACGTAGTCTTTCCTGATTTTTTATTGACCAAAATGCATGCTCATAACTCCATCATAGGTCCTGAACATCCAGTACAGAACATAGCCGAAAAGAAAAAGAACGAAAATGCAGGCTGTTCAGTTGCAAAGGAAAATGCAACATTAGCCCAGCGAATAGAAATTCTCAACTGGCATCATGCACAAAGCAAGAGCCAGAAGGAAACAGCTACGTACTTTAATACCAAGTATCCTAGTCTTCAACTCAAGCAGCCGATCATATCTGCATGGCTGAAGGATGAGGCAAAATGGCATCAGCAATGGGAAAACAACAAAGGAGACCATTCCACAAAGCGTGCATGACAAACACAACACCCGGAGATCACAGAAATGATGGACCTTTGGGTTTCTCAAGCAATGGGGGATGGGATTTTGCTGACTGGTGAGGTTTTGCGTCAAAAATGGTTGCGGTTTGCAGACCTTGCTGGTGTGCTGACAGATGAGCACCTTTGCTTGAGTAATGGCTGGCTGGCTCGTTATAAAGCAAGGAATGGCCTGAAGGAATTCAAACATCATGGTGAAGCTTCGTCAGTCAGTGAACAAACAGTCAAGAAGGAAAGAGAACATATGCAAACGATAATCAAAGAAGGCAGCTATAAACTCGGGGACATTTTTAATATGGACGAAACTGGTCTATTCTATGGGTATGTTGCCGCAGATTCTTTTCCAATGAAATGGACTCATTATCAAGGACATAAAGGTTACCTCCTGACCGAGGACTCGCCGACAAGAAATGATCCGGTGTAAAAGGTATTAAGGCCAGGTTGACCTATGCCTTTACCATGAACGCAGATGGCTCCAGGAAGCTGAAGCCATTTATCATTGGAAAATACGAGAAGCCTAGAGCATTTGCATGAAAGTCTGGTGCTCAGCTCGGCTTCTATTACTGGAACAATGCAAAAGCATGGATGACGACGGTTCTATATCAGGAGTGGCTCCATGAGTGGGATCTCAAGTTGAAGCAGGAAAAAAGAAACATACTCCTTCTCCAAGATAATTTTTCTGGCCATGTTGTACCAGACAATCTTCAATGCATCCGCATCAAGAACTTCAAGCCAAACCTAACATCACTGATTCAGCCAAACGACCAGGGGAATATTCACTGTTTTAAAGCACACTACCGAGCAAAGTTTATCGAGCGTGCCATTGATCGCTACGATACTGGTGTCACTGCTTCAGCAATCTATGAAATCAATCAACTTGAGGCAATGCGGCTTGCTGACAAGGCCTGGAAGGAAGTAGATGCAATGACAATCAGACAATGCTGGAAAAAGTCTGGCATTTTACCGGACATCGTTCCCACTGTTCTGCAGCCACTCGTTTCCATATCATCGCTTCTCGCCACTTCAGACTTGCTGAACCCTGTTGCGGACACTGAGATGGAGGTGACAGTTGCACTAGATGGACTACAATGCAGGGGGGTGCTCCAGGTCTCAAACAGGATGAGTTTGAAGGATCTGCTAAACCCAGTTGCAGAGTCGAGCATGATGGATGAGACATCAGACAAAGAAATTTACTGTGTGGTGATGGAGGCACAGCATGGTAACTCGATGACTAATGATGACTCCATTGAAGATGGTCCAGTCAACCCCCCTCCAACATGTCACGAGGCTCTTGAAGCCACACTGGTTATCACGAAGTATGTTGAAGATATGGATGATCCACTGGCACGAACATTAGAGAAGAATTTGGGTTCATTTCGGCGCCTGTTGCATACAGCAGAATTCAAGTCCATGGTCCCCAGTCGTTTGACTGATTACTTTACTTCAAAACCAAACCAAACCTTTTCCTAGACCTTTCGCTACAGTACACATTCCTACAGTACATATTTTATAATGGCAACTCATTGGAAGTTCAGAACATTTGAGGTGAAGCAGTAACCCTCCAACTATTATGTAATAGAGGTCACCTCCCCAACCCCATAACCATATTCTAGGGTATCTCCTGAAGGGTATGGGTTATGAGGGGTTTGACTGTAATTAGCATGTTTGTACACAACACTGGCCACCTCAGGCACTACATTTTGGTAGCAATAGTGGTCTAGTAGATAGGGTTCTTTTACCGTAAAGAAGTGGTCTTAGAGACCAACCATCTGCACCGGAATTTAGGCGGCTTACACATTCATTCATTTTATCTGCGTGACTTCAGCATTACCTCAACATCAGGAAAGTTACAAACAATCTAATTTGACTGGATCAGTCTGATCCAGACAATCCAGATGACTCAGACATTTTAGACATCTGATGTCAGTTGGTGCTCTAATCTGATGTGTCTGACATGTCTGACGTGTCTGATATTGTCTGATTTATGTTATGGAAATCCGCAATGATGCCTCAGACACTCAGAGCACTCAAGACAGTGTCAGACGGTATCAGACAGTACCAGACAGGGTATCAAATCACGACTGTCCATTACTAGCCTACTAGTAGTAGGCAAAAGAAATATAATACTCATAGCTGCAATAAGTAGCATGATTAAAACAGACTGTAAACGAATGCAAGCATTCAGGTGAAGAGAATGGCTGAGTTCAGGAAAGTGGCGTGTAGGTACAGTAACGTGGCACAATTAGAATGGAATGTAGAATGTACTAGATGCATGCAGAGACTTGAGGATGATGAGTTCAACAAATATGAAATGAAAGTAGATGCCAGAAAACATATAGTATGCAAGTGAATGAGGGTATCTGAAGTTGCACAGCGAGGCCCATACTATTTTTGACCTGTCAGTAGTCCAGATCATTGTCCGCATCGATCGTCCTTGATGGACCTGTCAGAAACCTGTTACCAAACCTGAGGCCAGGCAGCATCATGTACAGGTCTTGCCACATGTTGGCGTAGTTGCCAGTGGAACCTTGCTCGGGCACAGAATGCTGATGTACCTGGTGATGATCCAACCCTAGAGCAATGGACAAGTTCTCAGAGGTCGGAGCAGGTGCTGGCGAATGATGGACTGAGAACTGATCAGCAGTCAGAGGAGGCAGTGAAATAGCAGTCCCAGGGACAAAGGGTGAGGTGTTCTCCTGTGAACAAACCAAAGCAAGAGGTGGTAACTGTTGACAGGTATCCGTGACACCAATAGTAGTTTGGGATCTGGATTGCAACGCAGCGGCATCTGCACTGACCAGAGGCTGCAGCCTTGGTGTGGGCTGAGGACTGGCGGTATGGAAGTCCAGGATCTGAGATGCAGCAAGGGCTGAGCGGGGACTAGGCACGTCTTCATCACAGTTCCACTGTTCCCAGTTTCTTTCAACCTGGGATGCCGCACATTCTTGTGAATCATTTTCATTGTGCCCAGAGATGCTGGAAGAAACACTGTCGTCGTCTGAGTCACAGTCCATGATGTACGTGCTGTCATGCACCAAACAGGTTTGGTACAGTGAACATGGAAGATAACATCAATATCAAATGATCCTGATGCGAAGGATGAGCATGACGGAGCCTCATCATAGCCATCTATCACACAAGAAGACTATCCTGATGCAAGAGACAACTGCCGACGCTGACAGTCATCTATCGCACAAGAACCGCCAAGAAGCAGAAGAAACTGAAGGAATAACGTCCATTATGGTATGAGAAAGGAATGCAATCTACTGCAGTCCAACTCCCATACCAGAATGAGCAAAGAAGCTGAAGAATTGATGGAGAAACAAAGGAAAGAAGAGAAGAAACAATGTTAGTGCTCAAATGTCATTTTTAGGCGCCCAGTGCCGGCATTCCGATATTTTGAATAGCTCCACCGTTTCCAAAGCTATCAGGCATGTGACTATACCATCAGAGAGCCTAGAGCATGGTCTATCTGCCTGTCAAGTTCTGACATGGATCCGTTCATTTCCCACGGAGATATTCCCCCCGCAATCCAGACATTTGTCTCATCAGTCTGTAAAGGGAGTAATCTCCCTTTACTGCTGACCACTAGGTGGTCTATACTAGTGTAGTAGCGCTTCTGCTTATGTAAGCAGAAGCACCCATATATATAGCGCTGGCACTAATTACATAAAAAAACTACCTTTTAACTACTCTACTACTGTACCATCACCTACCCTCAATATAACACAGGTCGTGTTCGTTGAGGGTGTGACTATCAGTTATCAGAGCCAGCAACCACTTACATTTTTTGAACAACCTGGACATGAGTGTCATAGGTACTAGTGCGACAACGCACAGGATGACCTTGAGGAGCGCCACAAGGTCTGGTGAGCCCAAAAGGGCTCGTGAAATTTTTTCCCATGGCAACTGAGCACCCAACACCGCTGATGGCGGTACGAGGCAAGTTCGCCTGGAGGAAGTGAACAGAGCACTTGCTCGTGAGGAGTCCAGTGGTCTCGACAACATATATGAGATGCCTGAGCCGAGGTCAACGACCTCAAGGAGTGCTACGAGGACGGGAAGTCCTCTGACCAGTCTGCTGGCAAGCACGCCAATGACGGGAATTAGCCTGCCGGCGAGCACACCAGTCATGGGAGAGCGGGAGACACGACTTCATGAGCTTCGTCGTGCTTTCTATTTCGCCACCCCATTCTCTCAAGGACCATACCCTCCCTGTTACAGTGAGGTTCAGGAATCCATGCAGGAGTTGATGGGAATGTTTGCCGAGGACTGGCGAAACACACCCCGCGAGGAAAGGGACTACAACCACGGGTTGGTCCCAGGAGGAGACCAGGCGGCTATGTTCGACAGCCTCTGGGTAGCCCTCCTAACAGACCCTCGAAATGAGAACACAGCGCGTGGGGATGTATTCTCGAATAGCCCGACACCGAGATTCACTGTGAAGAGCGAAATCGACGACGACGAGGAGCAAGACTGCTTCTCCGTCTTCAACACTCCCACTCGCGGGACGGGTGGGAGACGAGTGACATTGAACACTCAACAGCCAGAAAATGACGGGGCATCAAGAGATGCCCGCTCGTGAGACATTCCACCCCACTTGGCTCGGCACGAAGGTTGCGAAGAAGTGAGGGGAGTCCCTCGATACGAGCAAGGCTCGTTGGGCCAAAGGTACCAGAACATTCCGCCTCTGCCACCCCCAGGAAGGGGAGGAGGAGGACCAGGAGGGGGAGGACCAGGAGGAGGAGGAACCAACTCCTCAGACGATGACAACGATGATGATAGAAGACATCGTCACGAGCGCAGAGAAGCGCGCTTGGCGCGAACTTCAAATCGCCCTGAGTGATTTAACCAACCGAGCTATACAGCCCAGACTCAGGGGCTGACTCCTGGAATGAGTGGCTATACAGGCACTCTGCTCGACCGATACAGGCAATGCATATACGAAGCCGTCAGTCAGCCTGGCGACCCAGCAGGTCCGGAAGTAAAGTCAATGAAAATATCCCAGCCCAAAGCTTATAAGGGCCAGGACAACATCGACATCTTTGACAAATGGGTGAACCAGATTTTACGCTGGTTCAGAATTTACAAAGTGACAGGCCCCATCCACAATGGAGACAGAGTCATGTATGCGGGTGCCTGTCTGGAGGACCTAGCAGGTCAATGGTTTGATCAGGAAGTCAAGAGTCCGGATCGTACAATCCGACACTGGACGTTTGAAGATCTTGTTTGCACACTTTTCGTGTGATTTATTCACAAAGCATCTGCTCAGAATGCAGCTGAGAAGTATGACAAGACGAGGTACTCCTTCGAGCGAGGGGCCCTTGCGTTTTACAACAATATGAGATGTCGTGTGGCTAGGATGGTCCAACTGCCAGATGACTACTCCATGAGAAGGAAGTTCATCAATGGTCTCCCATTATCATTGGCGGAAGGAGTCGTGAAGGCACATG
>Ga0307518_10002347_pt1 | contig 13797 bp, 6 predicted proteins | sample 25_EM_MG_FD_203889 | JGI IMG/M metagenome (GOLD analysis project Ga0307518, IMG submission 203889) | Populus trichocarpa ectomycorrhiza microbial communities from riparian zone in the Pacific Northwest, United States - 25_EM | ecosystem: Host-associated > Plants > Roots > Unclassified | place...
GGGGGCTGATTATCCATACTATTTTTCCCTCTTTGGTTAACTAAAGGTTGGTTCCTTCCCTCACTATTCATGCCTAGAATAGGCTAGTTCCCCCCCCACAATCTCCACCTAGAACAGGTTGGCCTATACTACTTAAATATTTTGGTTTTTACAATAATGGTGTGAAAAATGCCACGTATTCGTTCATCGATGGGTTCTCAAGTTAAATCATATTAGAATGGCAGAAGAAAACAAAGAGAAAAATATTTTTGTCACGCCGTGGGGAACCTTTTGTTATAAAGTGATGTTATTTAGATTAAGGAATGCCGATGCAATGTATCAAAGAGCAATGATCACTTTGTTCCATGATATGATGCACTAAGAAGTGGAAGTCTATGTAGATGATATATTTACCAAAACAAAGAAAGATGAAGATCATGTATAAGTATTGAGGAAATTGTTTGAGAGGCTGTAAAAATACCAATTAAGATTGAATCTTGCAAAATGCTCATTCGAGGTGAGATCTAGAAAGCTATTGGGTTTTGTAGTAAGCAATCGAGGAATAGAAGTTAATTTGGATAAAGCAAAGGCTATCCAGGATATGCTGACACCTAAAATAGAGAAAGAAGTAAGAAGTTTGCTTGGGCATTTGAACTACACAGCTCGGTTCATATCTCAGCTGGCGGTAACGTGTGAGCTAATTTTACATTTACTCGGAAAGAAAAATTTGGGTGTATGAAACAATGATTGCCAAGAAGCCTTTGATAAGATAAAAAGGTATTTGCAGAACTTGCCATTGATGGTGCCTCCTACATTAGGAAGACTCGTGATCTTGTATTTGACAATGACATAAATGGTTATGGGATGTGTGTTGGGTTAACACGATGAGTTGAGGAAGAAAGAACAAGTTATCTACTACTTAAGTAAAAAGTTCAATGACTGTGAATCCCAATATCAACAATCAAAATGCTATGTTATGCTTTGGTGTGGAGTGCAAAAAGGATCAGGTAGTATATGTTATACTACATGATCTGGTTGATCTCAAAATTAGATCAACTTAAGTACATTTGTGCAAAGCCTTACTTGTCAAGTAGGATAGCAAGGTGGAAAGTGTTATTGGTAGAATATGACATTATTTTTATGACAATAAAGGCTATAAAAAATAGTACAATTGCTAACCATCTAGAAGATCACGCTGTGGAAGACTATGAGCGATTGAATTTTGACCTTCCTGATGAGGATGTACTAATAGTTGAGGATAACAGTGAGATGATGATTGGCAGACCTTGTACTTTGATGGGGTAGTGAATGTATTAGGAAATGAGGTTGTAGCAGTGATAATTTCCCTAGAAAAGAAGCAATACCATGTTTCAGTAAGGTTGCAATTTGAATGCACTAATAATATGGCCGAGTATAAAGCCTACATCATCGGTCTAGAAGTTGCTTTATAACTTAAAGTTGGGAAGCTTGAGGTCTATGAGGATTCCCTACTAATCATCTGTCAATAAAAAGGGAGTGGCAAACCAAGGATGAGGAGTTGAAGCCATATCAGAATTATCTCTTGAGATTAGCTAACGAATTCAAAGAAATAAAATTCACCCATATGAGCATAGATAAAAATCAATTTATTAATGCCTTGGTAACCCTAGCTTCGATGACATAAATCGTTGTTAGAGGTAGGATCTAACCAATAAACATCGAAGTCAGAAATCTCTAAACTCATTGTTGTACAATTGAAGAATCACCAGATGGGAAACTATAGTACAACGACATCAAGAGGTTTATCTAGCACCGAGAATACCCTTCAAGGGCTTCCAAGATGGATGAAAAGACTTTGAGAAGAATAGCCATGGTTTTTTACTTGGATGGCAAAATCCTATAAAAAAAAAGGTCATTTGACAAGACTCTTCTCAAGTGTCCAAATAAGAAGAGGTTGAACAAACATTAAAAGAAACCCATGGGGGAATTTATACCACTCATGCCAATGGACATATAATGGCAAGGCAAATGCAATGATCTAGATACTTCTAGTTGACCATTGGAAAGAACTGTATATACTATGTTAGAAAATCCCATAAGTGTTAGATATATGGTGATAAGATAAATGCACCTTCGATAATGATGTTCAATATGATCTTGCCTTGACCTTTTGATATGTGGGGGTTGGATGTCATAAGACCAATCAATCTGAAAGCTAGCAATGGGCATAAGCTTATTTTGGTGGCCATCAATTACTTCACTAAATAGGTAGAGGCCAACTCTTATGCATATATGACACAAAAAATAGCCAAGAGGTTCATTGAAAAAGATCTGATTTGTTGTTATGACATACCATTAAGATTGATAACTGATAACGCTTAAAATTTCAATGCGAAGCTGATTGTTGAGCTTTACACTAAATGAAAGATTAAACACCTCAATTCTTCTCTTTATAGACTGAAAATGAATGGAGTTGTTGAGGTAGCTAACAAGAATCTCAAAAAGATCATCACGAAAATGGTGGTCACCTATAAGGATTGGAATGAAATGCTTTTGTATGCACTTCACGCATACCACACCATAGTTAGAGCTTTTACTAGTGCAACCCTTTATTCTTTTCTCTTTCTTTTTTTTATCAAATGTAAGAAATATTATAGATCAGAAGTAACAAAACTGGAGAACCAGCGAATCAGAATATACAAATATGTACAAAACAGGGAAATAACCCAAAGGGAACAGACTCCCTTGAACAAATTATAGCCTAACCAGCTAGAAAGGCCAAAAATAGAAGGGGGGAACTATATACAAAACCAAGCAGACGCACAGCAGTTGCCCTGCTAGTGAACAACCAACAACAAGCAAAGCAGCACATGGCAAGGCAAAAATCACAAGGAAGCAGCAGCTTAGCAGCTCCAGCTAGTAGGCATTCAGCTAGCAACAGTGGAAAACCGAAGCCGCTACCCATCAAACCACGTATACTTTACTAAAATGTAGGGGTCAAAGCAGCCAACCTACATGCATCCCCAAACCGTATAGAGAGGGAAGCCATCAGAACCCCATCAACTCTAACAGACCAACACTACAAACAGCAGTAAATAGTTCTAGCAGTCAGCTTGAAAAAGTTTAGCAAACCAAACTGCTCAACAACAATTATATGGAGAAACAAACCCAACCATAACTTCAAGAAACAAAGTGGCTCGCCTTCGTGCACCCACCTGCAATAACAAGAACAACCAACAACAACAAAATACAACTACAACAAAATAACAACAATAAAACAAGGAATCAACATGCACTCCATATACCTAGAGTAGCCAGCAAGACAAGCCAACATGAGCTACAGACAAAAGCAAAACATACTATAGACAAGAGCCAACAACTCTCAGCATCCGCAAACCATAAAACCATGAGGCCAACAGCCGCATGGTACATCAGAGACCAATAAGACCCCCGGACAGACCAGAAAGAACACCATTAGCATTTGCAACCCTTTATTCTTTGATATATGGGATATAAGCGGTTATGCCTTTAAAAGTAGAGATTCGATCATTAAGGGTCTTAAAGGATGCAGAACTGGATAAATTAGAATGGGCAAAACTGAGATTTGAGTAGTTAAATTTGATCAATAAAAAGAGATTGACAACCATTTATCACTACCAGTTATACCAAAGCAAAATGGCTAAGGTATACAACAAGAAGGTTAGGCTGAGAGTGTTTAAAAAAGGAGACTTAGTATTAAAAAAGATCTCACTAGTATTAGAAGAATATTAGAGTAAATAGGCACCAAACTATAAAGAACCATATGTGATAAAGAAGATTTTTTCTAGAGGAGCTTTAATTTTAACCAATATGGACAAGGATGACCGGATGACCTGCCTAGACCTGTACACTCTAATATTGTAAAGAAATATTATGCTTGATGTACGTTTTTTTATCAATCAATAAAAATTGAAGTTGGCAAAAAATGTTTTTGATGTGTCTTCCTGTTCTTCAAAAACTTTGCATGATCTCAAGTTTTCACAAAGGTTTTTGAGAAAATCAAAGTTTTAATACAAAAGCTGAAGTCAAGTTGGTGTCTGTTTTAATAAACGAGTTTTGAGAATTCAAGTGATCTCTTAGAAAGGTGACTAGATACTTAAGAACTTGAAAAGCAAATCAAACACCATTAGACAACTTTGAAGCTGAGTTTTAGCTGAATGAATAATGATAATGAGAAACCATTTTGCATGTTCAAATAAAAAACAGAAAAGCTTATTGATCCTAAACATACGTGTTTGAAATGAGGAAATGTCATCTTTAATAATCTTTTCACAACACTTAAAAGTATCTTTTGGGATCCCTATTGAGCCTAGTAAGTTTTTTCTGAGAATTAGCCCTAATTATTATAACACCCCACGTTAGGAGCAAGTGCAAGAATTGTAAAAGTAATCTAAATATACAAAATGATCCTCAATGACTAAAGGTGCCTAAACAAAGTTAAGGACATGAAGAAATTCAAAGAATTCAAAAGGTTTGAGCATACTATACTAAATAGTGAATATGATGATGGTGCTTAAAACAAAATGAAGAAAACAAAGATGAGAAGCCTAAGCCTGACACCGGGGGGCACGACAGACCATCTTGCAAATCAATCTTAAGTTCTAGGAATCCATAGACAAAAAAAAAGTCTAGAAACAAGCACTAGTGATCCTTAGTCTTGAAATCCCTTAAACACGTTTTGATCCAACAAATATCATTTTTCTTCTTAACCAAAAGCCAAAGTCTACATTATGTGTTTAATCAAGCTCTTTCTAATCAAAGTCAGGCAATCTGGATTGGCAGACAACGCTTTCCTATGTGAAATGAGCTTTTCAATAAACTTCGGTTATGTTTTATTATTCATACAAGCAAAATGAAAGTTTTAAAGACTTGTTCTTTCCTTTAAAACCTCAAGTCAAAACTAGAACCCTTCTGACCAACAAAAATGTGAAACAAAAGTCACTTCACATTTTCACCAAAAAAACAAAACAAAAAATTTCAACTCTCGTGAAAATCTATCTATAGGAATCGCTTGAATTCTTTTTAGAACAAGTTTGCTTTAAACTATCTTCAAAATAGTTTTTATGTTTGGAAATGGCTTTGAAATTCCAAAACTTTTTCCATGAAAGCAATCCCTTGTAAATAACCAAACTCTCTTCCGCATTGCATCATCCCTAAAGAAAACTCAAAATAAACAAAATTGGATAAAATACGTATAGGCATAATCATGTTAGGGGCAATCCAAGAAACATAATAAGGCTGGCTCCACGATTACCTTTCTAGGAAAGCAAAGAATGTAAAGCAAAACTGATGGTCTTTAAGGAAATGAGGTATGTAGCTATCATTTGAGGTCATCCCTTCCTAGAGGTCAAGATCACAAGCTATGACTTAGGTAAGCGGAAAAAAAAAGCCATAGAAGCTTGTTACGTTGATCGAAACTTTCAAAAGGGAAGTCTATGAAAAAAAAAGGACCTATATTTCTCAAGTAAGCATACATGCATATTAATCACAATGCATTACACTTTGATCTTTACAGGGAGTCTAAGGAAAGAACCCTTAAGGAATTGTATTTTACCAGTAATGTTTTTTTCTTTTGAGTGCGCCTTTGAGCCCTCATCACTCAAATAGTGTGCTTTTGAGCCCTATCCTATTTTATTTTATTTTGTGTCTTTGAGCCCTGATCACCCAGATAGTGTGCCTTTAAGCCCTATCTATTTTCTTTTGAGTGCGTCCTTAAGCCTTCATCTCCTGGATAGTGAAACTTTGAGCCATATCTTGTTTCTTTTGAGTGCGTCTTTGAGCCCTCATCTCCTAGATAGTGCACTTTCTAGACTTTCTATTTTCCTTTTCTAGTGCGCTTTTAAGCCCTCGTCTTCCAGATAGTGCATTTTTTATCCCTATCTTTTTTCTGAGCGTGCCTTTAATCCCTCATCTCCTAGATAATGCATTTTCAAGCCTTCACTTCTAACACTTTTGGAAGGATTAACCATTCCTCGATCTAGTAAATCCATAATCTCTCATTTCTTTTTCTTCTTTACAAGCTTGCTATCTAAAGTCCCTTATGAGACTTTCTTCCATAAGCATTGTAAAGAGATGGCAACTATAACCCATTTTAGGTTTGCCCCTAAATTTACCTTTTTCCTTTTAAAAAAATAAAAGTAACAAAAGACTGGCAACTTGGTAAAAGTAGGCTAAGAAGGGTTTCAAATGTATAGAGGAATCAAGTTGAAATTTTGGATAAATTTAGAAGCTCAATCGTACCCCATTGTACCCAAGATTGAAAGATAATAGAAATTCAAGGTTAAACCAAATGATTATCAGATGAATTTGCATAAACATTAAGTTTAAGAACTTAATTAGGCTTTTGATAGACCAATTTGATTTAATCATTGGCTCAATTAAGGGTTTAATTAAATTTTAGAATTAATTTGGATCAAATTAAAAGAATTAATTAAGTGCAAGGACTTAATTAGGTTTTTAATGGGTCAAATTAATTTTATTAGGGACTTAAGCTTAATTTGGATTTAATTTTAAATGATGAAATTTAAATTTTCCAAACTCAATTAAGTAAAATCATGGTTGAAATTGCAAGAAAATCAAAGTTTAGGGGTCAATTAAGATCCAAATTAAAGAAAGTCAAAACCCATGACCTTTTTGCAAAAGAACCAAGAAATATTAATTCTTCAAGAATTTCATTTTATATTGGGTTATAGACTTATACTATAAGATACGGACCCGGTGATGTAACCATATTATTCGATAGTTTCACCCATATTTAACTAGTGTTTTGCCTATGTTATTTATATAAAATGCCTTGATATTCTTTGTTTTATGTTTTGAAGGCACTTTTGGATGAAAGATGCAAAAAGGAGTAAATTGGAGGTAATTGGCAGATTTGACGTTCAATCGATATTTTGTGCAAAGCGTGAGTTCTAGAAGTCAAAATGAAGTGATTCCAGTGGCATTAGAAAGCTAACATCCATATTTTTCTGGAAATCTAAGTCAAGAAAAATAAAATAAGGAAGAGCATGGAAATCACATCCTTCAAAGTCAAATCTCGCATTCTGCCAATATTGACCTTTGGTCATTCACAATTCAATATCTGGAACTTCAAAAGTCCAATTGATGCAAACTCAATTGTTTTAGATTCTTGACTCAAAGGCCTATAAACACTCCAAATTTTAGCCTAAAACGATGTCATATGAGGGAGATATGAGTTTTCAAAGATAACAACTGAATTCTGCCAGCAAACAGGTTTCGTAAAGCGAATCAAAATTACATCCCGAAGCATCCAAACCAAAATCCAAGTTTTTATTTCAGAAATTTAGCTCCTCTAATAAATCAATCTAGAAGGTCAAGGAAGGCAACCACCAACCACAAACCAGCTGCCAGCCACCAACCGTCAGCCGCCTTCACACTACCACCATCTATTGATGTTCACACTTGAACTTTGATTTTTCTTACTTACAATTTGTGTATAAATAGGCAGCTAAGTTTATGCTATTAATAGGGAGCCAAGAGAGATCCAAGAGAGAGGGAAAGAGAGTGCAATAGAATAAAAGAAAGAGGGGTGGCAGCCATAAAAGAAGAAACACAAACTCTCCCCTCTACAACCCATAAATCATGTATTCTTCCATCTTTAGGAGTAGTTGTTCAATAGATATGCAAGGCTAAGCTCATTTTCTTGGTTGCAAGGACGCAAAAACCTTCAGATTTCAAGAACTATGAGATTTATTCTTCCATTTATTTTTAGTTTGTATTACAAATGAGTATGTTTGTTTTCCTATGCATATTTTCTATGATTGTTTATCTTAATTGCTAGAGCGGACTCTAAGTTATTATTGTGAACAATCTATTGCTAAGTTTGATATCAAAATCAGAGTTGTGGTATATAAACTTGTGAAGCAACTAAGCTTGATAATTGTAGCGGAACTACGTTATTAAACTTAGGGAGAACATTCAATCAAAGCAACTCAAGCAGACAACTTGGTTGTTAAGATTAATGAATTTATCTAGATCTTAAGGCTGCCATTGGATTAAATCATTAGTGTGAACACTGTGATTGTGTGTTGGTTAGGGCTAGTTACACGGCGAATCCGTTAATTAACCAACGTTAAGAAAAGATAAAAATTCAGAATATAAACTGGAGTTTCGTTTCAAGGATCGGTTCTAATTTCTGTAGGTGGATGTGTGCTTACGACCAAGGTTTGTTTTCTTGATAAATTTCAATTTTAATTGATTTTGTTTGCTAGTTTAATTTCTCCCATAGGTTAAATCATTACAAATCAAACTCCCCCCCCCAATTGCATAACGTATAGCATAAAAATCTGAACTAAACCTTCCTCGTGGGATCGACCCCTTACTTGCTCTATACTATCTTGTGTGTTGTGTTTTAAGCTAGGGTAATTAATTTGTGCAACCGCGACATCGCAACACCCGTATGAAAAATAACTAATTTTTCTCTGAAATTTCAATACAAAAAATATGTTTTGTTTTCATGCATATAGCTAAATCCTAAAGTTTTTTTATGCATATTTCCTAAAAAGGACAAAATCACATTTTTATAATGTTTTAAAAATACAAAATGGATATCGTAACCAGTATATGATTATCCATTAGAGTTTGACCAAAATACCAAAAATATCATAACAATTAGTTTGTTATTCGGAGTATTAGGATTTAAATGTAGACTTTAATATTTGGGGGTATAAAATTACATTGTAAAGTATACCCTCATGTATTAAATATATAAAATAGGAAATAAATGTGATGCTAAATCTGGACCTTAAAACGGTTACGATTTAACCTAATAAGATAGAGACTTCCTCACAAAAAGTTATTAGAATTAAATCTCCTTTCCAAATCTTGAAGGATGGAATGATAGTGATAGGAAGATGAGTGTATTTGCTTAAAGACAAAGCATTGAAAAAGGAAGTACTACAAGGTGCACATGAGTCGAGACTCGCGACACACCCTCGGAGCACTAAGATGAACTAGGATTTAAAAGAACTTTACTGGTGGCCAAATATGATGAGAGAAGTGGTTGAGTATGTGGCCAAGTATGAAGTGTGTCAACAAGTGAAAGTGGAACACCAGAAACCAGCGAGGCCTTCGCAGCCACTGATGATGGTATGTGGCTGAGTATGAGAGAAATGGTTGAGTATAAGCACCAAACACCAGAAACCAGCGGGGCCTTCGCAGCCACTAGTTGAGTATGAGAGAAGTGGTTGAGTATGTGGCCTGCTGATACCTGAATGGAAGTGAGAAAATATCACCATGGACTTTGTGTCGGGGTTACCTAGAGGAAAAGGAGGCAATGATGATGTTTGGTTCATTGTAGATCGATTGACTAAGTATATGCTTTTCTTATCAATAAAAATGACAGATTCAGTCGATAAATTGGCAAAGTTGTATGTGAATAAAGTGGTAAGGTTACATGGAGTACCAGTGTCAATAGTTTCAAATCGAGACCCTAGGTTTACCTCTCATTTATAGCCAAGTGTTCAACATGCTTTAGGAATAAAGTTGAGTTTGAGCACGGACAATTTGAGAGAATAATTCATATCTTGAAAGATTTATGAAGACCTTGTATATTGGAGTTTGGTGGTAATTGGAAGAATCACCTACCTCCAAAAGAATTCACCTACAACAACAACTACTAGGCTACAATAAGAATGACTCTCTATGAAGGTTTATATGGTAAAAGATGTCGAACACCAAGTTGGGAAGAAGTAGGAGATAAAAAACTAATTGGGCTAAAATTGGTATAGGTTACCTCAGAAAAGATAAAGATAATAAAAGATAGAATAAAAGCGGCCCAAGATAGGCAAAAGAGCTATACAAATAACAAGAGCAGACTTCTTGAGTTCGGTATTGGAGATAAAATATTTTTGAAGTTTGCCCCTTTGAAGCATATGCTAAGATTTAGTATGAAAGGAAAACTAGCGTTGAGGTACATTTGACCTTTTAAGGTCATCAAGAGAGTTGGACATGTAGCATATAAGTTAGCTTTACCTCTATATTTGGCTAAGATTCAAAATGTGTTTCATGTCTCTCTGTTAAGACAGGCTAAAATGGATTCATCTTAGTTTCTGCCACAAGTTCCTCTAGAGATTGAGGAAGATTTAACCTTGGAAGTGAAGCTGGTGAAAGTATTAGATCACAGTGAGAAAAAACTTAAAAAGTAAAAAGATTCTTATGATAAAAGTGTTATGGAGAAGCCCTTAAATTAAAAAAGAGACTTGAAAAAGGGAATCAGAAATGAGGAGCAAGTATCCCGAATTATTGGCGAAATGAGGTACGAAGTTCAAATTTCAAGGGTGAAATTTATTTTAAGGAGGGGAGAAGATAAAGTCCTGGCTAGAACGGCACGTGGGGGCTGTCCATTTTTTTTTAATTTCCTAGTTAATAGAATTAATGCCTTGGATAATGGACAATATGAGAAACTTACTCCCTGGTTAATGTGATTAATGTCTTGGTTAATAGGCAATTGAAAAGACTTATTCCTTAGTTAATTGGATTAGTGCCCTTATTAATGGAAAATTGAAGAACCCAATTGATTTATTAATAGAACATGTGCCTGGTTTTGGGCTAGAAATGATGTTGATATGTTTTCAAAATTGTGCTAATAGCATTGATTTGCAAAGATAAGGATATATTAAGAAATTAATTGTTTGATAAATGATTTTGTTAATATATATATAGAAAATAATATTAAATTATCATTGAGTATAAAACTGATTGCATTCAATATTAAATAAATTTTTAAGTACTTCGCAACATCGTGATGAACAGTAGATTCATGAATTTGTATCTTTTGCTTAATCAAATGATTAATTGGAAGATTGAATAGTTCGCTTTGTAATATCATTTTGTATCCAGAAATGTATTTGCATATCTAAGTTAGTGATCAATGATGTATCTAAAATAATTGTTGTTAAAGCATGTCAATTATTTTGTTGCACTCCTCTTTAGACATACCTTTATTTTTAAAAAAATGAATATATTTGTCTTGACTTATGTTGTAACTAATATACTTGTCACATTATCTGTAATATTTATGGCATAATATAATACTTATTTTATTTTATTGGAGTGAATAATGAAGAAAACGAAAAGTTGTTCTTATTGTTAGTTTAAGGAAGTCAACAAACATTGGAATTATTGTTTACAGGTTGTGAAAATTTTGAAGTAGATAACTTTAAAAAATATAAGAAAACCTGCTGGATTTTTAATTGAATATAAAAAAAACCTTGTACTTTCAATAATAATACAAGAGGTATACATGGAATGTTGTGTAAATAAAATTAGGGACATTACATCTTTTCAATTTCATCCCTCTTAAATTTTTTTATCTTTCACATTTAATTATCATTCTTTTTATTGCTATTTATTTGTTTGAAATCAATTTTTTATTGATTTTATTTTACGATTTCACCCTCCTTTGTTTTTTTTTTCCTATCAAATTTAATCCATATTCTTTTAACTGTCAATTTTTTTTTGCCAAGTTTTCATTTGAAATCATTTTTTATATTGATTTTATTTTATGATTTCACCATCCTTTATTTTTCCTGTCAAATTTAGTCTTTATTCTTAAAATTGTTGATTTTGTTTTGCTTTGACAAGTTCTAAAATTTGATATTATTAAATTGGTTCATAATAAAATTCTTGATTGGACTCGGATACAGAGTTTCATGAATTGTGAATTTTTAAAATTTAACTAGGTTTAGGATGTTTACCTGGGTTTGCCTTTTTGCCCCTTTGTCTAAGCTAATTTTGTTTCCTATTTCATCCTTCAATGTTTATTCAATTGAACATTTTCTCTAGCTTGCTTTCTGTGGAATTTTTTGTTGGTCTTGAAAATGACCCTGTTATCTTTTTTTTTTTTTGTTTATCATTCTTTGATAGGTCTTCTTTTGTTGACTCTTTAAATTTGTATTTTTTTTCCCGATCCTTTCCTTTAATATTTGAAATGATTTTTTAAACAATTTATAAGGATATAATTCTTTTTTCTATTTCACCCCCCTTTATTTTATTTTTCTTTTCAATTTAGTTCTCATTATTTTCATTGCTATTTATTTTATTTGAGAGAAAAACTTTGAAATTATTTTTATTTATTCGTGTTTTTCTAGAATTTTTCACTGATTTTAAAAATAACTAGGATTTTCTTGGGTTTTTTTATTGTTGCTTTTTGTTGGATTTACTTTGGCTAAACAATATTAAATTAGTTAGAAATTAAGCTTCTTGATTTAGTTTGGATCTAGAATTTAATAGGTTGCGAGTTTGAGATCTTTGTCTAGGTTCACAAGGTTCACCTAATTTTTTAAGGTTTTTTCCTATTTTTAAAGTTGATGTTTTTTTTTTAAGTTTTATTATTTAACATTTATATTATTAGTGATTAGGCATTTTTTTGTTCATTTGTCTTCTATATGATTTTTTTAACCGTGAATTTTATGTCTTTTCTTTTTTTAAGGTTTGTCCATATATTAGCCTTTCTTTTCTCGATCTTGTTTATGCTCCAAGTTGTTTATGCTACAACTTCATCCTTCATGAGGTTTTTTTTTCTTTCAAATTTGATGCCATGCTTTTTTATTGCTATCTTTTTTTGCTTTTGCAAGTTTTTAAAATTGATATTTATTTTTCATGATTTTATCTTTCAAAACTAAATTGGTTTTGAATTAAGCTTCTTAATTCAACCTGAGTCCAAGATTTCATGATTTGAGAGTTTTTGAGATTCAACCATGTTTAGGTGGTTTGCTTTATTTTTTTTTCTTTTTTAAGCTGATGTTTTTTTACTCTTTTTTTTAGAGTTTTGCTTCTTCTTTTTTTTTTTAATTTTTACTTCTATAGAGTTAGTCTCATATTCATGTTAGAGACACCGGTTTTAAAGGTTATTACGGACTGACTTTGTTTTTAAAAAAAAAATTATTTATTTTAATTTCATCATTCAACAGTTGTATATTGAAAATTGTTCTTCATGTTTTTTTCTCTTTCTTTTCAAGTGGTCCTTTTTTTCTAGCTTTTCTTTCTATTAGGTTATCCAATCTTATGTCCATTATTACAAAGTTTTTAAGTTAACCCAGTTTAACTAGGTTTCTTCCTTGCTTATTAATATTTTTTTTTTAATTTTACCCTTAAACATTGGTTTTTCCAAACTCCAAATGGGCTCATGTCGGTATTGTTTACCTCTTTTTTGCTATCAATTTGTTTGACATTTTATTTGTTTTTGTTATAATTTTTTTATTCATGTTATTTAAATTACCAATTGATTCGGTGACTTTGGTCTTAGATTTTTTTCCTTATTATTTTTTTGTGCCGAAAAAAATTTGACCATCCCGCATTGAAGCGCGGGCCACCAATCTAATTAACTACAATTATTTTTTACATTTAAATATGAGAGAAATAAAGCATGGAGATCAAAATGTAAATGTTAAAAATTACAAGGATCTATTTATATATGAACACTAAATGAATAGGGCAATGTCAATGTGTAAATAATGGAAATGTGAATCTGTGAACAGTAATCACCATAATTACAATGATTTCATATAATCTTTTAGCATTAATAATAACAATAATAACGATAAAAACAACGAGCTAGTATTACAATATCCATATCAAACCTAAATTGAAAATTTTCACTTTAACCCAATTAGACATAAGCCAAACCCAACCCGATCAGGTTTTGGATATCCATTTGGTATTCATCGAGTCTCCAATAGAGATATTCATACCCAAACCTAAACTTAAAACCAAAACCATAATGTTTTGTGCACTTGATAAATCTTACATAAAAGTAGTTGGATTCATCTTTTCCTAAAA
>Ga0307518_10002348_pt1 | contig 13797 bp, 6 predicted proteins | sample 25_EM_MG_FD_203889 | JGI IMG/M metagenome (GOLD analysis project Ga0307518, IMG submission 203889) | Populus trichocarpa ectomycorrhiza microbial communities from riparian zone in the Pacific Northwest, United States - 25_EM | ecosystem: Host-associated > Plants > Roots > Unclassified | place...
GCCATTTATGACCCTGTTTATACCAAGTATACTAGTAATTACACAAGGAATCTATAGAAGTCCCTTTGAATAAGGAATATGGAAAAATCATAGTTATGAAATTCGGTCTAATCTGATGAATTGATCTAGAATTGAAACTAGATTAGATTGAAAAACAAATAGAGAAAGGAAAAACTCAGTGTGATCCGACTAGACCAGGTCAAAAACCCGATTACAACCCGTTGATTTTTATTTTTTTTACTAAAATAATGTCGTTTTGATTTAAAAAAAAGAATTGACCCGGACGACCCGATCAAAACCCGGAACCTAGACCTTGGACCGAATCGGGTCTGAAAACTATGGGAAAAACCAATGCACAATATTCAACAAACCCTAATTATTCTTTCTGTCTTTATCAAATTCCATCATCTTTAAATTTGGATTCGTTGAATCTTCAAAATCTTCAATTTTCAAAGAACAAATCTTCTTTTCGTCAGGTTTCTCCACCTCAAACAAAAGTTTTCCACAACATAATAATCTCTCATTGTCGTCTTCGAGGCTTCACCAATATTCGTTGTTGGGTTTGTTATGCTACAAAGTACAAACTATTAAAATCTCAATTAACTTCGAATTTTAAGTAAATGTATTATTTATTTTTCTATTTTAAAAGTGTTTTTAAAATAATTTAATTTTTTTAAAATATTAATATTTTTTTTGTTTTTAGATCATTTTAATATACTGATATCAAAAATAATTTTTAAAATTAAAAAAATATTATTTTGATGCATTTTCGAGTAAAAAGCACTTTAAAAAAAACCGCAACCACACTCTCAAACACCTTTAAAGTAGGGTGAGTTTAGAAGTGCGTTCAATCGTGCTTCTAGAAGAATTTTGATTTTTTTTTGTTTCTGATTAATGTTTTTTATTGTTTTTGGATTGTTTTGATGTGTAGATGTCAAATAAATTTTAAAAAATAAAATAAATATTATTTTAATATTTTTAATAGCAAAAAATACATTTTGAAATAAAATATTTACAACTTGCTAAACCAAAACTTTGCTACCACACTCAAACAAAACAATAACATAAAATAAAGACACGAATGGGGTTGAACCAACATTGCTTGCAGCCATAAATCTCTCTCTCTCTCTCTCTCTCTCTCTATATATATATATATATATATATATATATATATATATATATATATATATAGTCTATAAAAAGAAAGATTCTTCTACTACTAAACAGGTTAAAAGAGAAATGCTTCAAGCAAGAAGAGTCTTCTTTGACTATTTGGGGTTAAAAGCTTAATAAACTTTACTAATCTCTATTTATAAAGCTTATACCAACTTTATTGCTTTCTTCTTAAGGAATCCACGCTAAAGAAAAAATTCATTTTTTATATAATTTTTAAGAAATAAAAAACTTAAAAAAACATATGTTACCTTTGTTTTCTTTATTCTTTGTACCAAAAAAAAAAAATATATATATATATATATATATATATAAAGTTATTTATATGATAAAAAAAACCTCAGATGTTACCTTAAAACAACCTTGGAATCCAAAAGATAAAAGTCACAACTGTTTAATAATTTAATATCTATCCGCTAAATTAAAGGCAAACTCCTCAAGAAAATTAAATAAAATAAGCTATGATGATCTTGAGTATTTTCCCCCTCCTTTGCTTTCCTTTTGGTTTGGATGGAAACTTCTTCTCTGAATTCAATATCACTCTCTCTTTATAACCTTTGAAATCTCTGTAATTTATCCAAAAATGCAATTTGTTCCAGGTGTTTAAGATTTGTATCATTCATGGTGGTCTGAAAAGGAAACCCCGTGTACCTCCACCACCTTCATTATGTATTTACTTTAGCAAACCTTCAACAAGGTTTCTTTATGGAGTTCAAGGCCTTTCATCAAAGCATAGCTTTGTCATATCTTTACAAAAAGAATCATGGATCTCTCTCTCTCTCTCTCTTCGTTTTCCGATGCCCTTTTGATTTATCACTTGGGCCGGCCTGAGATTGTGGAGTCAAACGTTACAGGTAGCTGCTCGCCGGAGCATGTGCAGGTATTTGAAGACCTGACAAGAACTATGTTGTATTTATAGTCTCTGTAGAATATACCAATAATTAAGTTCGTACGTGATGAAAGATAGGTTGAAATGATTCTGGGTGGTGATTTATCATGAACTGTTTTTGTAGGGACGGTTTGTATTTAATTTCAGGCCATCTTTCACTAAATGACTTCTCTAACCTCATCAAATGCAGATAATCCCTTAAAAGTGTATATAAAAACTGGATTTTAGTTTTCTAATAAATTATTGGTTACATGGGAGATGAAATCTACTTCAATCTTGTTTGGTGTTAAGATAAGATTGTAGTTAGTTTTTTAAATTATTTTTTATCTAAAAATATATCGAAATAATATTTTTTTAAAAAAATTATTTTTGATATTAGTATATCAAAATAATTTAAAATTTTCAAAAATAAATTCTTTAAATTTTTTTTAAAAAGAAAACAAATATAACTCGAGGTGTTCGGATGAGCTTATACACAAATCCAGTAAACAGATAAAGCATTATGGAATGACAGGTATACATAAAAACAAGAAAAAAATAAGACCATTTTATCGCTAGGCGACTTCTCAAGTGCAACAGCAAGAAAGAACCTGTCTACTGAGCATAGTGATGGCCCATTTACATGGTTTTTTGTAATTATTAAAGGTGGACACGTGGGACTAGAAATTACCGTTAATATTTAATTTTCTTAATTTAAAATTTATGTTGTTGGTGGATGTTGAGAAACCTAATTTATCACGGAATTGTGACTGAGCATCTAAGGTAGCAGTGCCATTGAATTGACTTATATATATTCCATTGGACTGCTTGACTTCTATTATTTCCTATAATTTTTTTTATTATGTAATTCTTTTCTTCATGTAAAATTACACATTGAGTATATCAAGATATCAATACAAAACACAAACTCAATAAATTAAATACTAACACCTTGTTTGAAATCAAATTCAAATTACATGTATGTTTCTTCACCCCATCCACACACACAAGCACCCTTCATGTTCCTCTCCTCAACCCGATCCTGCAACCTAGCATCATTGATTTGCTAGTAGCATCCGTACTTGTTGAAAATTTCAAGAAAGATTTGTGAGTAAGATAAGCCTGAATACTTATGATTATTAGCTTAGTCATTGCATCTATGTTAATCATGTCATTCGCAACTTCAAATGAAGAAGCATGAAGTGTCATGTTTTGATTTATATGCTCAATTAACTCAGCAACTTTAACTCTATCAATACGACAATCATATTCATTGTCACTTGATTTAGATTCTTCATGGTAATATAGAACAAATATCATACCCAATTGAGGCCTTATATTAACAATTTCTTCTACCGACATTATCTCTTTACATTATCACCTAACCTAAATGTACTAACTGCTCGTGATGTATGTGCGGTCTTTTAAAAGTTACTTGGAACCTTGGTAAACCTCATACTAGAAGAGTTTTCTCGTTTATGTCTGCTATTAAAGTTGAGCTCTAGTATATTAATTTCATTAATGCTCACAAACCCAAACATTGAATACATATTTTTATTACTATAGATTGGTACGCTGACATAACGAGCTTCACTAGCTCCAATTCACAACACCCTCCAAGTAATTTCAACTTCTGTTTCAAGTATATTCTAGTGAAATAGATCATATAACATTTTAAATAACTCATTAAGAAACATATCTAATATAACAATTAAGAACTCATGGCTTCTTCCATTATAAATGATATTGTTGTTGGTACTAACAATGGTTACACCATGAAATTATAATATTTTAAAATCATCAGATATTATGTCAAACAGCACAACAAAACACAAGCATAATTTGTTAATATCGTGGGGTTAATTAAGATAGTTTATTAATAAAATTTTAATGATAACATAATCAACAAAAATCTAAATTCATCAAATTAATCAGCGGAAACCTAAATTCATCAATTTTTTCTATTATAACAAAATTATCACCCCAATTCATGTATTTTATAGCTAATAATCTTATTTTATACCTAATTCAGTAGAATCCCTAATTTAACCTAAATAAACCCCAACTCCAATCTTAATTCACAATCAACAACCCCCTCAGAAAAAAAATATTTATTATTTTATAAAATAACATAATTATCAACTCAAATTATATCTAATTATTAAAAAAAAACCCTAATTTTTTTAAAAAAATTCCTAATTCTAAACCCTAATATTTTGAAATCAAAATCTACACACATTAGCATAAATTACATCAAATTAGAGAAAAAATATTGAATATATCTTTTAAGTATAGAATGTGGGTGGTGGTGGTTTTGGCCAAAAATAGCTTCAGAGAAGGTGGTGATCTCTTGCTGGACAGGGAGGGAGGTGATCTTATGATGTTTTTGGGTGTGTTTCGTGCTGACATTCGCTCACCAAGGGAGAGAGTAGGGGTAGCAAACTGTGAGGAGAGAAGGAAGAAATAAAAGGAGAAAAAGGAAGACAATGACTCTCATTTGCAACACGCTAGTCACGAAAGCCATTTATGACTTGCTTGATTAGATCCCCAAATATCTTTTTTACTGTGCTATTTTACTTTTTTTTGCACTGTGCTAAAAACAAAAAAAAAATTCTAAAGAAAAGAAGATAATTCTGCTAAATTACTCAAACAGAAGTAAAATTTTGTTTAGCTTTAATAGTTAGTTCATCTGCATCAATCATTTTGTCGATCAGAGCCACAAGCCCTGCCTTACAAACCTTTCCTTTTCCTGCCCTCAGTGAAATGCTACAGCAAGCGATATTGCTTGAGCACCAAGACCATTCTACTACAATGCTGCGAAAAAAGGCTCGAGAGAATCGAACCAAACAATTACCTGAATGGGTCTCTGCTGGGGACCAAATCAAGAATTTAAGTTTTTGACGGGTTGCTGGTAACACCCACTTATTTTATCTGAAATCCATGTAGCAAAGTAATTGCAAAATTATGATCCATGAATGGCAACTACCATACTTTATTGGCCAAACCATAAAGCTGGCTAGTTTAAAACTCAGAGGACCAACACATAGCTTTACAGTTCCATCTTCCAGTACTACATATAAGGCAGCTTGCTTACAATCCCACAGAACCCAGAAACACACAAATATGGACCAACAACATTCCCATCTTCACACAATTCATATATCTTATCTAGTCTAAAAAATAACTATGAAAATAGACCAGCCTCCAGCAATAAGACACACAACAGTAGCTGCATGAGCCTAATTCCAGTCCTCAATATGCCTCGGCAAACCTGAAATGCAATTGCAGCAGTGACCGAATTTAGAAGAAGATCAGAGACACCAAAACCATATGGACAAGGCAAATGGTTAAAGAGAGTAGTACAGAAATTGAAAGTTGCTTTTTACTTACCCAAGCTCTGAGAGCTTCATATGAGCTTCAGCATAATCTGCAAAGAAGGCATCCTCATCCTAAAGATAAGCCACCATGACGTCAAAGTTAGATAATTACACTTTAGTGTAATTTAGGACCAGATTATTGTCAAGTTGATGGGGGGAATTTCCATCCAAGGTTAACTTTAGAAAATCTATAGGCTAATATAAAAAAGAAATGAGTGTCTACTCACTGCAGCATATTTTTCAACAAGGGGGCGGAAGACTGGATCCTCCAGAAGGGTTTTATCTGTAGGGAGCTGGATAAGACCTTCTTTCTCTCCACTGAGGAGTTCCCTGTTTAACAGAATCAAAATTCGCATTGGTTATTTGACCGCATCTTCTTTTTCTTTAACAAATGATTCAGTATTAGTTTGCGGGGATAAAGGCATATGTAAAACACCAGTTGGTGAGATGATTACAGAATAGAAAAATCATGCAATATAACTTGAATTCTTGACAAAATTATATCAATAAAAAACATCTCTGGAGCTGAATGTATCTTACTTGAAATAGGAGTTGTCGAAAACAAGAGGGTTGGGGGTCCAGGGTCCCTCAAATCCAGAACGCTCCTTGTGGCACCTTCCCTGTAAATATATATTCAAAAACCAATGATAAACATCAATAAATAGAATAAGACAATTATTCACTTAAATCGCACAAAATGAGCAACAATCATAAAAGAAACCAGCAGAGAAATTCCATGTTCTTTGAACAGACCAAAGTGTGACCACCGGATAGGGCAACAATATCTTTGTCACTGAGACCCATATGGCCAAAGACATCCCTTAAATGGTCTGAACCTGAAGCGATAGAAAAAGATTAGGAAATCCACTTGAAACATAATTACAAAATTATAGTGATTTCCTTCAGTTTTCAACTTGAACAAACCTTTGGTTGCATCAGGCAAGCGACCTTCTGGAGGTGGATCAGACTTGTCCTGAATAAATGCAAGGTTGATTAGTACTATCATCTAAGAACTGAAGCATGAATTCTGAAAAGGCAGCTAATGACATCAAAATCTGCATCGCTATATTTCTTTCTGACATACTGCTTCCTATCTCTACAAATCTACAAAAATTCATATCAGACTGCTCAAAGTATTGCAAACAGCTTTGAAATATATACTGCAATTTGCAATGATATCCCAACAAATAATAAGCTCTTCTTCATTTGAATGGGCCTCGTCCGAATCCCACCAAAGCTACAAAAGCAATCAAGGAAAAGTGCAAAATATTTCTAGGTATCAGGAACAACAGCAGTCAATGGCATTCAAATAGATGGTATCTAATTGTGCCATATGACCGCACTGTTCACTCCAACTCTGAACAAACAGCTTAATCGATAGCAGTACAAGTCAGCCATATCATCATTGTTCAAGTCCATTGTCTCTTAACACATTTGGCCAGTCACCATCTAGCATAATGAACCATGTTTTCAAGCTAACTAATACATTAAAGAAGTTGGCGGAACTTAGCTTTGACAATTTGGTCACAGGTTAACCTAAGATCCACATCACTTTCATTTGGTCGCAGATGGACAGAGCTTCTACAATTTAGTTCAAGCTAAACTCAACCTAATCTTTAGTCAAAGCAAACAAGTACAAGAGTAGTCAATTTACCTTGACAGTAAGGACTGATATCACTAAACAACTAAATTATATCTGTCCATTGAACCCGAATTTCAAAATTCAACAAAAAAAAAAAATGCATGCGTTGCAGGTTAGCCTTATAATGCAGCAGTAGGTGAAAGCTCTTAAATCCAGAACACTTCCTCCTCCATGGAATTTCTTTTGCCTATACTATCTATTACCTGAAAGACCTACAAAGTAATCAAACTCAACCAAACTTATTGCATTCACTATGAGTTCAAAGTTGTGATCTTCAGATAAAAAAGAAACCATCAGGCCACCAAAAGATCCTACAACACACATCTAGAGATTGATCCTATAAACTAATTAAAAAATATATATGTACTTTGGAGTTTGGACATGATTTATATTTTCCCTAGAAAAAAAGGAACTTCGATATCAGGCACAGAATAACGATGAAAGAAACACCACCACGTATGAAAAAGAACTGATAAAGAATGAACTATCAAGAGGAGATCTGATCACTTAACTGGTCTCCCAGGGTGAAAAGGAACCTCAGGCCCTCCAGTAATTTCAACAGCAACAACACCAGCTAACTGCGAGGACAATCAAACACACAAAAAAGTCTCAATCATGAATAAAATAAAATAAAATAAAAACACTATTATTAATATATAAATCAAATTAAAGCAGGGAAAACATTACTTGGTAGAAGTCAGCATAAGACAAGTTGGGGAACTGCTCTTTGAGGGGTTCCAAAAGCCTGACAGCAATATCAAGACCATTGTTAGCTCCATGAGCAAGCTCATCTGGGTGTCTGATCGTCCCAAATGGCCCTCCTGTCTTGGTATTCACATCAAAAGTACCAGCAGAGTGCCATCTACATCATCAACAACAACAGAGAATATAAAATCCCATAAATACTTAAAACAGCTACCACTATCAAAAAGAAAGGGAAATAAAACAATCAGAGAGGGGAGGGGGGGGAGATAGTCTTACGCTAATCGGAGCATGAGGGGAGCGCAGTGTTTTTCAGCGATGAGTCCTCTGAGCTTCCTCTTGCATTTCTCCACTGCCTTCTGATACTCTTCGCTCACTGTAGGGTAGCACTTGCCCATGACGAAAATGGTGATCTTCTTCTTTCTTTCTTTCTAGCTCACTGCCAGCCAGTGACGAAGGGAAGAAGATATAGGGATGGTTATTCAAGACACGAAGTTTCTGGCCTTTACCTTAACGAGTCGTTGGACTTTTCTGCCAAGTAGTCGTGGTTGTGCGTGGGCCGGCTGTCTTTGAACGGCTCAGATCGTGCTGGAATAAATGATTGTTCGTTGAAACTGAGCTTCCAATGAGAAATTGCCACGTATGAATAGAATAACCTTAATGATGATCTATCTCCGTTGTATACGACTTTAGTGGTGCAGTTTCAGTTTTATAGTCTTGGTTTGGTTTGGTTTGAATAAAAAAAACAACGGTTACTATTTATTTATTTATTTAATTAATTAATGACTTCTAGAACCTTCATCAACCCCCACTTTGTTTTCACATTGTGGTGATATACAGTAACTTATATTTTTTTCATTTTCATCCTTGAGCTATTTTTTCTATTGCAGACTTCTGGTACGCCAATTTCTTATAATATGTTAAAAGGAAAAATGAATTCAACAAAAGAAAACCAAAGTGTAAACAAAGAAAGCCCCGTCATCAATTTCAAGTTCACTCGATAAAGTTTTTTTTTTGCAGTCTTCTTCCTATCTTTCTTTATCTACTTTTTAACTCTTTGTAGTTTTTGAAATTATATTTTTAATTCAAACATTTATTTTATTTATTTTTTAATCTCTAAATTTGATAAAAACAAATTGATAAAAGAGAAAGAAAATAAATAGAAAATAGTGGAAAAAAAAATAAAGTTATTAGTTTGCCACATTCAAGCAATTAAAATGGCCACATGCAGGGTTAATGAATTTCATTCTATGGAAAAAGTTTAATGGTGGTAGGTGAGTTTTTCTATAAAAATATCAGAAAAGATAGATTGAGGTTCATTTAGATTTTTTTATTTGATCGATTTATATTTTTTTAGTGATTTTGGGATATTTTTGTGGTTGTGAATGGATTATAAAGGATTTTATGGTGGTGTTCTTAAGTTCTTTTTAGTTAGAACTCACTTTAAAATTGAGTTTTCTGGTCTAAAAAACTTGAATCCTAATTTTTCAATCACCAAAGGTTTCCTAGAAAACATTAATGTATGATACAAGTCATTTGTTGTCTAGTTTTTTTATATAAAAAAAGAAAAAAGAAAAAAATAACGTGTTGATCGCTCAAGTGAAAAAAAGACTTTGTTTTGGATATATTAATTTAAATATATTAAATCTTTAAATTAATTACATTGCCGGGATGGTCATCTTGAATTTTGTTGGGCTTTGTTCCTTTCTTTTTTTTTAATCTTTTTGGGGTTTTTTTTGTCAATTTTATTATTTGACATTGAATTTATTAGGAATTGAGATTTATAATTTTTTAATTTGTTTTCTATGAAATTATTTTGGTCTTGTGATCTGATTATCAAGTTTAGCGAGTTAACTAGATTGATTCTGGTCAGTTTTTATTTTTATTTTTTAATCTATCCTTCAATATTGAGTTAATTGAAAATTAAATTTCATAATTGATTTTGATTTATTTTCTATGAGGTTATCTCGGTCTAATAACTTGGTTTACGGGTTCGGTAGGTTAACTCAAGTTGATTTAACTCGTTTATGTTTGTTTTTTTAATTGAATTTATTTGTAGTTTTATCATTCAACATTGAGTTGATTGAGAATTTATTTTTATAATTTATTTTAATTTGCTTTCTGTGAGATTATCTTAGTCTCATTACTTAAGTCATAGATTTGGGAGGTTAACTCGAGGTTTTTTTATGTTATTTTTTATTTCAATTTTATCTTTCAACATTGGATTGATTGAGAATTGGATTTTATAATTTGTTTTAATTTTCTTTTCATAGGGTTATCATGGTCTCACGACTTCAATTATGGATTTGGCGGGTTAACCTTAGTTGACTTGTGTCATTTTTTAAGGTCTTTTTTTTTAATTTGATATTTTTCAATTTCATCTTGCAACTTTAGGTTGTTTGGCAATTAGGTTCATAATTTATTTTTATTTTTTTTCTATGGGATTATTATAGTCTCTTGACCTAATACACGAATTTAATAGGCTGACTTAGGTTATTCCAATATATTTTCATCTCAATATTTAAAAAATATAATCTTAAAAATCTTTTTAGTCAAACAATATTTTTACCAGTCATTCGTGTTGCTTTTAAACCTATCAAGTCGACCAGATCAAACTGAGTCAACCCCCATATATTTTAAATTCTTTTATACTAAAAAAAATTAAAAATACCTGAATATTTTTTTGTGCTCAAATAAATCTTGATCAAAATCATAGTGTAAAGCATGCTATTGATGTAGTGCTAAAACTACATTCTACACCACAACATCATAGTTGCAAATGAACAGTTCTAGAGATCTATCTCTCATTAACATGACCTATAAGTTAGTTTTTTTATGGGAAAAAAATAATAAGTTTAATTTTATTTTTATTAGGTCAAGTTTTGATAGGAAAATGGATCAATTAAGTTGATATGGATTTTGATTAGATTAGTTTGATTTGATTGAATAAATAACCTATGTCACTCTCGACATAATTAGAACCTCTAAAATTAAAAAGAAATTATATGAAAAAATAGAGTCATCACCTAATACTTTAAATAGAGTAAGAATCCTAAATTATGTATTAGTTCTAGAGATTTGAGTAAGAGAATGGTATATTTAAGGAAAGATAGGCATCACTCTTACTGCATTATTTCAAATAGAAGGTTATCTTAGCTATAAGTTTTATCCTAAATTTATTTGATGCATGTCATTAACTATTTAATTTATTTTCTGAGCTTATTCACAAGTCATTAATTATTGGTGCATGTTTGTCGAGTTAACATCGAACTATGAATCAAGAGTCTTGCAACTCAATGATTTTTAAAGTTTTTTTGTTATTTATTTCTTGACCTTGGAAAAACACATGTAGTAAAGGATCCCCACGAGAATGTGAGGTGGAAAATACAAAAAAATTAAGCAATATGCATTTAAAGCTAATAAAGGATGAAAATGGGTTATGTTTTAACTAGGTGATTAGGTTTGAGTGCATATGAGGAAAAAAAAGAGATTTTCTCAACAAAAAAAGATATAAGTTGAAAGTTAATGCTGATAAGAGATGGAACATTCCAAACCCTTGAAAAAATTAATAATAATGCTTATAAAGTGAATCTACCAAGTGATTATAGTGTTAATGTTACATTTAATATTTTTTTTATCTCTCTTTATTTGATGTAGGTGATTCATGAATGAATCTTTTTTAGGAGAGAGGGGATGATATGATCAACACTACACCAAAAAATCCATTGCAAGTTCTAGTTAGGTCAATTACAAGATCAAAGGAAAATAAGCTCAAATATACATTCAATTGGCTTATTTAGAATATTTGGGACAAGGTGGATTTCAATGAGGCAGCATTAACAAGTGAAGATCAGACCTTAGTCAATTTAATTCATGCATAAGAGGGGTATGATTCATCTACTTTATAGGCTAATTAATTTCAGCAGTTAGAGATTTATTTTTCATAGTGCTTAGTTTTACTCTAACAAACATGATTTTTTATCTGATTCTTAGATTGGGTTAATATTTTATCAGAGATTTTTAGAGGTCTTGTTCTATATTTGGTTAAAATTTCAGGGCAATTGGACATCAGGAAGTCCTTATAATAAGGTTCAAAAGCTATTATGTAGGAATTGTATTAGTTTTTATTTGATTTATGATTTTTTTCTATTTTATTTAAAACTCTTTTATTATTTCTCCAATATTATTTAAGGCCTTTTATCTATATTATAAATAAGGTTATTTAGCTTGTATTTAGATTTTTTTTAATGGGAAAGACTTTAATTCATCAATTATTATTGTGTATGTGAGATTTTGCTCATACTTCTTGGTTCTTCATTGAATAGGTTCGATTACTTATTGTCTTGGTGCTTCAGTACATGTTATCGTTGTGTAAAACTCAATTCCAAACTTGATCTTAACCTTTTTAGAAAGAGTCGATTTGACTGTGAGTTTCTGGATTTTTATATCAATAGGGTTCACATCATATGTGTATAAAGAGGATGATTTACTGGGATAAGTAGAAATATATGCATACGAACAACATAAAGAAGAAGAAGAAAATTATAACAAGAAAAAAAGAGTGATTGATGAGATAGTAAAGAGAATCAGAATAAGCTCTTTCTCACAAACAAGTGAGAGTTGTTCACCACTTACAATACTTTATAAAATTAACTTCAAAATGGAAAAGTCAACATCATCATCAACAACATAGATCTCTTTCTCTTAATAAGAACATCGCTTCATCTTTTACACTCCTTTTATATCCAAAAAAACAAGATACAAGCAATTTAATGATTACAATAACAACAACAACAACAACAACAACAACAATAACAAAAATAATAATAATCAATTTAAAGAAAACCTATTAAAGGATTTAATTGAAATTGATGGATAAGACGTAGAAAAAGTTTCAAAATTTGTAACTTAGTTAATTGGGTTTGTTGTATAGTAAACTCGAAACTTTAGACATATATGGACAAGCACCCAAAACACATTTCGAGATCTTTTAGATAGTTTTTAGTGAAAGAGACTTAAGTTTAGAAGGAATTTGTGAACTTTATTAAGTAATCAAAATGACCTAAATGATTATGAACTGAATTTCTTAATAATTTTACTATGATATCATGTGAACTTTCTGAACTTGTATTTTCCTAGTAAATGTTGTAAATAAATTACTTCAAAGTAAATATGTACTTTCATAGAATTCAAAAGTGAATATTATGTGTTGTTATAAAATTTTGATTTAGGTCCAAAATTGTTTTCTTCTTGAGAAGAGAGAGGGAAATCATATCAAAATTGAGAAAAATTATGTTTAATTGATATATCATTTATGGGTGCTTGTTTTATAGTATATATGAGAGTAAATTCATTTTTTCATCCAAATTTAAAAATTATATTAACTCATAATTTTTTTAAAAATAAAAATAATAAAAAAACAACTAAAGTATAGCTAGATCAAGGTGGTTTTCCCATTTAATAATCAATTAAATAAGAAAGTAGATGATAAAAAAATTAATTGTAATTAAAAATCTCGCCTTCACTTTTTCAAAATCTCATTTAATAAAGTATTTTGAAAAAGATGAATTTATATTTTTTAAAGGGCATACAAGTATACAAACTAAAATGGACTATAGGAGGCGTGCCCCTTGCAGTCCTTAGGTAGCTATGCCTTTGGGACAAGATCATATTTCTCCATTGTTGTTGATTGTTTCGTTTAATATGTTTTCATATATTAAATTATAATTTCCACAACCAAGGTCCTAAAAATAATAATGTATTTTGCTCTACTTTCGATTTAATGAAATTGTTCATGATAAAAAAATATCATATGGTTAACTAAGTTTTTTCTGCCATCACTCTTTAAAATATCAACTCGTATGGTTACTTTTTTTTGTCATTATTTTTGTCTAAAATTAATATATTATCAGAATATAAATGACTAAAATTATAATTTTTTTCTCATTAAATTTAAATAATTACTAACAAATTAAAGTTTTTAATTATTTATTATAATATTCTTTTTATAATAGCATACTTCAATTAATTTATTA
>Ga0307518_10002349_pt1 | contig 13791 bp, 19 predicted proteins | sample 25_EM_MG_FD_203889 | JGI IMG/M metagenome (GOLD analysis project Ga0307518, IMG submission 203889) | Populus trichocarpa ectomycorrhiza microbial communities from riparian zone in the Pacific Northwest, United States - 25_EM | ecosystem: Host-associated > Plants > Roots > Unclassified | place...
CAGAGCTGACCAGCGTATGATCGCCGGAATCCATAGTAGCCACTATGGTATGTCAATTTGATTTTCACTTGGCGGTTGGGGCTAATGAGCCTAGCTAACATAACAGAGTCAGTGTCGGGGAACCGGGCGAAAGTAGGGGCCGGTAAGTCATTCGTTATTTGAAGATGCATGGCTCGCACTGCGCACCTTCTGATTTGAACATTGAAATTGGTCTCGTCGAGGTATGTACCTCGCTCTCCATTTTCGCTTGTGACACTGCGCGAAATATTGGACTATTTCTTCGTGCAGTTGATAGAAGCTCACAAGGATGTTTTGGAAACTCTATAAGGAGGTATCATTTTCTGGCTGTGCCCATTCCGCGGCCACTCCGATGGGACTCTCGAATTATTATAGCTATCATTTGGCGAACATGAACCAAGAACTAAGAATCCACACATAATTGTTCAACCAGTATGTTCCTTTCGCCATTATGGCATCCTCAAAACTTAGGGGGGAGATGGTGAAAGTCGAGGAACCCGTGATTACCATCCCCAAGAAGGTGTTGCTGGTGCTGCGATTGGCTCAGCGAAAATTCACGCCTCCGGAATGCATAGCATCATGTATCCGTGGGACCCCCCTCGAAAATCGGGTGTCAGCAAGTGAAGAAACTGGAAGGGGGGGGGAACTGCCATGGAATGAGCTGTTGAGTCATATGCGAACTCGGCGTTTCTTCTCAGCAATCACTGCCTCGCGGCGAATTGCATGTATCACAGGACGGTCTTCAACTGTACAGCTGTTTTCCCACTAATTGTCGTCACAGATAGCAACCAATATGGTCGACAACACCATGCTGCATATCTTACTGGCGTTAATGCATCCGAAACAACAAACGAGTGACACACACCCCTTGGCAAGTTGGAGAGCCACACATGTTGGCGCGAACGCGACAGCACTAGCACTGGCGCCACCAGTCACCAGTGGGCGTAACCAGACTTCCCTATAATGTATTCTGCGCACAGACCAACATGTGTCCACATGGTTACGCTATATTGTGGGTGGCTTGCACGGGCCCCATCCCCAACTTTAGATACGCCTTCACTTGGTTGTGGTTAGCCTGGAACCTAACAATTGTCAAGGATGATGCGATGTTTGTATTATTGGGGTGTGGCGTTTGCGCACCACGCTAGAACCCACAGTGGGGGCTGCACCAGGTGACCATGGGTATCCACGGGCGGGACATGGGGTTCATTGAATACTAGCTTTCTTGGGGAAGTTTCCCATGGACGAGGTACTGGTGAGATCGGAGGAGAGCGAGTTCGTTCCTCTCATTGAAGTTCACCGGACCTTGTGGAGGACACTGGATGTGGATGTCATCGGGCCGCCCGGGCCCTTTCCCCCACTATATTGCCACCATTAATATTGAACAGCTAATGTAGGCTTTGCCACACTACTCAAACAACAGCCACCGCCATCATTTAGTTATCGCGATGACTGCTCACTTGATCACACTCAACAACGGCGAGTGCATCCCCGCCATCGGCCTCGGTGAGTACGTCCAACGAAAGTCAGACGACCCATATAATCGCCATCGCCACGCTCGATCTGCCCCATCGCTGTCGATTGCGGCGGCAGCGAGGGTCGGCGAGAAGGGGTCGGCGAGCGGGCAAAGAACGTAACTCGTTATCACCGAAAGAGTCGAGCTAACTCAGCGTGCCCCGCACAGGGACATGGCAATCCAAGCCGAACGAGGTCTCGCGCGCCGTGGAAACTGCGCTTAGGAAGGGCTACAGACATATTGATTGTGCTTGGTGGGCACTCTGCTTGGATCCGGGTGTCATAACATGATCTCACACTTGGCGTGTTTCAAAAATCCCCCCACACTTTCTTTGCACAGGGCGTACGGAAATGAAAGAGAGGTTGGGGAAGGTCTCCGGGCGTCTGGAGTTCCTAGATCTGATGTGTTCGTACGTATCGTCCTCCTTATCTCCATTCCTGTGCGGTGTGGCGCGGTGCAGGCTCAATTCTAGGGATAGATCACAAGCAAGTTGTGGGGAACGTATCACCGACAGGTGGAAGAGTGTCTGGATGACACGCTGGAGAAGCTTGGAACCCACTACCTTGATCGTATGTTATTAATGCCCATCCCTCGAGCGGATCACGCGTTTCTGCTACTGATTCACGACCGTAATCTCCGAAAGTGTATCTGATCCATTGGCCCGTCCCTATGAATCCCAACGGAAACCACCCTGTCATCCCAACACGACCCGACGGCAGTCGTGATCGTGACGAAGAATGGGATGTCACAGCCACTTGGAAGGGCATGGAAGAGGTTCTCAAGAAAGGCCGGTTGTTCTCCGTTGGTGACTGGGAAACAGCTTGCAGATAACGCTACTGTTTAGGCAAAGTCAAAACCATAGGACTATCCAATTGTTCGGAGATGATGGTGGAGAAGATTTTGGCTACGGCAGAAGTTAAGCCCGCGGTGGACCAGGTGGGCCGGTATCCTCGGGGACTTGGCAAATAGCTAATCTCGATCAGCTGGAGCTGCACCTGTATAACCCGCAGCACAAGCTTGTTGCTTACCTCAAGTCGCAGGGAATTGTGGTAGAAGCCTATTCCCCGCTTGGGTCCACGGGCTCCCCACTCCTTGAAGACGAAGTGGTGAAGGGAATTGCGGCGAGTCATGACCTGAAGACTTCGGATGTTCTTTTGGGATGGCTTCGTAAGTGATTAGATCCGCCCGCCGCCCCAAGTTAGATGACACTTTGTTTCACAGTCAAGAAGAACATTGTTGTCTTACCCAAGTCGGTTACACCCGAGCGGATCGAAGCTAATCTGTCAGGCGCGTTAGAGGCACGGAAGAAGCTGACAGGTGAGGACATGGTCGCACTCGACCAAGTGGCAGCGAATGGCAGGCAGAAACGGTTGATCATGCCACCTTGGGGTAAGTCCCTTGCACGACTATCTTGTGACCAGATGTCATGATAGACACTGACAGGTGTCGACCTCGGTTTTGACAACTGGAGTCCTGTCAACCCCAACCCCAAGTGAAGGATGGGGACGGGGAGGGTCCACCAGGAGGGTGTGAACTGAGATGGCGTCACTCATGGCGCTAATGCCTTGTAGAGTAAGCGGTGTACGATGTATAAATATGCAAGGAGGGTCGAAGCCAGGGTGGAGTACCTTGGCGGGTGCGCTGGTCTGCCGAGCCCCGCATGCCTGAGCGAAGGTCGGCGGTGTGACGATAGTTGGTAGGGCCGCCACGATGGTGTCGGAAGTACCTTCTTCCGACAGACCAGAACAAAGATTTCATCGGGGCCCGGCGTATATGAGGGATTGGGCGACCAGATTCAAGGAGACCCGATTGTGCCAGCAAGGTGATACGTGTTTCGGCGAAAGTCGACGGGAGGGCGACGAATCACCGGTTAGAGTGAAGCAGGGCTACAGCGATGCGGGAAATTGGCACTTACATGAAGGGCGAGGGCGGGCGCTTGCATCGGATCCTAGTTGGCAGAACCAAAAACAGGATGGCCAAAGAGCAGAACAGCCAGTGAACAAAGGGTGTCGCATTCGTTGTCCATAAAGAAGCGCAGTCGACTCGCTGCGCAGACACACGAATAGCATTCCGTTTGTTAGCATTCCAGAGTCGTTTCGTCATTCAACGGAGCTTGGAAGAGCCAAAAACACCACGCGATTCTCACGTGGCGGTGCTGATCGGATATGGAAAAAGATGCCAGCACCTCCTCCGTTTCCCGGCCGCCCTGGAATCCTTGGATTGGGCCGACCCTTGGCATGAACGCTATATAAGAGGACTGTCCCCGTCGACACACTCCTCATCCCCCTCTCCTCCTCTCCTGACATGCCTGGCTTGACACACGACGGTTCTGCACTCGACGCTGTCTCCGATGCCGTTGACGAAGGTATGCCACTTCTCTGTCAACCCCCGGACTTGCGCTGACGGACCACCCAGTCAACGCCCTGAAGGGAAAACTCTGGCACGCCAAGGCAGAAGTCGATGCCACCAAGGACAAAGCCAGCTTCCGCCAGTACGACAACGCCTGTGAACGCGTCAAGTCCTTCTACAAGGAGCAACACGGTATGTGCCATCGCCAGTCTGCCATTGATATCTGTTCGATCACGTTTTCACAGAAAAGCAGACTGTCGCGTACAACATCAATGCCCGCGTCGACTTCAAGAGTCGGACGCGTGCTCGCATGAGTGTATGGCAGGCCATGGAGATGCTCAATACTCTCGTGGACGAGTCCGATCCAGACGTATGCGGATCAACTTCTTGACATCAATCATTGATGGACTGACTCGCAATGCCACTCCAGACCGAGCTGTCCCAAATCGAACATCTTCTGCAAACAGCAGAAGCCATCCGACGGGATGGCAAACCAGAATGGATGCAAGTGGCCGGACTTATCCACGATCTCGGCAAACTCCTGCTCTTCTTTGGCAGTGAGGGTCAGTGGGACGTCGTCGGCGTAAGTTTGTCCTAATCCTGATTCCTTGACTAGCCTGCTCACCGTTCCTGCAGGACACCTTCGTCGTGGGCTGTGCCTTCTCGGATAAAAATATCTATCCGGAGTCCTTCCAAGGCAATCCAGACTACCATGACGCTGTGTACTCCACCAAATATGGCATATACGAGCCCAACTGCGGATTGGAAAACGTCATGATGTCGTGGGGCCACGATGAGGTGCGACATCACTTCAACGGGTACACTGCTTACTGACCCGCATCGCCTTCCTTAGTACTTGTATCACGTTGTCAAGGATCAGAGCACCCTCCCCTACGAAGCTCTAGCAATGATCCGGTATCACAGCTTCTACCCGTAAGTGGCTACTGTCCCTTCTTGGCGCGGGGGTCCTTATCCTTTTCTAGATGGCACCGCGAGAATGCTTACATGCATCTGACGAATGCAAAAGACATGATCGCACTGGAGGCAGTGCGCGCGTTCAATCCCTATGACCTCTATTCCAAGTGCAACGAACCCTGCGACGTCGAGAAACTGCGCCCCTATTATGAGGGTCTCATTGCAAAGTTTTTCCCTTCCGAAATAGACTGGTAATCCCCCCTCTCTGCGCCCGAGGATAATTTCAGTTCAAATCGCATTATCGACTGTATCCTTGCATAGACTCCCCCGTTATATCCCATAGATCGCTCTCTCTGCATCACTGGACGCTCTGCTATACACACAGCTACCTAGTTATTTCGTGTTGATACCTTAGTTCTACTGTTGATACCTTAATCCCTGTTGATATTACAGTAATGTCCACTGTATTCCCTTGTTACTTATTTCAATTCGACGCCTGGCGCACGTTTGCAAGCGATGGCGATGATGATAAGATTAGATGTGATCAACTCTGGCTCCACACTCTTCGCTTCCTCGACTTTCGTGCTCGCACCCTCCCACCATACCCAGTAGAATGTCCGCAGCACCAGAAAGTGCCCTCCCATACCCTCCCCTCCACAAGGACAAGAAATTCGTCGTCCTGAGTGACTGGTAGCGCCCCATCCCTTACCCATTCTTTCACAATCACTCATACGCCGAAATCACCGGTGCATCGCCGCAGGGATGGCACCATCACCACCTACGATTCCAATGACTGTACGCCGTTTGTTTCGTGTTTCTTTTCATGATGACTCCTTACCCTTCTATTTCACGCTATCTGTGGCAGACTTGACCGACTTCCTCGGATATGGCAAGGAAAAACGCCGAGCTGGAAACGCAGATGTGCTGTACGGGCGAAAGGCATTCAAGTAAGTGATGAGTCTTTTTTAGGGTCACCATCACTTGGTGGCACGGTGTTTCCGGTCTTCGTTTGAGGTTATATGAGGCGTTGTAAGCTAATATCGGTTATATCGTTTGGTCCCCGTTTTTTTTTTTTTTTTTTTCGGTCACTATCATTCAGAGATGCGTTTCGCGAGATGCTGGACAGCGTCGTTGAAAATGGGCACACGTTCGAAGAGTGCAAGCAAGTTCTGAAACAGAGTGCGTTTCGTTCGTTCTCTCTCTCTCTCCGTTCAGACACGGTTGCGCCTGCGCCGCTTGCTTGGGATATCACCGAAGCTTTACCTCGCTTACTCTGCGTTGCCAACCTTGGTGCTGACGACAGGGGGTTATTATTTTATTTTATTGCAGACATCAAGCTGGACCCTGGGTTTAGGGAGTTCTACAGGTACTGCAGGTCAAACGATATCCCTGTGGTGATCGTATCCAGGTCAGTGAACAATTAGACATCATAATAAGCGCGCGCACTGGGATTTAGACGCCCTCGTTGCCACAACACCCCTCCCCTTCATTTTTGCAACCTTATTGTGCGCTCCCTCGTGCCTTTTGACGTGGGAGAACTCTCGATCGCTTACGCCACATCCGTGCTTTTGTTTTCCAGTGGAATGGAGCCTATCATTCGGACAGTGCTCTCAGCGACGGTTACGCCCGAGGAAGCTGCCGAGATTGATATTATATCCAATGATGTGGATATACGTTCGGATGGGACGTGGAGCATCAAGTATCGGCATCCTACCAGGTATGTCTCCGCTGCTATGGCGAGCTGCCACGAACTGAGTAATTTGTGACACGTTCGTGGATGTGCATACTATATGCGTGAACAACGTTTCAATATTTCGATTTCTCAAAACTGTTGATATCGATATCCTACCGTCGCGGTCATTGGAATGTTCTCAAAATCTCCGTTATATCTGATATATTTGATCGGACTTGCCGTGGTTCCCGCGCGCATTCTTTGTGTGCCAATCATATCAAAAATGATGGTACATATAATGCAGTAATTTCGGCCACGACAAATCGCAGGCGATCTTGCCTTATCGTGACCTCCCAAATCCACCCACGCTCTTTTTCTTCGGCGACGGTGTCTCCGGTACGTTTACTTCGTTCGTTGATCACGTCCCTATCGTCCATCGTGCCACCCAACCCAACTTTATCCCATTTCACTAATCAAATGTATGCCGTACAGACTTGTCCGCTGCGAAGCATGCCGACGCGTTATTCGTCATGGACAGAGGAGACGGAGAGACGGATCTCGCAGAGTACTGCAAGCGGGAGAAAATTCCACACATTCTCTTCCCTCATTTCGGAGCCGCCCTCAATGTTGTCAAGGCGATCGTAGAGAACACCAAGACGGTTCAAGAGGCGCTGGCAGCCGGCAAGGTGGAATGAGCGTTGAACGTTGGACCGCGGGTGGTAGTGGTAATACACCGCCCGCGGGCCCGTGGAATTCCAATTAGACGTAGACGACAACCAAGATCTGTGGTTGAATGAATGTGTAAAACCTGCATATGTGTGTGCATGTGCTAAATTTCCCAGCATCCGATCATCGTGTGATGTTTTTTTTGTCCATGGGGATGAAGGTTCCTGACAGAACGTGCCTTGAGATCGCATTAGACTTTTTCAACATCTTCACGTTAAAAGCTAGTTTTGGTTTCAACATCCCGGCCCGCCCTTGCGAATTCAATTGGTTCTGCTGCTTAGCGCCAGGGTCATCTGCTCGTGTCACACCTCCGTGTTCAACGTCCATAGGTAATAAGGGTGGAGTCTCTTTCACCACTGGCAGTGTCATGATTACCGTGGATCCGAGGCACTTACTATGTCACTGTGGGAAGTAAACGCACCGAAAATCAGTGCCATATGTGCTGGATATCAGTGTCAAAAGCGCTGGATATCAGTACCACGCACTCAAAATCAGTGCCAAACAGTGGCACTGATTGGATCATTTTTGCTACTAATAATCAGTGCCATTGGCACTACTTTTCAGCGTTGAATGGCACTGATTTTAGCGCTGAATTTCATCAACGCTGGCACTGATTTTCAGTCACGTAGCTAACTATCAAGAGGACATGGTCCAATGTATTCATGTGGTCTCGGATACACATAATAGCCTCTGAAAGGGTTATACCTATGCACCCCAGTCATAACAACATTGGTCACCCACACGTCCTCGACCGCATCACACCACTGCCATCGATCGGCACGGCCATAGGCCCACCGTGGACATCTGTTGTCCTTCGCCATCGTCCATCGTCACTGTCCGGTCATTGACTATCATATCCAGCACAGAGCAGTCGTGCCTCATTGTCATTGCTTGTCATGCGTCGTCATTGCTGCTGTGTCATCGTGGCCATGGCCGTGGCCGCGCCTCATCGCCGTCCTCATCGTAGTCGTCGCTGTCGTGGTCATCGCGCTTCATCACCGCCACCATCGTTGTACCGTCATCTCGCCAGGTCGTTGTTGTCATGACCGCACTGGCACTGGCCATTTATGTTACTTCATTGGCGGCCCTTGCAGGCACAGGGAGAGCGGCAGGAGGGTACTAGTTAACTATTAGTTCGTGAAACAAACAAACAAAAACAGAAAGTTGTGGTGGTGTCTGTTGTTGTTGTCGTGGTCACCGAGAGGGGTAGGTAGTTGGAAACATCATGCATGTGGGCGGTTGTGGGCTTTGGTCGTCGCCGTAGTGCAGTGGTGGATCATGGTGGTAGGTGGTGGTCAACGCGTGGGTTAACCCATTGAGGGTTGCGACCCACCTGTGGGCATGACCCGAACCCTTGGGTCCATGGGTGTGGGCCATTGGCGAGTGCAGGTGTGGGTTGGCATCTGGACACCTGCGGGTTCACCTATGCAGATCACTAAGCAGGCGAGCATGTATTATGTCAAGGTGAACATATGTACCTGCCTACTGCCTCCCACAGGTGCCACGTCAGTAGTAGAAGGGTTGATGTTGGTGAGCGCCCACTGTGGGGGCAATTAGATTGCATACTGGGCAGGAACATAACTTAGCGATAATGAAGACAGGTAGCTGAAATGTGCTTGTACTCCGGCGGTATCCGAATCAGTGTTGTCGTCCAAGAGCAGGAGCGGGACTATGTGGCGCACTTCATATGTTATGTAAGCAGTACTCGCAATGCACTCATCAGGCTAAATACTGGGTTGGAAGTTGAAGTTTAGCCACATACTCATCCATGACAACGGAAATTGTTACAAAACAACACAAATATTTGTTGTAGAATACGGCCAGTCGGGTGTTTCAAGACGTGGTTGTGGTACGAGGGAAAGATGTAATCGGCGGAGCTTGAAATTCCACGCGTTAATAACTTATCATGTGACCTAACTCATTTTCCCAGGCCACACTAAGGCAACTCACAACGCAACTCTCATCGACCTCAACGCACCACGGCTCCGCACATGGAACACTGAAGGCGGAAATGTAAGTACCGAGAAATGAATGATGTCTGGGCCATGACAAGATGCTTACAAGTACTGCTGCAGGGCTTGCAATGCTGAGGGCGAGGAGACCTTGGTCCTCGCATGCACACTTGACTCCTCCAGAGACGATCTTTCGATTCCTGGACCTCGATGCTTCTATTTGCATGTTCCATGGTATGAATACATATGACAACGACAACGATGGCAACCACCACCTGGATGACGACCCACCACCAGCGTCGACGATGCGGTCACCACCACCACCCAGACGACAACAGCAATGATGGCGACCACCGCCTCAGTGGAGGACCCACCACAAGCGTCAATGACACCGTCGCCACCACCATCACCCTGACCTAGATGACGGCGATGATGCGACCACTGTGACCACCATGACCACCCAGATGACAATGATGACAGTGCCCACTGCCCAGGAGACTGACCTCCAGTGTCGATGACGTGATCACCACCCGGACGATAATGACGATAACAACGACTATTTGTGTTGACAATGTGCCACGCATAGATAATATAATATATTATTGTATAGCGTGTACTCTAAGGTATCAGTACTGGAAAACTCGGGGTACTGAAAATCAGCATCACAAAAAATGTAGGACTAAAAATCAGTGCCGGAACAAAATGTGGTACTGAAAATCAGTGCCCCGAAAATTGCACACTGAAAATCAGTGCCATGAGGACGACACTGAAAAGAAGTGCCCACCAGATCAGTGCCAGTGGCACTGATTCAGGCGACATCAGTGCCATTGGTACTGATTTTCAGCACGTTTACTTCCCACAGTGATGTAGATAGACAATCTGGCGATGAACTCGGATTTATATTCAGGTGCCAAGTCCAATCGGCATGCAGGGGTAAGTCTGGGATGAAGAGGCATTGATAATAGCTGTAGGCTTGAACCAGGAAGCTAGTTTGGGGGCCGGGCTGCCGAGCCAAAGATGTAAGTAGGCAAGAGTGTGGCAAATCGTGCGACTTTCAAATTCAGTGCCAGGGGACATCCCCAGTTACCTTTCTGTGGTTGTTTGTCATCGATGCTTGCTCTAGAGCGTTTGTACCGAACTTCATCCAGCTTTTTAGCTTTGACACGGTCCTGCATTGAACGTGCAAAGGCTATTCGACGTGCTTGGACGACGCGCAATGCGTTCACATCCACTGGGGTTGTCGGGGGCTGCCATCTTGTTTTTTTGGTCAAACTTCAGTTCATGCTCTCTTTCGGTTGCCGCTTCCCGTATCGAATACTGCGGGAGACTCCTTGAAGATGCCGAGGAACTATTAGACAAGGCCACGCTTGCAGGCAATCAGGTATGGCGCATTTCTTAACTTGCCATTGACTGACAGACAATGGTTTTTACTTACAATGCGCGAAGCCTAAATGACACCACCAGCCGGAGATCCGCAGTATCCACTCATCAAGCTTATGGGCCAGACACAATTTCAAAAATCCGCGCGGCATTTTGTGGAAGGGGTGGTTGGTCCTTGACTGTTCAAAGTGTCGTACTTTGAGGAACTGCACCCTGCGTTGTACGAGAAGACTTCCTCTTCGGCTTCCTTATCGGAGGACAAACACAGGCTAAATTTGCACAGGATGACTACATGAAGGTAGAGACGTGTGCTGGTAGAGACAGCACAGGCCCAGCGAAACCAGCGTCGACAACATGGGTGAGTGCAGCTTCCCGGTACTACTAGCATTTTTAGTTCCACGTACTACTGTACCGCTTTCCGTCTATCAAATCAGCGCATATTATCCAGCGTCCAGTCATTTCTGTCCTGGATGGCGTACAAAGAGACGCATCTCTTCTGCCCCATCATACGATACTGAGTACTGATCCATAAATAGGCGCTGGCATGTAGTCGCGACGAATTTAGTCAGGAATTATTCTCCCTATACGCATCTCGAAACCTACGATTCGACGGGTGCCGTGGTCAGTACAGATTCGTCAAGTTCTGTCAGTGGAAACTGCAATGCGGGATGCACTGAGAAATGAAGCAAATGAAATGGTAAAGGGTGTTTTAAGCGCTATGCTAACTGAACAAGTCAATTTCTGTATAAGAGAAGTTGTAGAGGTGTGTGAAAACCCCTTCGAATCATTTAGCGGGGAAGGCCGGGGCGGCCCGATAACATCCACCGAACTCCTGTCTAATTCATTCAACCCCCACAAGTTCCGGTGAAGAGGGACAACTCTCCTCCGATCTCACCAGTACCTGGTCCATGGGAGACCACATCAAACTTTCCCAAGAAAGCTAGTATGTCGCTGTTTACATGAACCCATGTCCCGCCCGTGGATGCCAGGGTCACCTGGTGCCCCCACTGTAGGTTCTAGCGTGTGCGCAACGCCACATCACAAGCATCACATCATCCTTGACAATTGTTGTTCCAGGGCTAACCGCAACCAAGTGGGCTTCCAAGCAGGCGTATCTAAAATTGGGGCAAAGCACCACAATACCAGTACTATGTGTACATGGTCTGTGTGCAGAGTGGATAGGGAAATCTGGTTATGCCAACTGGTGGCGCTGCTAATGCACCATGTGACTCTTCAAGGGTGTCTGACAACTCCGTGACTCGTTTGCTGCTTCGGATGCATTGAAATCGTTGACGCAGAAAGGTATGCAGCCCAGTGTTGTCGATCATATTGGGTTCTATCCGCGACATCACTTAGCAGGCAAACAGCTGCTATAGACACTCACTCTACTGTCTGTACAGTTGAGGGTAGTGATCACTGAAAAACTTTGGCCAAGTTCACATATGGCTCAACAGAGTCCAACACCACTCAGGAGTCGGGACAGCTCATTCCACAGTTCTTCTTCCTCCAGTATCTTTAGCACCAACTTGCTGACACCAAATTTCGAGGGGGTCCCACAGATACATGATTTAAGGTGGTTGATAGCTTCTCTGATCCTCACTCAACACAGAACACGACCAAAGTGTATTCCTTTGAGTATGTAGGACAATAAGAAGTAAGTTGCTATATTACATAACAAGAAGTAATTAAATAGGAAGATGAGTATTACATAAGTAACTGAATATGGGTAACCCCTAAGGGCACCCTTACACCCTCCCCCTGTAGAGCCAATATAGGGCTCTACTCTTATGTAAACGAAGTGAAAAACAAAACAAGTATAGTCCATGCATGTAAATGAAAAGTTGGGAGGTTGAACTCCCGGTCATCATATGACAGGATGAATATTTCTTCTGGGAGGTTGGACTCCCAAGGCTCGCAATGAGTAGGCGACGAACCCATCATCACATTGGTGCAGGACCCTCAAACAGGCCATTGACCTCGTCGTCCTCCAGGGGCGGATAATCAGAGCGCTGGTCGACATCCATTGCCGACGATGGTTGCACGACTGACGGCGCTGGAGGGATCATGTACAACACGTGAGCATCCGCCATTTGGTCCTGCCAGTCACTATTTGCCTCACACTCGCCACTGGACGCTAGAGGAGGAATGAGGTGAGGCTCCACACCTCGAGATACAGCGAGTGCGAGGATCTGCTCGCGGGAGTGAGAGACAGCCTCTCCTGAGGCATGGCAAGCATCAGCTTCAACCTCGTTGCGGATGGTGTCCAACTCGGGATTGTCATCTCCCAAATACCGACCCCGTAATTCCTGCAGGTGGGTCTGACCCCAAGCCCACACGTTGGCAGCGTCATGATAGGTGACACCATTGGCGGCGAGGTACGCTGCCACACGAGTCAATGTATATGCTGATGACTCGCGTGACCTGACCCACTCGGCCGTTTGGCCAATGGCAGGAGATAAGCCCGCCCATTCGATAATTGAGCGATATCGCCCCGCAACGCCCAGGAGACGCGCCATCGACCGGCGCCAACCGACCCATCCGACATTCCAACCCATCCGAGGCATGAGTCGCTCCACGAAGAGCAGTCCTCGAACATTGCGAGCTAGGGGCTCAGGTGCCTTGTCCTCACTGTCATCAATACGTCCAGCGCGTCGAATGACCCCCGGGAACGCCCGCAGTGCACCATCATTGTGCTGGTGCCAGTGGTGGATATACTTTATCCAATCCTCAACACTGGCCTCCAATGATGGGACATCCGCTGGGAAGTCATCCTTCCCTCGGGGCTTGGTCTTCCCTTTTGCTTTACTAGAGCCAGTTGGCATGGGCTTACCCACTGGCTCTCGTGATGGGCCCGCTGCCCGATTGGTATTTGAGGGCCCCGCCTCAGGTGGTATATCTCGACACGTTGTGAGCACCTCATGCGGAGTGGGAATGTGCCTCTGTTCCCGAGCTGATATGTCTTCAGCTGGGACAGACGTGATACACTCCTCGAGAGGGGCGCGAGGTGTGGTGGTGGGAGCCACGGAAATGCTCCCAGTCGCTACTGTGGCGGTGGGGACAGCGGGTGACGTTTGACTATGGATATGGGGGTTGAATTCCCCGGGTGTTGTGGACCCGTCCACGTTGCTCGTCAGTTGAGCTTTACCCTTCTCCTTTAGCGCAGCCTTTTTCTGCTTGTTGCATTCAACTGCCCAAGCAGGTGGCCTCCAGGCCTTGATGGCGAGCGACATCAGCTCATTCTTCGTCATCCTCCACCGATTCCA
>Ga0307518_10002350_pt1 | contig 13791 bp, 4 predicted proteins | sample 25_EM_MG_FD_203889 | JGI IMG/M metagenome (GOLD analysis project Ga0307518, IMG submission 203889) | Populus trichocarpa ectomycorrhiza microbial communities from riparian zone in the Pacific Northwest, United States - 25_EM | ecosystem: Host-associated > Plants > Roots > Unclassified | place...
GAAATAAATAATTCTCCCATGCTTAAATTACGGCTACTATTCTTTTCAACTCCGGCAAAACATGATAGGGCTTTGGCAAAATGCTTCCCCCCCCTCCTCTTTCCTGTCCTTTGGAGAGAAGATTGAGAATATATTTGGTAATCTATGCATGATATTTTTTAATAAAAAATATATTAAAATATTTTTATATTTTTAATATGAACACATCACAATCATACAAAATACTCAGAAATCATTAATTTAATACTTAAAAAACAATTTAAAAGGTAGAAACTAACACGATTTTGATCACTTTTAAATAGCTGAGGTGCTTTTAATGTTAATCACTATTAAGTTCTGTCCAGAGATACGAAATGTTATTTTTTAAAATATTTTTATTTAAAAATATTAAAATAATTTTGTTTAATTTTTTAAAATTTATTTTTAATACCAGTACATTAAAATAACAAAATATATTAAAAAATAATTCAAAACTAGAAAAATTAAAAACTTTCAAAAATATTATTACACCGCAATGACAAACATATTAACAGCAATGAACCACAGCTAATATCCGACTTTTATTTCTTCCTGTGGTCTCATGTAAAAGGGGGACGCTTTTTTTCACTTGCCACGCTCCCCTGCTCACCGACTCACGGAGGTAAAAATCTTACGTCACAGCGACATCATCCTGTCCCCTGCGTTTTGTCCTCAGCTGGAAGATAAGTTCAAAAAACAGAGAGGTGATCTAAAGTCATTGTTGCCCCGCACGTACTGAATAGGACAGGCAGTAACGACTAACGAGCAAGCAATCCAGCTGCCCCCAGGTGTCTTTTCACAAACAGTCAGTCAAATTCACAGTCAAGGCAAATAATATGGTTTTTGTAAAATTTTGAGGAAGAAGGGCATGATGATGTCTGAGACCCCATTATAATACATACCACCATTAAAAGAAGCAAAAACCGCACTAACACCGCACCTCTACTTGATTAACATGAACAAAATCACGTCCAATCATAACTACAAATCCCCCTAAAAAACCTAAATTCACCTGAAAATTTATTGTCTCTTCCTCTCTGTTCTTTTTACCTCCTTCAAAATTTAAAAAACACAATCATATCAGATCATCAACTCGGCTCCAGGACTGACTTTATTACAAGTTTGGATTGTTTAGGCACGGGTTGTTTTTTCTTTTTTCGTTTGGGACTGTGCTTAAACATATTTTAAAATTAAATTTAAAATCTTTTAAGTGTTTTTTTTATGATTTTAAAAAAATTATTTATTTTTTATTAGAGTAGACTTGTATCCATACACCCACTTAAAAACCAATTTTATATCTTTAGGTTTTACTTGAATCCAATAGCGTCTGAATTTTTCTACTATTTCAGGTCGGTTTGGATTGATATTAATTAAGTTTGGGTGAAATTACCATCCTGATTTGATGATTTAATTAGACTCGATTATTTTTATTATAATGGAATTCTCTTATTTTTTTTAAATCGATCCATTTAGGTTTGTATTGAATTTGGTGCAGGTGATGTATTTATTTTATTTATTTATTAGAGCAATTTGTCAAGTCACAAGCATTAAAAAATCATAATGATCTTGACATAAAAAAAAGCTCATCCTTGCTTTAATACCCGCCATGGAGTGACTACACAGCACACATGCCATTGAATAGCCAAATCTCTCTCTCTCTCTTAGAATGTGAAGGAGCAGTTAGCAAAGGAAAAATTGGAGAATGCCGGAGCTGGTGTACCAAGAGCAGAGCTCGTCGAGATCAGGATTTAGAGCTCGAGATGCAAGTCCTGACTCTGTAATTTTCACTCTAGAGTCCAACTTCAGTCTCTTCTCTTCTGCTTCTGCTAGCGTCGATCGCTGCTCTTTTGCTTCCGATGCTCATGATCATGACTCTCTCGCCTCTGAAATCTCTCTGGTAAAACCATTTCTCTAACTTCCCTGCATGCATGCGTTTTCTAACCCATGGTTTTTGAGTGAGTTTTTTGAGAGTGCAATGCAGCATTTGGCAGCTGGTCATGATCAACAAGAGAACTCTTCGAGTGGTCCAGATCGAAACAACAACAAGCAGAAGCAGCACACTCACACCCGTCTCTCCAGAAAAGCAGAAAAAGTTAAAGGTACGTACAGCTACAGCTAAGCTTTGAAAAGCATACGCATAAAGACAGAAAATTTGAAATTAAGTCTCTCACTGTTTTCTTGTCGATTATAAAAGCTGTTAAAAAAGAAGACAACAGAATTAGTTCTGTAGAAGACGATATTCATCTCCTAGATTCTGCAAGAAGCTCCTTCTCTCTCGCTCTCAAAGGTAACAAATTAACTGCACAATCCAAACCCAGATCAAATTTGTACTAAAAATTCTTAATTTTGACTAGCTTTTTTGATGTAGAGTGTCAGGAGAGGAGACCGAGATCTGAAGCGATCACAAAGAAACCAGACAGGCGGAGGCCTGCGTCACTAGATCTTAACAATGTGGTCACATCTTCTTCGCCGAGATTGGGTAACATGAAGAAGAGTATAGCTTGTTCATCTCGAAAATCTGGTACATTTCCGAGTCCTGGGACCCCAAATTACCTTAATCAGTATCATTCTAGTGTTGGAATGCAGAAGGGTTGGAGTTCAGAGAGAGTGCCGTTGCCAAATAATAGTAATAGGCGGCAAGTGATGAATACTACTGGAGCTGCTGTTTTGCCTTATAATAATAATGGAAGGACATTGCCGTCCAAATGGGAGGATGCTGAGAGGTGGATATTTAGTCCTGTTTCGGGAGATGGGGTTGTTAGGAGTTCGATTCAGCCTGCACAGAGGAGGCCTAAGTCAAAGAGTGGACCACTTGGACCACCGGGAGTTGCGTATTATTCCTTGTATTCGCCTGGGATGCAGGTGTTCGATGGAGGGAATGCGGGGAATTTTGTTGCTGGTTCTCCGTTTTCAGCAGGTGTTATTGCTGCTGATGGATTGGGTATTAGGTCACATGGGAGCCATGGTGTGTCATTTCCCATGCGGACAGAGCCCTGTATGGCTCGTTCGGTTAGTGTGCATGGTTGTTCTGAGATGGTAGCTCAGTCTTCGTTGCCATCACAAGGTACGATCTTGTGAACTTCAGCCTGATTTCTTGAATTTCACTATAGTTTTCTTTTTTTCAGTTTTTAATTTCTGTTTTGGAGGATTGAATTATGATGTATCTATAGAACTTATGTTGTTGAAGTTATAACTTGTTAAACAAAGAATTAGACACCGCCCATTGGTTGTTTGATTCAAATTGATGGGTTTGGATGAGATTGATAGTCACAAAACCAGTTTTATGAAGAATTAAGGGGTCTCATTTTGAATTGTATTTGGTGGTATTGCTTGAAACTGTTCGCAAAACCAAATATATTTACTATTCTAGTTAATCATAAAATGCCTGATATGCGCCTCTCACTAAAATCGTTTTTAGAATCTCTGTAAAGAATCCAATCTTAATGTCAAGCATCCTTTTCCATTAAATTGTTTTGTTCTTGTTGTTTTTACTCTCCTTTTTATAATGAAAATGAGAAGGTAGGTGGGCTATCCACACTCTCCGGCAGGGAACATCGTGAAAAACTCAATATAAGATCAAAATATCAATATGTGAACAAATATTGATGTATGTTTGATTTTTTTTTTAATTTTCAATTGTTGATCCTTTCTTAGTTTGAAAATATAATATTCCATGTCACTGTTAATTAAACATGCAGATGAAAAGCTTGATGGTGTCAAGGATGCTGCAACTGATATCTCCCGTGTTGTTTCAAGAAGGGACATGGCCACCCAAATGAGCCCTGTAGGTAGTAATCATTCATCTCCCACCAGGAAGCCATCATTCTCCACCTCCACCCCCTCTGTCCTACCTATTGTGGAACTGCAGAGCGTACCTTCCTCTAGATCTGAGACCAGGGATGTACAGGTGGATGAGAGGGTTACTGTCACAAGGTGGTCTAAGAAACACAGAGCCCGCAACCATGGAAAAAGTTCACAAGTTGTTGATGACTGGAGAAAGAAAGCTGCTGATACTCTTTCATCAGGTTGGGATGTTTCAGAGGCTGGAAAGAGCATTTCAAAGTAAGGATATATTGAATTTACGCAATCCTTTAGTTTTATTAGGCCAGATCATGAACTTGCTGTGAATGTGATGCAATTAGTACTGAAACTATGGATTAAATTACACTCAAACACGAGATCCTTTGAACAGAAACCATAATTTCCTTGATGGATAATAGAACATGTCCCTTTTTTTTTGCAGGGTCAAAAGAGAGGAAGCTAAAATCACAGCATGGGAGAACCTGCAGAAGGCAAAAGCTGAGGCAGAAATAAGGAAACTTGAGGTTCTTTTTCCCCACGCGTTTTCGTCGTACAATTTTGACTAACTTGAAGGATTAATTCACTTAATGATCAGCCTTGGTGCAGCAAAGAAGATATTTTCTCTAATATTTCCTTTCTGCTCACTTGAAAGCTTTGCTAGTACTTAATTATAAGATACTGGTGTTAGATAGAATATCAAAAGGTAATAACCTAGGTTTATTGCAGGACATATATCAGCACTGTTGGATGTTGTGCTAAGATGTCTGAAAGTGAGAATCTTAACTGCATGGATTGTACATCATTGCAGTTTGATAGATGGGAAGGGGCCATCCCAAATGATATAAAACACAATGGATTCTAAGTTTTGGGTTTTTGATGAACAAAATCCCCTTGTAGGATTGATAACAGTTTAGCAGTGCCTGAGTATTTGATTAACAGAGCAATGAACTTTTTATCTGGATTCTGAACTCTTTATTCCTAAAACTAATAAGTTTTATTAAGTCTCAATGTACTTAAGATAATAGTGTACCGTGAAAAATACAAAAATAAATCTATGATTGATCATTGAGATTCAAGATTGATAGGTTCCAGCTTTGGCTACTCACATTTATTTCTACGTTTTCTAAATTTATAGGCTTGTGCATTTTGTGGTCTTAACTGACTAGATTCATTGCAGATGAAGCTTGAGAAAAAGAGATCATCATCTATGGATAGAATTATGAATAAGCTGAGATCAGCTCAAAAGAGAGCCCAGGAAATGAGGAGCTCGGTGCTAGCAAACCAGGCACATCAAGTTTCCACGAACTCTCACAAAGTTATATCATTCCGCAGAACCCGTCAGAAGGGTTCCCTGAGTGGTTGTTTCACATGCCATGCTTTCTGATATCTCATCCAGCCACATGTTGGTACACTTCGATAGATATAAAACCTGGTAATTTCTTGGAAACAACTTTTGTCTCAGATTTCTTACCTTTCTCCTTTCCTCTTGCAAGATTTGGTTTATTGTGAAAGGTTTTACTGACAAGCCCTGGCATACCAGCTGGCCCTGTCTAGAGTCTGAAGAGCTTTGCTACTTTTGGTCTAATGCTGAAAAACATCAGTTTAGTAGTTCGTGTCTCATATAGAACGCATTTGCATTCCATGAAATGCAATGATTTGTTTTGGTTTTGGAGCATGTCAAGGTATCTTATTTCCTTAAAATAACCTTGCTGAAAAATTAGGGCTAGCACAAAATGTTTTGCCATTCCTAAAAGGTGAATTTGTATTTATAGAATAATAAATCTGTTAAAGCAGTATAATCCTGGCAACTACCTGAAACTTTATTGAAGGTTCATTTTATCACTGCCCAGGTCAAATTGCAGGAAAAACTGCAGCAGAATATGGAAGCGTATAGGAGGGAAACCACCATTGACACTATTTTGGTGTCAATGGAGTTGAGTTGGGGCGTGAAGAACAAGTACTACTGTTAAGATTTCAGACGGGACACAAGACCCTGGATGTGACATTCCTGGTATCAAAATCTCCAGGAAATTTGTCTGCTAAACCTTGTATGCATGTATGTATGTATGTATATCAACAATTATTATTATAATAATAATTATTATATGATGACATTTTTCCTTGAAATGGAGATATCATTTCGTGAGGCTTTTCTTTATAAATTCATTAAATATACGCTTTGATGCAGTACGTAGCTTTTTGAGAAAAAAAAATTTTGTTTTTATTTTTTATTTAGTTTAGGAATTTCAATGTTAGTGGGATTTTATATTAACTCTATAATTATTTATCATGAATATTTTTTAAGGATTGAGATATGTTTTGGTTGTTTTTCACCTACGTTGAGGTATTTACTGGAAGCAAACAAATATATTAAAATGAGATGAGCAGCCTTGAAACTCTTCCAACTGATTCCTTGCCTAGCTAGCAGCATGACATTATCCTATGGATTTGGAGAGTTCAAAAATAATTTGTACAAAGGCTAAAAATATAACGTGACTTTAAAAAAATCAAGAATATATTATTTTTTAAAATATTGACATAATAATATATTTAATTCACTCCAATTTACTACTCGGGTTCTTGTACGTGACTATAATATTGAAGGTTAGTCATTTGTCTACTTCTTTTCTTTCCGGGCTTTCATTATGCTCATGTGGGAGTTTAAGATTATATTGAAGATTAATTATAGAATTAGAAGCTGAATTGAAAAAAATAAAATAAAAAAAGAAGGCAAAGAAGTGGCTAGTACTAGTATGTGTTGTCTATATATGTGCTAGCAAGCGAGAGAAACCACAATATTAAGGAGGCGCGTGTAGTTTTTCTTTGGTGTTCTTGAAATTGTGGACTTTTTTCCAAGGCAACGCATGGTGGAGGTGGAGGTGGAGCTTAGGTTCCCTCTTCTTCTTCTTTGTTTTCGTGAGTGTTTCTTCTCTATCAAAAAATAAAGCTGTATTTTTTTTTTATCAATTTCAATTATAGTCATTTAATTTTCAATTCTTTATAAAACAAAAAATCTAAACTATTATTTATAAAATTAAACACCAGCTCAATATTAGCGATAAAAAGCTAATTTAATCAAGCCATAAAGCCCAATATTCTCAATTAGACGCACCATGCAATGATCGAATCGAATAAATAAACTATGCATGATAGTGGGGAAAAAACGAAGGACCCAAAGGATGAAAAAAGGGGCAAACGGTGAATAAACTTTTATTGTTCAAAGTAGTCTTTCATAATTTTCCAGAACTGAAAACCATTCTTTGAAGACTACAGCTGGTGGAATGCTATATTTAAATTTGTTTCCCCATTGATCATACAAGAGCTAGGGTTATAGCAGAGAACATCCAACTTTTATTGTTCAAAGTAGTCTTTCACACACAATACAGCAACTTATTATATTATAGTGATCTACTTTCAGATCCCATAAGTTGTTTGAGCACATCATTTCATCATCAAATATGCAATGAACGCAAAAGCTCAAAGATATTATGATGGTGAAGTTTTTGCTGAGAGTCCTGAAGCTGGAGGGACTAGGCTTAGGACCCCAACCGAGTAGAATTAGTATAATCTTGAGGACAATGTGCTGATAATCCTGGAATCACCAGCCCTACCACCCTTATCAGTGTCATCAACCAACTTTCTCTGTAATCTGGACCCTTCAGGCAAGGGATTATAAAACTTCTGATCAGCTCCCAAACAGCATTCAAGAATTTGGGTATGGCCATTAACAAAGAGAAGTAGTTCTTGTTCGGCTCTTCTTGCATAACCTGTATCCGGATTATTTACGAATGCATTAGTTGCTCATCAACAGCATAACTGATAGAGAGAGAGAGAGAGAGAGAGAGAGAGAGAGAGGGATGGAACACTTACCTTCTCTTTATACCAGCTAGTATAGTACTTGCATTCCCAAAAGTGCTTGTAAAAGAAACAATTGTTGTCAAAAGGCACTCTAGGAACCATGTCATTGCAATAGACGTATCTCAGGTATTTCACTTTATGCTTCTTCAACCCATCTATCATGTATTCCCCAAACTCCTCGTCCCCAACCCTAGGCTGCCCGAATGTGTAAACGCCTTCCAATCTCTCCAGCAACTCAGCCTCGCCATGCATGGTTAGCACAGCCACAAACAATATGGCCAATGCCCCTCCCAAACTGTGCCCTGTAACTATAAATTTTGCTTGCTCGTTCTTGGAAACTATGTCCCTCAGCATTTGTCTCGTTTCATAGTACGCATACAAGTGGTCATGATCTGGTTCAATAATCTCCTTAGGCCAGCCATTGTTCTGCGAGCCCAGGGCTTTCATAAAGCCACGGTGGATCTGACCTATGCCTTTAAACTTATACCAGGAGAGATCCACATCTGTGGCCCATCCATATGCATCAAATGGTTCGGTCCCTCTAAATGCCAGCACAAATAGGTTAGGGTCTGCCTTTGTATCTTGGAACATGAAGGCATGCGTTGAAGCCTGGTTCAAGTGATCTGCGAAGCATCACAATTAAAAAAACTATTCGTGGCCCTTTTGTTTTCCAATAGGAAATTAAAATTCTTCAAGGATTACGCCTTTTCTTTTTCATAGTTATTAGATCCGCTAGAGATAACAGCAGTGCATGTGACAGAAAAACAACAAAAGAAAAGGTGACATAGATCGTCACATGAATGATATTTTTGTTTTAATTTCTTTTGAACGTTCATATTAAATGATATGCTTGGATCTTAAATGAAGTGGTTGGGTTTGCCTTTTGCTCTTCCTGGAGTCCAAATCCAGAGTGTGGGTTTGAGTTCTGAAAGAGCGTTTAGTTTGAAATATACATGCAGTGATGGAGAAGAGGAAAGGGAGAGGACATTCTTGGAAGCTCCCTTTTGCTATATACGAGTCTGGTGCTCTGAAGGGCATGTGAGATGACATGTGTTTGCGGTCAGTTGATTTTGATGTTGGCTGGACAGTAATAAGTGTGTCTGCTATTGCAAACGCTTTTCCAAAGTTTTTTTATTTTTTTTATACTAAGCGTCCTTTTATTTTGTTTTATGAGAAATATTTTATAAAAAAAATATTTTTAAAATCTTTCCTTTTTTGTTTTAAAAATATTTTTAATAAAATATTTTTATATGTTTTTTTTTTAATATTTTCATTCTCTCTCTGCACAACAATATCCTACCAATCACATAAAAATATTTTATGTTCCAACAAAAAACAATTCTAATTTGGAGCACAATAACGAACATAGATCTAAGTAAGTTGATCTAAGATTTAGATTGTTAATTGAATAAATTGATTTAAATTAAAAAAATAAATTAAACAAGGCTATATATTTAAAAAAAAATAATCAAGTTTCGAATCAACGAATTAACAACTGAGCACATCAAACTCTTATGACTAGAAATCTGTAAGTACCATCCCTTTTCTTGTGAGAATATCATCCAATATCATCTGTTTTTATTTGTTTGATAAAATCCTCATTATTTCCATAGATGTTATAATGTTTGACTCGAATTATAGATTGTTTTTTTTTTTATCAGAAGTGATGGAGATTAGCAGGCCAATTAATACTCTTTTAAGTTGCTTGATTACAGAGACAAAAGATATATAATTGACAATCCATAACGATCATCATAAAAAAAAAACTCTAAAAAGTTAAATTTAAATTTTATTAATGCTGTGCATAAATTCAAACTTAGATGATTAGATTTGTCTAGGGGTAGTTTGGTATCATTTACCCCCTTTTTTCGGATTTTTAGAAACAAAAAAAAATATTTTATTTTTTTATTAAATAAAAAGAAAAAAGCTAAACCAATTAACAGCCATTTTTAGAATTTTTGATGATTAGGTTCTTTAGATTTTTCTTTCTGTTTTCAAATTTGGTTTTTAAAAACATATATGATACCACACCTCCCCTTAATAAACAATAATTATTGAAATTGAAATTTTGATGAAGCATTCAAAACTCACTTCATAATGTTTATGAGTTCATTAATAATTGACTGGAGGTCAATGATCGATTTTATTTAGTTAATTTAATGCTTTAGAGTCATCGATCAACAAATTTCCCTTTGTTATTTTTTATTATCATAGTTAGAGAAATATATATATATATATATATATTCATTTTCATGTAATTATACATGTAATTATAGTTATTAGATCTGATCTAATAAGATAATTGATTTTTTTTTGATAGTATAAGATAATTGATTTAATAAATCAATAATTCAAAACTTTATCCAAACTAAATTTTAATTTGAATTAGTTTTGTCATTAACTTAAACAAACTTGAGTAATTTAATAGATTAATTTAGTAATTTTGTTGATCTGGTCAAACCTGGCTCTAAACTAAGATATTTTTTAAAAGAAATAAAATTGAGATGACTTAGATTTTGAAAAAAAAAAATGATAGGTACTTTGGATTTGATCTTGGACACAATTATACATATAATATCTTTAATAAGGAAATGAACCAGATCAAGTAATGTTAGGGAAGTCTAACCGTTCCAAAAGTCGAAGAAACCCAAGAATTTCATCTGCAAAGAAGTGAGACGAGAAATTAAGACATCATTAACACTCATTAATTAGACAACATTAATTTTTGTTAAATCTTCAGCTGTGATTGGTCATAATTTATATTCTCTTCAATGACCATGCAGCACACACGTTAATTATTCATGTTAGGTTTATGCTAGCGATAGACGTAAATACTTACATTCCAGTGATCTTTGACTATCGATTCAACGAAGGCTCCGTTCTCGTATGCCAATTTAGCGGCCATCCAAGACAAGGATGCATTATACTTCTTGTCACCAGGACTGGATTTCTTGTCTAGTTCCACTCTCAAGTCAAGATTTCCTATAACGGATATGAACTTTTCCGATGATCGATCTGGTGTCTTTACAACTTTTCCTGCATTGACATGACATTAATTAATGGTATCTGTATGCATTATCAAGAGTACATGTAAACGTTCAGGGCATATATATATATATATATATATATATATATATATATATATATATATATATAGAGAGAGAGAGAGAGAGAGAGAGAGAGAGAGAGAGAGGTGAGTGATCGCTAATATTAGTGTCAGAAATATTTTTCAAGTAAAATAATTATTTTAGTGCATCATGTTGTTGCCTTCTAGCTATATAGTTTGACAAATATTATGAATCTATATATGATTAATCCATCTTTTGTAAGAAAAAAAGGGCAGACATGCAGTCTCATATAACGATTCGAAAGAAGCAAACATGCAATATTGCATACCCTTCAAAATATTTAACAAGAGCTTGAAAAAGCCGCCGTTGGATAGGAGAAGGTTTAACCACATCTCCAACGCATTTCCTATCATAGCCATAGGTTTTCTGAAGAAAAGTAGGATTTTTTGCACAAGAACTGATATGACGACTATCCATCGGCTATTAAAATTTCTCAGCCCTTGCTCTTCGTGGCACTCAATGAATCCTCTACCTTTTATGTTAGAGGAAACTAAGAAAAGAATCAGATCGAGGAAACTAGCTTCTGTAGGATCGAGCAGCAGCTTATTTTGATAGAAATGTTCACCATAGCTATTACTGGCCATGATGATGATTTTTTGTGCCCACCTCTGTTGCAATCTCGACAAGCTGAGCGCATCTATTTATAGCGTTTTGTAGTATGGTAAGGGGAAATGATGTGAGTTGATTTATCATGCAAAAACATATTATTAGTGATTGGTGCATGGAGGTGGTAAAATTAAGTGACATGTGGTGAAGTTGGAAGTTTGTAAATAAATAAAGAAGAAAAATATGTTTATTTAATATTGGAAAGAGACATTCTCTTTAGAAAGATTTTGAATTAATTTCTTTAATTTTTATAATTGATTTTAATATTTATGATTCTTGAGATAAAACTAAATAAAAACTATTTAATTTAATTTAAAATATAATTATTTCATTAATAATTACAAAGTTTTATTAACAGTTATAATATTCAAAGATATAGTATTTTATTATAATATTTTAAAATCTAATAAAACTAGTTACTACACGGATAACATATATATATATATATATATATTTTCTTTCTCGTTTTTTTTTGTTTTAGAATTTTGAAGGGTTTAGTTGTATCATAAAGGTATTATCTCTATTTGAGATAAATAAACACTTTAAAAATAATATTTTTATTTTTTTAAAATAGTGAATTAGTTTCAACCAAAATAAACTTGGAAATACTTTTGATTAAACAAAAAAATTTAAATTATGGAACAATCATGCAAAAACATATTATTATATTTAGTCATATATTAAAAAATAAAAACTATTTTTATCTTGATATAAAAATAATTTTATCTTTACAATCTTAGTTACAGTTTGTTTATTTTAAATTTAATGATACAAATAAATAAGTAATTAATTTATCATCTATCAGCATGACCCACGTGGGTCGAATTAAGGCATTAAGTAATCAATTAAAAGTTCTGATGAGGTCAGAGCTGTCGTTCACCGTATTAATTGGAGCCCTTTTGCTGAGTTGTTCACCTTCGGTGGGAATAGTCTCGGCGTGATACACGTTTTAGAATTGAAATTGAATTTTTTATTATAAATTAATGTTTTAAGTATTTTTAAATGGTTTTCATATAATAATATTAATATATGAAAATCATTGGTTAAATTATTGGGAGCTAGTGTTGTGATTTGTAAAAGTAATAGTCCTTCAACAAATTACTAGTTAAAAATTAAGAGCTTGTGTTTGTGTTGTTTTTGTCTTTGAAAATTATTTTAAAAAAAAGTTAAATTATTTTATTTTTATTTTTATCTTTACTTAAAGTTTTTTTTATATATTTTCAAATTGTTTTAATGTGCTAATGTTAAAAAGAAATTTTAAAAAATAAAATAAAAATTATTTTAATATATTTTCAAGTAAAAATCACTTTAAAAAACAATCAATATTATCACATAATCAAATATTCTCCAAAAAAAAAAAAAATTGACAATTAATTCTTTTCTACGAACCTTACCTCAAATACACGAAGTCAATTAATTTCTCCATTACATTACAGAGAAAACACATGTATATTGAACTTGTCACAATACTCGTTTTTTATCCTTGAACTAAACAAAGACCATCTTCAATCTATTTTAAATAAATAAAAAATAACATTGACTAGTACATAAAAACTAATTAAATTATTTAATTAGTTTTAGACAACTCAACATTCATCAGTTCAATAAGTCGTGTGATGTCTTTTTACTGAACTGTGATGGTTGTTTTTTGTTGACTAATTACAATATATTCACACTTTATTTTGTAGTTTGAATGGGAGCGATCTATATATATATTATCAATGAAATATAATTCATAGCACACCTCGTTTTCCATTAATTTATAATGGTATTAAAGTTCAATTGTGCAAGTGATGTGTAAATAAAAAGTCTCATCTTGAATGATCGTTTTCAAAAGATTCCAGTGAATTTTTTTATAATAATTTATGATAAATTAATTATTATTTAAAAGATCAATATTTATCGTGGTTCACGGTACATTTTAAATCTAGAAGAACAACCAAACCAGGAATAATAATTTTTAAAAAAAACATCCTGGACCAAATCAAAAACTAATTTAAACTAAACTGGTTCGGTTTGATAAAAATTGATTTTTTAGCATGAAAAACTAGAAAATCTGATACTTGGATAAATCCCGCAAAAGCAAAGAAATAATTTAATATTAATTGTAAGGATAATCAAAGAAAAAAAATTAAAAGCATGCTAATCAAAATAGCCCAAAAAAAAAAAAACTCTTCTTTTCACAGAAGAAAAAATTAATGAAATGGAACAATTATAACCATCTAATGTAATTTCACTTCATTCCCACGAAAGAGAAAAGGAGATCATCTCAATATATAGGAGTTCGGGACAATACTAAAAAGCAAAAAGAAGATTAATTTAGTGCATGAATGAAACAATGTTAACTTTTCTTTTCAAAAGATTTAGTCTAGAAAAATCT
>Ga0307518_10002351_pt1 | contig 13790 bp, 7 predicted proteins | sample 25_EM_MG_FD_203889 | JGI IMG/M metagenome (GOLD analysis project Ga0307518, IMG submission 203889) | Populus trichocarpa ectomycorrhiza microbial communities from riparian zone in the Pacific Northwest, United States - 25_EM | ecosystem: Host-associated > Plants > Roots > Unclassified | place...
AGACGTCGTCCAGATCAATTCACAGTAAGATGGGAATGTTTCCCTTATTAATTTATTTGCTTTTTTTAACTTTTTTTTTTCTAAATCTTGAGTTTGTTCCACTGTCTCCATTTAAGTAAATAAATGCCGTTTGTGAAATATTTTCAAGTTGGGGAGGGATTCTTGCCCCGAAAACGAAAAAACAATCGAGCAGGGATTGTTTGTGTCTCATCTTGCTTAAAGTTCTAGTACAAATTCTAGTTTATCCTTTGAAGCTTGTATGATTGATTTGGTCTTCACAGGTCCTAGTTAGGAATGTACCTCCAGATCCAGATGAATCTGTTAGTGAGCTTGTGGAGCACTTTTTTCTGGTGAATCATCCAGATCATTATCTCACTCAACAGGTATATTCCCGCTCAAAGCCTCAATTTGAATAAATATATATATATATATATATATATATATATAGAGAGAGAGAGAGAGAGAGAGATAGAGAGAGAGAGAGAGAGAGAGAGAGAGAGAGAGAGAGAGAGAGAGAGAGAGAGAGAGAGAGAGAGAGAGAGAACTACCATGAAGTTGATTGATTGAAAATTTTCACTTTGTTAATAGTTTTAGAATACAAAAATTCTAATGCAGGTGGTGTGCAATGCTAACAATCTAGCCAGCTTGGTGAAGAAGAATGAAGGTATGCAGAACTGGCTTGACTACTACCGCTTCAAGTATTCTAGAAATCGATCACAGAGGCCTCAGACGAAGGTACTTCTCAAAATGCAATCTGATATACCGCTTCATGTTTAAATCCACCGAGGCACCGACTATTGCCTTTTCTGAAACCTGATTTTGGTTTTGACCTCAATTTTTACCCTGCTGTTTCAGACTGGCTTTCTTGGTCTCTGGGGGGCAAAAGTAGATGCAATTGATTATTACATATCAGAGATTGAGAAACTGTCGAAAGAAGTAAGTCCCTATCTTCAATTTCTTATCTAAATTACCTAATGATTCAGAACGTTCAAGCTGTTTAGTTGTTTTTCTGAGCATATAAATCCGGCTACCTACTGCAAAAATGCAAGTATAAGTAGTTTACGAGTTGCTTATGAGCTTCTCATTTCCCATTAGTTTTTGCATCACCACTCTAATTTGGTGTCATGGATGGTTCTGCTATTATCCAGATAACAGAAGAAAGGGAAAAGGTTTTAAATGATCCGAATTGTATCATGCCTGCTGCATTCGTTTCGTTCAAGACTCGATGGGGTGCAGCAGTTTGTGCACAAACTCAACAATCAAGAAATCCAACTTTGTGGTTAACAGAGTGGGCTCCCGAGCCGCGCGATGTATATTGGCCAAACCTAGCCATTCCATATGTGTCGCTCTCAGTTAGAAGGCTGATAATTGGAGTTTCGTTCTTTTTTCTTGCCTTCTTTTTCATGATCCCTATTGCATTTGTTCAATCTCTAGCAAGTATTGAGGGAATTGAGAAAAGCCTTCCCTTTTTGAAGCCTGTTATTGAAGTGTGAGTTTTCTTTCGTCACAATGCCTCATCACTTAGTTGCAAGATTCCCTCCTAGACATTACCGATTGTTGTTTCATACAGAGAATTTATCAAATCAGTTGTCCAAGGATTTCTACCTGGGATTGCGCTAAAGCTCTTTCTTATCTTACTGCCGACGCTATTGATGATGATGTCTAAATTTGAAGGCTTGACATCTCTATCATCTTTGGAAAGGAGATCAGCAATGAGATATTACATTTTCATCATTATCAATGTGTTCCTCGGAAGCATACTCACCGGGGCTGCATTCGAACAGCTAGATTCTTTTATCAAGCAGTCTGCCAGCGAGTACGTTTTTCTCACAGTTTTATTCATGCAATTTCAGTGAAGAGCTTCATTTTTTTATGTGTTTCTTGCACGTTTCCTCTGTGCAGAATTCCTAAAACAATTGGTGTAGCTATTCCGATGAAGGCAACTTTCTTCATAACCTATATAATGGTTGATGGATGGGCTGGAATAGCTGGAGAAGTTCTAATGTTGAAACCATTGATAATTTACCACTTGAAGAATTTCTTTTTGGTGAAGACTGAAAAAGATAGGAAAGAAGCGATGGATGCAGGCAGTCTTGGCTTCAACACCGGCGAACCCCGTATACAGCTATACTTTCTGCTGGGGCTTGTATACGCACCAGTCACACCTATTCTCCTTCCATTCATAGTTATGTTCTTCGGCTTCGCTTATGTGGTGTACCGTCATCAGGTAAAGATTCGATCCTTTTGGTTATACCACGTTCAATCTGCAGACTGTTTATGTTCATATTCTCTGCGCAGATCATAAATGTTTACAACCAAGAGTATGAAAGTGGCGCCGCATTCTGGCCTGCTGTCCATGGTCGTGTTATTACTGCATTAGTAATCGCACAGCTGCTTATGATGGGACTGTTGAGCACAAAGCAAGCATCCAGCACAACACCATTTCTCATTGCTCTTCCTGTCCTCACTATATGGTTCCATGTCTTCTGCAACGGCCGCTATAAATCTGCGTTTGTCAAATATCCATTACAGGTGTGTGACTGCTCCGCTTTACCAGCATAATTCTCATCATTTCTTATATCAATCTGAAAGTATTTTATGATATGTCAAGATAGAGTTACCTAATGTCTATGTTCTTGACTAAATTCTTGACAGTTGATACTGTCAAGAATTTAGTTTTTCTGCCATGATGTTTGTCAATGGTCACTTGGGATGGCACAAAAAATCCACATGTATAACCTACCCCAGCTAGTTCGAGGTTAAAGCTTTGCTGTTGTTGATGCTTGTCAAATGAATTTAATTCGTTGTTATTAAAGAGTCTTATAAAATCATTTTTAACTTATGTTTCCTTAGTGTTCTTGTACATGAAATAAATATATAAAAAATTAAAATTATATGTTTAGTTATAAGAGATATAAATATATAAAAATAAATATGTTTCTAAAATATTTTTAAGTAGCATTTAATTACTGTTTCGAGATAGAAAAAATTGAAATGATGTAGATAAAATTAAGAGATTTTAAAAACATAAAAACTCATTCTAAAACTTTATTAGAAAAAGATTTATTTTATATATATTTCATGATATCTCTAGCAAAACACTCTTGTTCTTTCTATTTATTATATATTTCGGAATGAGAAGAAAAAGGAGACATGTCTTTTTTTGTCTCAATTATCTTTATTTTTTTTATTCCAAAAAAAGTAACAAAACAATATTTTATAATTCACTAAAGGCTTGAGCTTCTAAGCTAAAAATTTCTTTGATCATCTTAGAAGTACTAATCTTACTGCTATCACTGCTCTATCCAGTAAAAAAAAATGAACACACAGGTTTTCAAGTCCAAAAGTTTTCCCTTGTTAAAAGTTGATATGGAACCATTCTTCCTTTAAACTTTTGAATTCTGGTTTTGATCAGGAAGCAATGATGAAAGATAGCCTGGAACGAGCAAGTTCTCCAAACTTCAATTTCAGATCCTACCTCGAGAAAGCATATGTGCATCCAGTTTTCAAAGGAGATGGCAACGATGATGATTATGAACAGTATCTGAGTGAAAACCAGGAAGCTGATGCTGAGAATGTGTTAGTGCCTACAAGACGCCACTCTCGAAGAAATTCACCAGCAGTAAGCCGAGCAGCTTCACCTGCTTTATCCGAGGAAGTTCAAAGCGTAGAGCATCGAGTGTGACACTTGCATGCCGATTACATCTCAAACTTGTTCTACAGTGGGCAAAGGAAGAAGGGCTAGCTGAAAAATTCTCACAGGAAATCAACAAGTTTTGGATTTTGTGGCAATGAATGGCACTTCAATCTTCAAACACAAATGTAGATTTATATACATATATAAAAAATCACGTGAATTTATTTTTATTTATCATTCGGGTTTCAGGTCTCCTATTTTTTTTCCATTAAATGTTTTTTTTTCTATAATTTTTAATAATTATATATTTTTTTAGTTTTTTCAATAATAAATCTCACATTAAAGATAACACCTTTCTATTTATAAAAAAATTAATGTCATTAATAATTTAAAACTCGAATTTAAAAATATAGATTAAAAAAAAGCTATAAATTGTAGAGTTTTCTTAATAAGTTTTAAAAAAGAAATTCAAGTGACCCTTACAAGAAAATTATGGTTGGAGCACAATGCAATTTCAACAACAACTCACCACATGAACCCTTAATCAAAAAAATTGAAGTACAAATGAAACATTTAATTGAAAAGAAAAAAAAGATATATAGATTTAAATTAAAAACAATAACAAAAGTAGGTTCTTAACTAAATTTTCAAGAGAAGATTTCTAGTGGTATCCATACAAAAAAATTATGGTGTGCTAATTAACTAAGGTAGTGTTTGATATTTTTTTAATATTTGTTTTTTATTTTAAAAATATATTAAAATAATATTTATTTTATTTTAAAAAATTTATTTTTGATATCAACATACGAAAACAATTCAAAAACATAAAAAATATTAATTTAAAATAAAAAAATACGGTGCCACCATAAAAAAATACTAAATATTTTTAAAACTATGATAAAATAAAAACACAATTTCAATAACATTACACCACACGAACCCTTAACCAAAAATTTGAATTACAAACAAAACATTTAACTGAAAAGAAAAATAAATAAATAATAGGTATATAGATTCAAATTTTAATTAAAAAAATAAGAAGAGTAGAAATACTTGAGTAGAAAATTTGTATAAATACAATCCCTCAAATTTTCATTACCTCCCCTTTGCATTAGTAGACTTACCTTATATAATAATAATAATTCAATTCAGAAAAGGAAAATCTGATGCACAATTACCCAAAACTATGAAAAGCCTCAAAAAGTCCATCTCCCCTTTTGATCTTTATTACCAAAATCGTATCCAACATGAACATAGAACACAAACAATTATAAGAATATTATATTTTTGTAGTTGATTTTGAAATATTTTGATATCATTACATTGAAAACATTAAAGAAACATATAAAAATGCTTCAATTTAATCAAATAATTCTTATTATTTATTTATTAGGTATTAGATGTCCTAAAAAGTGAAGTCAAGTCAAGAAAGAAAAAAAAATATGAAAAGGAAATAGACAAAAACAGTGTGCGTTTACAGAATTGAGAAAGAATCAATGGGTTTTTTTTTGTCGTTTTCTTTAAATAGTTAGAGAGAGAAGAGAGCAGCAGAGATTTGCTTCTCTTCTTGTCTTCATCTTTATCACCCCTATATATATATAAAAAATTAATCACATTGTTTTCCTCTCCCTCCTTCCAAACACTCTCGTTCTCTAACACATTCACCTAACAATATTAAAGTCATCATCTTTTTTATTTTTTACTTGTGATCAGGTTAGTTTCAAAATTCTATGTGTTTCTATGTTTTGTATGGCTGGTTTTCTGCTGATCAGAGGATTATGGATATGTAATTTTTTTATTGCATTAGATTAGAATTATGGGTTTTGATTGAATTTATGTTTGCTTATGCAATTGTGTGTTTCTATGATTTCAGTTTTACTAATATTTAATTTTTTTAATGTTTTTGTTTATGGGGTTTTGTTTTTTTATGATGTTTTAGCTGACTTGACTCCAAGTCAAGTCAATGCAACTGTTTTTTATTTCTGTCTGTTACTGTGAATTTGGCCCAGTTCTTTCTTTTTCTTTTTGTTCATAGTTAATTTTGTGTGTGTGATAAAAAACGATAGAAAAGTTTTAATTTTTGCAATATGGGGATTGTTTTCTTTTGATGGGGTTTTTGTTTAATGTGAAAAGAAGTGAGATTTTTAGATTTTGGCACTGGTGCTTGGTTAAAGGTTGATGGCTTTGTGTGTTTGATATTGTTAGCAGTGACAGACAATGGCTGCTGTGATTGCCAAGAGGTGCTAGGTTAAAGGTTGATGGTTTTTTGTGTTTGATGTTGTGCAGTGACAGACAATGGCTGCTATGATTGCTAAGTCTCGGATTAATAGGGGTGGTGGTAATAAAATTAGGAGATTTCAAGGAGCTGGTTTGAAGTTTTCATGCCGTGAAACAAGGGAAAGAGTTGAGAAAACCCTGGAAAATAGATTCAATGAGGTGGTAGCATCGAAGGCGAGAAGGAAGACTTCATGTAAGAAAGTGGAGGTAATTCAATTGTCATCAGACAGTGATGATGATGATGATGACTGGTCGCCCCGAAGGAGAAAGAAGGCTTTGAATAGGAAACTGATATTAGCCCCAGAAAGTGATCTTTCAGAGAGTGATCACCAGTGCTCGCCTTCGGAAAGAAGGAAAACTTTGTCTGAGCAGATTAAGGCACCCCCAGAAATTGAATTGTCAAAAACTGATGATGAGCAGTTTCTGGGAGCAAGAAGGAAAGCTTCATATGAGAAAATTAAGGCAGCCTCTGAAATTGAATCGTTGAAAAATGATGATCAGTGGTGTTCAGGAACAAGAAGGAAAGCTTCATCTAAGAAAATTAAGGCACCCTCAGAAACTGAATTGTTGAAAAGTGATGATCAACAGTGCATGGGAACAAGAAGGAAAGCTTCATCCAAGAAAATTATGTTAGCTCCAGATGTTGGATTTTCGGAGAGTGATGGTAAGTTGCCTCCAATGAGATTTGAAACCTCATCTAAGAAAATTAAGTCAGTTTCAGAAATTGAGTTGTTGAAGAGTGATGATGAGTGGTCACCGCGAGTGAGGAGAAAATCTTCATCTAAAAAAGTGAAGCCAGTTACGGTATCTGAGTTTTTGCAGAGTAATGTGGTCCCGAAGGGGCAGCAGAGCGGTTTAAACAAGCGTAGTAGAAGTAGTTCTGTAGGTGTAGATTTTGAGGGTGATTCAGAAGAGGATCTGTTAGAAGCAATTTGTGTTGTAAAAATGAGAGAGCGAAAACGAACTAGGAATTCAGGGAGGGATATAAATGAGAGAAGTCTGAAGGAGGCCAGAGAAAAAAATATAGGTTCTGTGAATTCTTCCTCATCTTCTTCTTCAGCATCAGCTTCTTCTAGCTCATCAGTTTCAAAACGTGATGGTTATTGCAATGGTGTGTCTGCAGTGAGAAATGTGAAGGTCTCGCATCGCATCCCTTTCAATTTGTTTTGGTGCTGCATTGAGTATACTCTGTAGCCATCTGTTGGAGAGAGTGGCCCCTGTTATACTGCATTTCATTTTTGTAGCTGAATGATGCTGATTTTTCTTGCTTCAAACAGGTCAAAGGACAAGATATCAAAAGATGTCACCAGTGCATGAAAAAAGAAAGAATAGTTGTTGTCCTTTGTAAGAAATGTAATAGAGTGTACTGCATACAGTGCATCAAGCAATGGTAAATTTTCTAATGAGAAATCATATTTTCCAACGTGATTTGTTTTGTCTAGATGAACTTGGATATCCTTTTGTTTCTTATATTATCTCATTTGGTGTATATAGGTATCCTGAGATGACAGAAGGGCACTTTGCAAAACGATGCCCATTTTGTCGTAAAAAATGCAATTGTAATGTGTGTTTGCACTCAAGCGGGTTGATTAAGGTTGGTCCTGTGCTCATGTCCCTCTTTGCTTGTGATCTGTGAGGATATTTAAAGTTAAAAAGAAAAAAAAGAAGCGAAAGCTGCATAATGTTAAACACTTGACATATCAGCAGTTGGAGGATTTTTATTGCTGAAATTTACGTTGGATGTTTTTCACTCTTTCCTAAGTAGTTCATCATGTTTCTTGTCTCCAGACATCAAAAAGGGATATCACCAACAGTGAAAAGGTTCAGCATCTGCATTATTTGATCAAGTTGCTGCTTCCTTTTCTGGAACAAATCTGTGATGAACAAACTGAAGAAATGCAGATTGAGGCTGGCATTCGAGGTATCCTCTGTTTCTATGACAGAATTTGATGTGATCAAATGAGTTCTTCTGTTAAACTTCTTTTTGCTGATACCTTTTTGATGTGCTTGTGGCAACCAGGTTCCCCTTTTGATATAGCTGAGAACTTTTGCTACAGTGATGAGCGTGTATATTGGTATGCACCTTCTCTCCACTGAACAAGTAATTACCTTTTGATTTTAGTCACTCAATTAAAGTTCATTCACTGCTTTTCATTTGGGGATTGTGGAGCAGCAATCACTGCACCACTTCTATCATCGACTTTCATCGCAGCTGTCCAAATTGTTCTTATGAACTGTGCCTTAGTTGTTGTCGAGAAATTCGTAAGGGAAGCCTTTCAAGACGTGCTGAAAAGAAGTTTTGGTATGTGGATAGAGGCTCTGGTTATATGCATGGTGGAGATCCATTACCTTGTCATTCCCAAAATCCTTATGACCACATTGAGCCTCTAGTTCTATCATGGAATGCCAATGAAGATGGTAGCATTTCTTGCCCTCCAAATGAAATGGGTGGTTGTGGTGATTGTGCATTGGAGCTAAAGCATATCCTTCCGCCAAGACAGGTTGCGGAGTTGAAAAGGAAGGCAGCAGAATTATTGGAAATTTGTGGCACTGAACAGGCAAGTTTGATGTGCAAGTGCAATGAAACAGGGAAAGGACTGTTAAGAAGAGCAGCGTTTAGGGAAGGATCTGAGGACAATTACTTGTATTGTCCTGCCTCAAAGGATATTCTTGAGGATGAAAAACTTTTTCACTTCCAAAAGCACTGGGCTAAAGGTGAGCCAGTTATAGTTCGTGATGTTCTTGAGGAGACAACTCATTTGAGCTGGGAGCCGATGGTCATGTGGCGTGCACTATGTGAAAATGTGGATTCAGATATTAGTTCAAAGATGTCTGAAGTGAAGGCTATTGATTGTTTGGCATGTTGCGAGGTTTAGCTCCACTATCCTTCCCTGCACTTATTTTTCAACCAGGAACACTTGTCAAAGCCATTTGGATGACATAATGAGCAAAATCATCTGTTTTGCTTTATGAGTGATGGAAAAGAAATATGTTCCGCACATAGACTTTCTGAATTTCTTACTCTAAACTTGTTATATTTTACTTTTACTCACAGAATGCTGACTTTGTAAGAATATTCAGGTGGAGATTAATACCCGACAGTTTTTTAAAGGCTATATGGAAGGGAGAACATATCATAACTTTTGGCCTGAGATGCTTAAGCTGAAGGACTGGCCTCCATCAGATAAATTTGAAAACATTTTGCCACGCCATTGTGATGAGTTTATCAGAGCACTGCCATTTCAAGAATACAGTGATCCAAATGCTGGAATCCTGAATGTTGCTGCGAAGTTTCCTGAAGAAAAGCTGAAACCAGACTTGGGTCCAAAAACTTATATTGCATATGGTACAAGAGAAGAGCTTGGAAGAGGGGACTCGGTGACCAAGCTTCACTGTGATATGTCAGATGCGGTACATTTTATTTTGTGTACAATTTATTTTGTGTAGTAAAAGATGGTTATTTGAATGATGAGCAATTCCGTGTGCCAAAAACTGTTATTTATCTAATCTCAAATTTCTGTTAAGTATATGCATCCTGATGTCCAAGAATAAATTTAAGTGGGCTCCTACAGTTCCAAGCAAATTTGTCCTCTTATCACATAAATCACAGGAATCGATAGGTTTGCCAGTTTAAATTATATTATATTCCTTTCAGTTTAAGATGAGATAGCAGAATTTGCCTTTTGGTTGTAGAATGTGCTGTTTACTTGGGAGCATCAGGTTCTTTATTAGGCAAAGAAAGCTGATGGTCCAAGTATTTGACTTTTGTGTGCATCAGCTAAAGTCATTCGTATCTTTATTGCAATATTGTGCTTTGAATTGCATTTCTGTGCTGATGTCTCAAATGTCTATTATCGAACAAAAATATTCCCTTTCAATTTTCATACCAACTTTCTATGAATTTGTGTTCCAAATTTGCATAATGGGCAGCAATTTAGAGTTTTACTGGAGCAAGCTTTGAGCTCTGAAGGTGCTTGGCATTCAATAGGCCAGAACTTGGAATGCAGTGATTGTTCATAATACATCATTTATACTTGTTGATTTCTTGTCATACTTTTTTTTTTAATTAAGGGAAAAATTGTTCTCTGATGCAGGTGAATATTTTGACACAAACTGCTGATGTACTATTAAGTGAAGCACAACGCTCTGCCATTGAGCAGTTGAAAATGAAGCACAGGGAACAGGATGAGAAGGAACATTTAGAAAAAGACAAGGTAGACAATCCTCACATTGAACTTGATCAGGGAAATGATAGTTTGAAAGAAGAGAATGATGTCTCAGAAATTAGAGGGCCACAGCCGCACCCCTCTGAAATTAATGAAAAACTAAAGAACTCTGAAGATGTGTTAAGAGGAGCTGCACTTTCTGGTTTACCCTCAGAAGGGGAGACAGCGGACACAGCAGGTGGTGGCGCTTTGTGGGACATTTTCAGGAGGGAGGATGTTCCCAAGTTAGAGGAATATCTTAGAAAGCACTTCAAAGAATTCAGGCACACTTTCTGTGCCCCCGTAGAACAGGTATATTCTATGGTTCTGTGTCTTTTTTTTTCTTCAGCCCTGTTCGTTGCCATTGGTACCGAAAATTAACTGGTTACAAGTAGGTCGATCATCCAATTCATGACCAATGTTTCTATTTAAATTTGGAGCATAAAAGGAAATTGAAGGAGGAATTCGGTGAGTAATTGTAAAACACTGGTTTTATTTGCTTTTGACGTTTTAGGTCCAATATATTCTGTATAGTTTGTTAATCACTTTGATTCGTTTACACGCCAGGAGTTGAAGCCTGGACATTTGAACAAAGCGTTGGAGAGGCTGTATTTATACCCGCTGGATGCCCACACCAAGTTAGGAATCTTCAGGTGCGTCCTTAGACTCCATTTTCCTTCTTCAAATATGTAAAGGTTTTGTTATTAACTATAAACTACAAAAGAAATGGTTTTGCTATAACTCTTCTTTATAAGTACTATTCATTTGAGTGGTGTTTTGTTTTTTGTTTTTTGTTTTAATTTTATTTTCAATTTTATATTTTAATATTAGATTTCTTTTTTTTATTGAGTTATCATACTCTTATAATATGGATCGTATAATATGGATCGTAGGTTTAACAAGTTAATTTGATTGACTCAAGTTTTTTTTTTAATTTTTTTTTAATTTCATCATTTAATATTAGGTTGATGGAGAATTTATTTTGTTTTGTTTATTTTCTATTATGTTATTTCAGCTTGATGACCTAAGAATAGTATTTAATGAGTTAATTTGAGTTGATACATGTTGTTTTTTCTGTTTTCTTTAGTTGATTTCTTTTCAAATTCATTATTCAACATTGGGTCGGTTGAGAATTAAGCTTTTATAATCTATTTTGATTTGCTTTCTATGAAGATATTTTGTTCTTATGATCAAAGTCGTGGGTTTTGGTATATTTAACCCTAGTTAAATCAAGTCATTTTTTTATTCTCTTTCTAAAAGATTATCTCAGTCTCATAATCCAGGTTATGAGTCTTTCAACATTTGATTTTATTTTTATTGGGGTATTCTTGTTTCATGACCCGGGTCACAAGTTTTGTTGGTTAATCTAATTGGCTCAGTTTTTTTTAAAATTGATTTTTTTTCAGTTTCATCATTTAATATTGTGTTTGATTGAGAATTAAACTTCATGATTTGTTTTGGTTTACTTTTTATTAGGTTATTCCGGTCTCATGGCCTGGGTATAATGTTTAACGGGTTAACTCGATTTGACTTGACTTATTTTTTATGTCATTTTTTAATTAAAATTGATATAAATTTCATGATTCAACATTGACTCCAACATAAGTAATTAAGAATTAAGTTCTACAATTTGTTTTGATTTATTTTTTATAAGGTGATCTAAGTCTCATGACCAAAGTTGTGGATTTGACAGGTTAAGCTTAGTTAAATTAGATCATTTTTTTTATTTTCATTCTATTAAGTTATTTCAATCTGATGACCCAAGTAATGAGTTTAACGAATTGACTTAGGTTATTTTTTATGTTCTTTTTCCAATCTCATCTTTTAATATTGGGCTAATTAGATATTGAAATTTGTAATTTATTTTGATTTGCTTTCCAAGAGGTTATCTCGGTTTTATGACCCGAGTCGCGGGTTTGACATGTTAACTCAAGGTTTTTAGGTCATTTTTAAGGGTTTTTTTTCTTCAAAATCATCTTTCAACATTAGGTTGATTGAGAATTAAAATTTATAATTTATTTTAATTTGTTTTCTATGAAGTTATTATAGTCTCATAATTTAGGTCGCGGATTTGACATCTTAACCTGAGTTGACTAAAGTCAATTCAATATGTTGTTATCTTAATATTAAAAAAATGTGTCATTTTGAATTTTTTTTTTTGTTAAACTATGTTTTTACGGGTTGTATGAGTTGTTTTTGGACTTGTCAAGTCAACCGGTTTATATTGGGTTAACCTTCACACGATTTAAATTTTTTTTCTGCTAGAAAAAAATATTAGTGACATCTAAATATGTTTTTTTGTTCAAAAAAATTGACATGACCGACATTGTAGTGCGGGTCAATGATCTAATTATAAACTAAAAAAGAAGGGGGTTTTATTGTACCCCTCCTCACAAAAAGCTATTTATTTTTATAATGTTTTGGTTTCTTTTGTTTTTTCTTTGCTTTGATTTTATTTTTTATGTTTTAATATTAGATTTGTTTTTTATTGAGTTATCACACTTTCATGACATGGATTATAGGTTTAGCGGGTTAACTCGGTTGACTCAGGTTTTTTTTCTTTTTAATTAACTTTTCTTTTCCAATTCCATCTTTTAATATTGAGTTGATTAAGAATTAGACTTTATGATTTGTTTTGTTACTTTCTATTATGTTATTTCGACGTCATGCCATTTTTTAATTTTTTTTCTATGAGATTATCCCGATCTAATAACTCAAGTCATAGGTTTAACGGATTAACTCGGATCGTTTTTATGTTATTTTTTTAATTGATTTTTTAATCTCATCCTTCAATATTGAGCTGATTAAAGATTGAAATTTGTAATTTGTTTCAATTTGCTTTTCATTGGGTTATCTCGATCTTATAACCCAAGTTGTAGGTTTGACATGTTTTAGATTTTTTTTCTTTAATTTTATCCTTCAATATTAAGTTGATTGAGAATTAGATAATATAATTTGTTTTAATTTTTTTTTTTGAGTTATTATATGTTCTTATATTAATATTAAAAAAAATATTATCTCATTTTTTTTTTAACTCATACAATAAATCAAAAGTTACATTAAATCAATTTTCACTTTTTTTTTCCTTAGTGGAGCGCCGGTAGCACGGAATAATCTATATCATGCTAAACTAATTTGCCCTTTCTTTTTGTACAAAGTAAAAGTGTTTTCTCACATGAACCGCTGCTGGAGTGATGAGACAAAGTAATCATCGCCATTGAATTGTGAGCCCCTCTATTTTATGCCATGTTGTAATGTTTTTTTTTTTAAAAAAAATTATATTAACATATTAAAACAATCAGTGAGCATTTAAAAAAAATATTAATTTAATATTTTTTTAAATATATTTTTAAAACATATTCAAATATTATTCCAAACATGAAAATAAACTATGCCTTAGGCCCCGTTTGTTTGCTGGAAAGTAGTTTCCTTTTGGAAAGTGAATTCCGGGGAAAGTGAATTCCAGGAAAGTGAATTCCGGGAAAGTATTTTCCGATGTTTGGTAGTGTAATGGAAAGTAAGTTGGAAAACAATTTCCAGTGTTTGGTTATGTCATGGAAAATGAGCTGGAAAATAACTTATTAATGTTTTATTTTTCTCAAGTTTATTAAAATAATGAGGAACAAATCTTACAAATTAAAAAATTGAATGAGAATGAAATTGAAAAAAAA
>Ga0307518_10002352_pt1 | contig 13788 bp, 15 predicted proteins | sample 25_EM_MG_FD_203889 | JGI IMG/M metagenome (GOLD analysis project Ga0307518, IMG submission 203889) | Populus trichocarpa ectomycorrhiza microbial communities from riparian zone in the Pacific Northwest, United States - 25_EM | ecosystem: Host-associated > Plants > Roots > Unclassified | place...
CAAATGGAACTTTCTCCACACTAAATGGACCATAATTTAAACCATAATATATTATCATTTCATAATAAATAGGGTTTTCCTCAGCCTAAATAGACTTTTTCCTGTGTGATTAATTTGACTTTCTCCAGACCAAATAGACCTTTTCCAGGTGATTAATGTGGTATGACTGGAACTTTCTCCAGCCTAAATAAACCATTTTTTCAGTGATTGATCTAACTTTCACCAGTGCAAATAGACCTTTTTCTAGGTGATGAATGTGGTATGACTGGAACTTTCTCCAGCCCAAATAGACCATTTTACCAATTCAAATGGATGTTTTTCTAGGGGATGAATGGGTATGACTGGAACTTTCTCCAGCCTAAAATAGACCATTTTTTAATTGATTGACCTGACTTTCAGCAGTTCAAATGGACAATTTTCCAGGTGAGTAATACCATATGAATGGAACTATCTCCAGCCTAAATATACCTTTTTCTAATAGGTTAATCTGCAATAAACAGAACTTGCTCCAGGGTGAATAAATCTGTTTCTCAATGATTGGTTATGAATAAATGAAACATTCTCCAGCCTGAATAGACCTTTCCTGAGACCATCAATTGGCCAAGATTGGCCAAGGAATTTCCAAAGCACAATGGAGAATCTCCAAGTTGGGTCAGGGATTCTCCAAGATGGGCTGGGGATTCTCCAACATCAGGAAAAACTGGTTTGCTATATAGAAGGGGGCTTATCTCTATAGTGATATATGTACTATTATAGTGTTCATAAAGCTATATGGCACTATATAGCTGCACAATGGATGTGGCAAACTATATAGTGTTATATATTATTCTAGAAGTGAGACTGTAGTACTTTACCTAGTTATGACTATGCTCCTTAACCTGATTATGACTATGATACTGACCTAGTCATGACTACACTTCTTAGCCCAATGTACTACACTTTCACTACACTTGACCTCTTAGGTATATACATCTGTAGAAATATATAAACCTAATAGGTCCTAAATGAGGGGTGACTGCAGTGCACCCAGAGGCTCCAAATCAATCTGTACAACTCTTGTTCATTGACATGACTGGAGGAGATCACTGCACACTCAACCTTGATGGTACTCTCAAGGACCCTCCAGAGATCAACTGGTATGAATCTGAAGGGGATGATCAGCCAATTGGTACAAGAACAACAAATCAGGCTGCAGGTAAGTTACTTGTACATTGTCCTCAGTCCATTGCTCACCAGTCACTCTTTTTGCTAGGATTGCAGCAGCAAAGCCTGCATGACTCCACCAGTCACATATTATACCTGCATGAAAAGATGGTATATATGCACAGAAACACAAATGAACTGACACTATTACAAGAAAATGATGGTTAGCAAACCTAGCCAACCCACCAAACAACCAGGTTGACCTTTCTTATCATCAGATGTATCTAACAATGATGTTGAACTCACAATATACAAGGTAGAGGGGGGAGTCAGGGTCTAGGGCTAAAAAGAGAGGGCTAGCATGTAGCGAATCATTGAGGAAGAGTTTGTGAGTACAGAAAACCTGTTCATGGACAGGTTGTCTAAGGCAACAAGCAAAGGGGATGGTGCAGGTGGCAGGCATGTTCAGGGAGATACGACTGACTGAGATGATGGAGGTTGTGGTTCTGGAGGGGAAGGCCTTTGGGTGATGCCTTTTATACACAGCGAGAAGGTCTGCAGTGTGTACCAGGTGTGTCTCAGGTTCCCAGGAGTCATCAGCTAATGAATACCCTTTCCATCACACGAGGTAAGATCTGTTCCATGTGGAACTCTGATGAGCAATTATTGCCTCAACCTTATATTCTTCTTCTCCTTCGATCAGGTCAGGTGGTGGCCTCATGTAGTTAGGGCCATGTACATTGTTTTTGTGATAGGGTGATAAGAGAGAAGCATGGAACATGTTGTGGATCTTCCATTTCGTGGGGATGGCGAGGCAATAAGTGACAGGGGAGAGGACTTTGGAAATCAAGAAGGGTCCTTCTCATTTGGGTGTGAACTTGCAGTTTTTATAGAGGCATTTCAAATTGCATGCCTTGAGCCACACCTTATCTCCTTTCAGGAAGGGAGAGAACTTTGTCATTGATCAGTCCTTCATCACTCTTCGGGCGATGTCATGTGCTGCCAGGGCCTCGTTCCTTGCTTCAGACAGTTCCTTGATGTGACTCTCAGCTGCAGGGATATGGGTTTTGGAGATTATGGAAGGAAGGGGTCTCAGTTCATAGCTGTACATGAGGTAGAATGGTGACTGGTTGGTTACGGAATGGGGGCAATGATTGTGGGCAAATGATCAGCCCAGGAGAACAGATTATTCTGGCAGAAGATTTGAAGATAGACCTTCAACTCCTGGTTGACTTGTTCCATTTCTCCATCAGTTTGAGGATGATATGCAGTTGATAGGGCGAGTGAGTATCTGAGAAGTTTTCCTAGCTCTTTTGTGAAGAGGGATGCAAACTGGGGACCTCTGTCAGAAATGACTTTGTCATAGAGCCCAAATCTGGAATAGACCCTGTTATAAAAGAGAGTGGTGATGTCTGCAGTGGTGGCAGTCTTTGTAGTTGGGGAGAAAATTACCCCCTTTGTAAGGCCATGGTCTACCATGATCAATACAGAATCAAATTTCGAGGAGGTAGGGAGATCGGTGATAAGGTCATAGGAGACCTGTTGGAAGGGGCAAGAAGTTGAGGATGGGATGGGTACAAAGGGTGGGGTGGTGGGATGGGTGTTGAACTTTGTTCTGTTGACAAATGGAACAGCCTTTAACATATTTTCAGACAAACATAGGTAAGCCTGGCCACCAAAACTCAGTAGCCATCAGTTGGCATGTCTTTAAAATTCCAGGGTGTCTGGCAGTGGGATGGTCGTGATGTTTAGCCACAGTGGCACAACAAAGGTCAAGGTGGTCAGGAATGTACACCCAGTCCTTGTAGGATAAGATACCCCCTTTGTAAGTCCAATCAGTCAACCTGGACTTAAATGGGAGGGGCATTTTGCCATCTATGGCCTGTAAGGCGGTTAAAACCATGGGGTTGATTTCAGAGGATAGGGCAATCTTTTTCGCCAAGGAAGAGTCGATGAGCCCAACAAACAGGGACTTGGGAAGGAGAGTTACTTGTTCATTGTCGGAGTCATCTCCAGAGGAGTGATCCAGCTGTCTGGATAGGGCATTAGGTGCCCCAAGGTCCTTTCCAGGAACGTGATGGAGTTCTAGATCAAAGTCTGCAAGATCAAGGAGCCATTGAGCCTGGCAATGATTCAGGTTTTGGGGTTGTTTGAGGTAGGTTAGGTTCTTGTGATCAGTTTGAACCTTTACTGGGTATGGGGAGCCATGGAGATAATGTCTCCATTCTTTCAAAGCACAGATTACTGCAAGAAGTTCTTTGTCATAGATGTCATAGTTCCATTCGGCGGGGTTTAGAGACTGAAACAGGAAAGTGCAGGGTTTCCAACCTCTGTTGGTATTCTGTTGCATCAGGACTCCACCAGTTGTGTGTTTGGAGGCATTGGTGGTGATGGAGAATGGAGCAGATGGGTCAGGCATTTTTAGAGCAGGTTCCATGCAGAATATCTTTTTGAGGATATCAAATGCCTGTTTGCACTTAGGAGACCACTCTCAGGGTGCATTTTTCTTGGTGAGATCAATAAGGGGTTGGGTGATATTTGAATATCCAGGAATGAACCTTCAGTAAAAGTTTGCAAAGCTCAGAAAGGACCTTACATCTCTGACCTTGAATGGGGTGGGCCAATCTGTGATGCCCTTTACCTTTACTGGGTCCATTGCAACAGTGTTCTTTCTGACAATCATCTCTAAGTATTCAACCTCAGGGAGATTGGAGTGGCACTTTTCAATCTTTAGGGAAAGTGGCAGTTCCCTCATTTGTTGGAGAACACAGAGTGTTCAGAGTCAGTGTGTCTCTTTATCATTGGAGAAGATGAGAAGATGATCCATGTAGACCACCAACCAGCCTTCAGCAATCATGTCCCGGAAAGAGTCATTCATGAATGCTGGAAAGTGGCAGGGGAGTTGCACAGTCCAAAGAACATGACTGTGGGTTTGAAGAGTCCCTTGTGGGCGATGAAGGTGGCCTTCCACTGGTCCCCTTCCTTGATGTGAACATTGTTATATCCTGATCTGACATCCATTTTGGTAAAGATGGACGCTCCCTTCAACTGATGAACTAGGGTAGAGACAAGGAGTAGGGGGTATGCATCCTTGATGGTATGTTTGTTTAAATAATGGTAGTCCTGGCATGGTCTAAGAGATCTGTCCTTCTTTGCTACAGAGAAGGATGGGGCTGCTTGGGGGGACTTGAAGGGGCAAATTTTCCCTTCTTGAAGGTTTTTGTCAATAAACTTTTCAGTGGCTTCTTTCTCCATTGGGGACAGAGGATATGCTTTTGCTACCTTGGAGACAAAGTCCTCATCAAGGTTTATGGCATGATCCATAGGGTCAGAGTGGAGGGAGAACTCCTTTCTTTAGTTTGTCAAAGATGTCGGAGAAGTTGGAGTATTCAGGCAGTAGAGTGGGCTTCAGTTTCAGTTTCTCCACTTCCCTGGCTAACTTGGTAGCTACGTCTATTTTTCTTATCTTGAGGTTGTTCAGTCATCTGATGAGCAAGGCTTGGAGAGTAGTTTCCCAGGTGCAAGCTTTGACAGTACAAACAGTGAAAGGTTCGGGTTCCTTGTAGTTGAGGTGGTTAAACAATCCTTCTCTGCCTTGTGGTTTGTAATAGGTACCAGTCAGGTCATGCTTCGAGGGGTTGAATTTGGAGATATTTCGAATGTTGTGCATTTGGACCAGCTCTCCAGACCAATCAATTTTGTCATCAAGGGTTAGGGATTTCTTTTCCCAATCAATATCAGGGTTGGCTTCCTTTAGTCAGGGGAGTCTGAGTATGATGTTTTCATTTCTGCAACTCATGACGAAGAAGTGGACCTTCTGTGTGATTCTTCCTATCCAGAAGAACAGAGGGCTGACAAAGAGGATTTTCCCTTTGGCATTTACTGAGTCATCAGTGTTTCAGAGATTACAGTGGTTCCCAAGTATAATGAGATTAGGTGTTTTTTCTGAAGACATGAGTTGTGTGTTTCCAAATTGAGAATGAGGGCAAACAGTGCCCACTCAGCATGATCCTACCTCACCACACCCCTGTGCTGCTACTATGGACATCTTCAACGAGGTCGATGCATGTGACATGGATGAACATTCTGTGCCAGAAGAGCCACAGAGTGGTCAAAAGGTCTTGTCTAGCTTCCATGAGAGTACATACTACTGACTACTGACTACTGGGTGACGGGTGACTGAGGCTTGAATATATGCACACTAAACAACTTCAGCCATTCAAGAAATTCAACAATTCATGTTTATCAATGACACATTCATCCCAGAACTTGATTCTTTGGCTTCTATGCCAGTCCCTAGCCCTGTGAAGGCCTCCCCCAAGAAGAAAGGTGGTTGTAAGTGCAAACAATCTGAAAATGTCTCCCTATCCTCCCCCAAGCCTGTGGCTTCAAAGAAGAAGAAGAAATCCACCCCCAAAACTGCTATCTTTGATATTGATGATGACAAGGAAATTGCTGAGCCTCCTCCTCAGTCAATCACAGCACACCTCCATCTTGAGACTTCTGAATTCTTCAGTTACTGATGACTGTCCTAATAGCCACCCACTGCAACTCTTGATGAACCACCAATGTCAATAGAGTTTTAAAGTCCAGTCCATAGGACTGCAAAAAGACTGGAAACTGAACTGGACTGGACCAGTTGCAACTGGACTGCAGTTGCCAGTTGCCTACTTTTGAGAATGATGAAAAAGGCCAGTTGCAACTGGTTGCAACCGCATTATGTAAGCAATACATATATGGTATAAAAACCCCTATATTACAGGCTAATTTTGACCTGCAATGGGTCTTAAGGGGTGTAAAATTGATCTTTTTGGATGAAGTATGGCACAAATAAATATGTAATGACTTGTACATAATTACTACAGTGTATACATAGTATTTAAATGCTATCTGACACACCTTTGATGTGAAAAACACCAATAAAATGCAAAAAAACTGGTTTTTTAGTGGTATGGACTGGTTTTTGAGGTTGCAACTGCTTTGGACCAGTCTTTAAGTGGTCCATGAACTGTTCCCAGGCTTCCCAAAGCAGTCCAGTCCGGTCCATTTCCAAAAAAGGCAAAAAAACCGGACTGGACTGGAATTTAAAACTCTATGTGTGAGAGGTGTGACAAATGGTGTCCACAATATTGCATTTTTTGCATTTTTGGGCACTTAGTCAAATTTGGGATGCACAGTGGCAGTGACAACTACCAACTGGACTACACTTTTTGCTACACAACAATTGTACTATGCATTTTTGGTAATCAACACTACAACACAAATGCAACACAATACTTCCTAATTGATACTACACATTTTTGGTAATCAACGCTACAACACAACACATCCTAACTGACAATACACATTTTGGTAGTCAACACCACACCACAAACACTACACAATACTTCCTAATCAACACTACACTTTTGAGTACACTTGTACTATGCATTTTGTTACACTTTTACTATACTTTTTGTACACTTTTTGTTACATTTTGACTACACTTTAACTACACTTTTTTGGTACATTTCCACTTCACATTTGGCACACTTTTTACTACACTTTCAGTACACACTTTCTTTTACACTTTTGGTGGTACAAAGTATACCAAAAAATGTAGTAAAAAGTGTCACAAGTGTAGTACAAGTGTACCAAAAGTGTAGTGTTGAATTAAGAATGGTAGTCCTGACTAGGTTAAGTATTACTGTAGTCATGATTCAGTTAAGAAATGTAGTCATGTGTAGGTTAAGAAGTGTAGTTTGGACTAGATTGAGAGGCTCAATAATGATTTGGTTGATAAGTGTAAGTGTAGTTATGACTAGGTTAAGTAGTTTATATAAGGTGACCTATAGTGATAAATGGTTACTTAGGTGTCCTTTGCATATAGAAATTTGGCTATAGACAAAAGGTTCACATAAAGTTGTCTATGGACATCTATGGAAAAAGCCATTTTTCCTGATGATGTAGGTGAGTGATTCCAGGTTATCCTGGCAGAATTGTTGGTTACTGAGGAGAGCACAGATGGAAGCAAAGCAGGGTGCCAGCAAAAGGTACCTGCTCTTTGAAAGGTTGGTGGCAGCATGCTTGAACTGAGATTTCTGGTTGAGTCATGCACCTCCCAAAATTTTAGGACATCAGTACCAATTGCACATGGAAAGCCTATGTATGTTTGTAGTTCATCTCCAACTGATGGAAGTTCCAAGGGGGTGTCTTTGGAAAATTCATCTTTGTCAATAGCAAAGCCATAGGTTTGTGTGAGGAGCATGCCTTTAATTGGCGAGGTGGGATCCACCACTTGTGCCTTTGATATTGGGACCAACTTTGCAAGCTTGCAGTATGTAATCATTTGCATATTTGCTGTCTGTTTTTCATTTCATGTCAAATCAAGTCACTCACTGTTTGTATGATGAGATCTTTTGCTCTCTCTGATTCTGAAGCATCCCAATGTTTTTTTACCCACCTAAATTTATATGATGGATTGAGTACTGAATGTATTCAGTAAGGATAGACCCTATATCTTGAACACATAGTAGTGTACATACCCATTGCAATAGTATGCACCTTTGAGTCTGCTGTGTGGCTGTATCATTTCTGTACCCATTGCAGGCCCACCCTGATATAGTGATGTAGTTGCAGGTGGTCTGGGTTCTCACAGATTTTCTGCCAAGTCATATAATATTGGTCAAAAGCTGTCAAACATTTGGACAAAGTTGGAAGATGCTTTGATGCAAGCACTGTGACAGCCTACTGAGGAACCTTATACAAAGTTCATCAACAACTGATGAAAGAGAAAAGATAGTGCATACCTTGAGAATTAGTTCAAAATCTCACAGCACATTACATTCCATCATAGAAGGTTTGTGCTTCTTGATGTCATTGATGTTGGGCAGTTCAATAAACTCATTGATGGGCTAGACAATCTATGAGCACTGAGAAAGTCCAGACACCAGTACTTACACCTTTGAGATATCACAAGTGGCAGACCATATGGTAAACTGATCCCCACCATGTCTTTACATTGCAAATGAGTTGTATGGCATCAATTTTTACCTTCTCAATTCTCCCATCATTGTGCCAGGTGTCCCAATAACTGTGCTTATTCCCTTCTTTGATGTAGTCTCCAAATGCATCCCACCATAGATCAGATGAATGAAGGGCTTGGATGATGTTATGGCCCAAGACAATGGAGTCTTGGGCCAGCATGTCTTGATACTTCTGTCTATCACTTAGCTCCTGGGGTAGCATGGTAACCCAGGCCTTTGTGACTTCAGTGAGATCAGCATTGGTTATTGCATTGATAACATATCCAGTGCAAACATTGAGAATGTGTGAAATGCACCATATCTAGTGGTCCTTTCTGTTGAAAGGGACATGGCATTTTTCAAGCAGTTTCTCAAGTTCATAAATGATCATGCCGCTATTCTCTGAGATGTCCATGGTAATATGTCCAGTCTGTACATTGTATTACTCTTAGCACAAACAAATAGGGCTGGTGCATACCTTTACATTCACACCTGCTCAATCCATTAGACAAAGAGTGACATTTGCTAAATCTGCTCCATCATGATGCCCAAGTAAACAATGGAAACTGATCAAAGCAACCTCCAAAGTAAGGTGTCCATTTACATCCCCTTTGGTCCAATATGCAGTAAGACCCAAGTATGGGCATTGCAACTTTGGTCTGACCAGATGTTAGCCATGAATGAGATTTGACCCACAGCAGCCTGGTTTCTTGTTAGTTCTGAAAAACCAAGACATGTGCACTAGAAACTCGCCAACAAATCCTTCTTCAGTACTTCAAACTGGCTTGCCACTTCCCAAATCTTTGCTTGGTTTGAGATATCCTCCTCCTTGAGGCTCCTGTCTCATGAGCAGGAGAAGCTTTCTAAATTCCAGGCTTTTGACAATGTTGGAACTCTGTCAAAGAATGATTGATTGTCCAGTAAATGTGTGCAAGAAGCAGAGATTATCTGATTGCCAGCTAAAAATGAAACAAAGGAGGACCTCTTGAAATGATTGGAAGTTGAACTTCAGTTTCAATAGACTTGGTGCTTCACTGACAGACATGGTAGTGGTGGTGCCTTGCTTCTGAGGCCTGGGTTTGTTTGTTTGGCCATGTGTCTCGCACCATTGGTTGAAACTCTTGAGATGAACATGGTGAAGGTGTCCACAGATAGTATTACACCTGGTGCTGGCAGTATAATCATAGTGCTGGAGGGTTTGCTGAGGGAACTGTTCAGCGACATGTCTGTATAAGTAGAGCTATAGAAGAAAATGAGGGATTAGAGCACTTACAAGCACTTCTTGCAAACCTTTCACCCACCAGGAGTCTTTCTGAAGAAATGTTTGATGTCCAGGGTTTTATCAGATGACTTTTGTACACATCCTTCTTCAGGTCCCATCCTCATCAAGGTTGGACCCAGTATAATAAGCACAATGCTCATCATCATCAGTACAACCAACAGAAATGTGGTGAGCCTTGTCCTGGTCCCCAGTACTGCTGGATGCTCAGTGCTGACTAGTATTGCCAGTCTGGTCCTGTGGCGGATCACTGCCAAGAGATGCCTGTGAGTTTTCTGTTCATTCATGATGCTAAGGGTGATCCCCTTGGATTTGGAGGACAAGACCTGGATTTGAAGGACTCATCTGACCCCTCAGAGTCAGAGGATGAGACCTGGATATCAAAGAACTTGTCAGAATGTCTGTGCTGTGATAACACCTGCCATTCCCTATACCCATTGGGATCAGGCATGGGACATTTCAGAGGGGAAGCCAGGGGTTGAGACAGTAGATGTTGTTCTTGTTGTCGGAGAACACTTGGTAGAGACACAGCAGGCTCCATAGGTGCTGCAGATTCTGCAATGGGTGTAAGTGGTGAAAGAGGCTGGGGCAGAGGTGGGCACAACTCATCTTTGCTGCATGCTTTTGTTTTTTGATCTTGGGTGGTGGTTTCAGCAGCAAAGATTTGGATTGGGGTTTCTCTGCAGGCATAGTGCTAGTTATTGGAGCTTGCTGGTGAGATTTGCCTTTGGACTTAGATACTAGATCTTGTACTTGAGGTGCATCCTCACTGGCTGCATAGGCAGAGATGTTCAAGGTGGTGGCAGTGGCCAAAGCCTTTGGAAGAGTGTTTCCTTTGGGGCTCATCTAATGTGGTGTGCTGGTCAATGTGTTAAATAAAACAAAATTAGCATTGTTTATAGGAAAAAGATTCAAACCCATTTCCTTCAAGCCTAAGGTCACCAAAGGCATGTGCACAGTGAAGGGATGAAAGCATACAAAGGTTGATAGCATGGCTATGAAAGCAAATGTTATAATATGACAATCCCAAACCAACTGGAGCATGGCAGTATTTTGGGAAAAACTTTGTGGTCTTGCTTGAGGTAGTGCTGGAGAATTGTGAAGTATGTGTAATGGATCAACTTTCTGTCCTATTGAATCTGTGATTAGATTAGATTTCATCTAGTGCATCTTATCTGTAGACTGTCTGGACCACAGCCTTGTGCTGTACATGCTGTATCCCTTGATGTTGTTAGCATAGCCTTGCCACAGGATGGCAGCTGTGTACACTGCCTTAATACAGCATACAGCCTCATGGATAGCCTCACACAGGACATGTGTGGTATAGTATATATACCTTGCAATCCAGCACCCAGAGGAGCTCTCTTTGGGTTTTTGCTCTAAGACACTTGGTTCATTCCTCCTCAGAGTCTTGACATATGGTAGTTCTTTGGGTTGTTTGCCCTTAGGGTTGTCTCAGTACAGTAGGCCATGTTGTTTTAGTGATCTCCACCTCTTCTTACAACTCTGCTTTTGTGCACATCTGGAACAGGTGTCCCACTGATGCAGTGGATGGTGCTACACCCTATGAGCTGTGGTATGGTGATAAACCAGATGTGTCCCACCTGAGGGTGTGGGAATGTACTGCCTATGTGCATGTGCAAAAGGATAAGCTTGCTTTTGCTGCTATCCATGACCTCCACCTGCATTCTGTGGATGCCTCCAATGTATACTTGAATGGGGAAATGGACTGTGATGTCTATGTAGAGCAACATGAGTGATTTGGTGAGGGTGATCCCAAAGAGTGGGTATACTGGATGTGCTCAAAGTGCTGCTGAGCTGCTTAGATAAGGTTCAGACTAGAGTCTGTCCAGTGTGAGTAACTGAAGAACAGAAACACTGGACTTTACAGGGTATGTGCGCTTCTGGATAAACAAATGTAAACAACAAGTGAAGGAAACAAGTAAAGGGTGCATCTAGCACTACAATGCAGCTATGAAGCTGTAACAAGTTGGTAACAACTAGGGTAGACCATGATAGTAAGGAATAGAGTCATAATAAGAGGTGGAAATCACCAAAACTAACAGATACATGCCAATGGAAAAAGAAATGATGGAATGCAGTATATAGTTTTACACTACATAGGCCTGGCCCAGTTTGATCACCTTCATCATATGTTTGACACCCTCCACAACAGAGGGCACTCCTATATAGCAGGAACCTCTGACCCCAATAATGTATGGAGCTGTGCCAGTCCTGAATAATATCAATAGTTTAGTATCAACCAGAGCATCATGAAAAAAAAAATACCATGATGTGAGAATGCCAATCTGATGGCCTTTCATTACAAGATAATATGGTCCATTGATGTCAGGACCAGGGACATCAAAATAAAGGCCTTTGTAAAGTTGCTGCCACCACTTTTTGCCCTCTGACTGAAGAGTGAATGTGGGTAGTTTGAAGAACCTGAGTGGTGAGATAGTCTGGAGAACGTCAAGGGACACCTCACTGTGAATGTCAGCTGGGATGATTCCACTGGAGCTAGTAGCCACAGAAGAGGGGACAGAAGGTGATTTAGTGACCAGCATAGATGGAGCAGATACAGCCAGGATGAGAGGAACTGTAGTGTAGGCCACAGGAGCAGTTGGAAGAGAACATGTACTGGTGACAGCATGGTACTGCCTACAATCACATCTGGAAAGGCTGGACATGGAGTTGGTCAGGGAGAGAGAGGAAACTGATGAAGATGGAGAGGTGCATAACGCAGAGGAGTCTGGCACTCACACCATAATTTTCCTGATTGCTGCATTGGCAGTCTGTGGACTCAGTGAGTCCAGACAGAACTCCAACTAAATCATCTATAAAGGATATAAGTAGCAAGCAAATGAAGAGGACTAGACTCACCAATGATGACTGTGTCAACATTGCCCTCATTCACTCAGTCACACTGGGACTTTTTGTTTGGGGTGGACATTTCCAGTACAAAACAATATGGGGGAGAAAGAGAACAGAGAACAACAATGCTGGGCATTCCAGCTCATCCTTTATCTTCATTGGGGAGCTGGGCAACTCCATTCGGGAGGTTTCTGAGTGCATTGGGAGAGAAAACAAGAATATTTGACTGGCAGTTGGCTAAAAATCAGTGAATGACTTTCCTTTAATGATGGGACAGTGTAGATCATGTGATAAAGTTGAAACTTACTTGGGAATTGCAATACTCTTGAAGGAGAGTGATGATGAGCACACAAATGTGAAGGAAAGTGTTTGGCTGGATTAGGCTGACACATGTTGTGGATGCACAGCAGTTCAGCTGTGGATCGAAGATCCTGCAGTTAGAATGGTACCACCCATGCCTGGAGTGCTGGAACACTTACACTGACCTACAGTGGATGGTTTATATATGGGAGTGAGGATGCAGACATATTGTACGTGGGGCATTTGTATGTTGAATGTTTGTGCATAGGGTGTTGTGCGATGGATGTTTGTATGTGGGAGTTGGGGTGTTTGTGAATTGTACTTAAAGCGCGCAGTGCAACTGCGCCCGTCGTTCATTGGTAATCCCGTCCTCCCATACATTGCCTCATCTGTTCCACTCAGTATAAATACCTAGATACTTGGTCAGTTGTAGTTTCAGTTTGAATATCAAATAAGATACTTCTCATCTGTTCTCCTTCACACTCTCTGTCTCTGTTCTTGTACAAGTACTTGGTCACTGACCATTTAACCTTGGACACTCCATATAAACCTTCGGTCGGCCTTCCTATCACTCAGGAAGCGCAACTACGTTATGTAGCATCTCGGTCTTGCCGCTAGGCCAACCCCTGACCCCCAGACCCCTCGTAGAGATCAGATCGATGAAGAACTGGTCTTGACAACCACCTTCAGTGATGCAGATCATGGTGGGTGCAAGGACTTTGGGCAATCCACTGGCGCATATGTGGTCAAGATGGGTACTGGAGCTGTCTCCTGGAGTTCCAAGCTTCAGGGACTCGTCGCCCTATCCACCACTGAGGCTGAATACATCACTGCAGTGGAGGCTGGCAAGGAAATTGTCTGGTTGTGCAACCTACTGGAGGAGATGGGCTTCTCTGTTAGTTCTCCTTTGATCCTGTGCACTGACAACCAGTCTGCCATCCAGGTACACTGCAAGCATTTCTCCATGTTTCATGACAAAACATTGCAAAAAAAAATAGAAGAAAGAGATACTCTTTTATTTACAATTTTGTTTGACAAAAAAGACAAATATCATAAAGCATCATTTTTCTTCTGCCTGTTTCTTGCAAAACAAATAAAGAAAAGATAATGTAACTTTTCTCACAGCAAGCATTTTCAATTTTCTGCAGTGAAAAATTGAATCAAAAGATATTCTATTCTATAAAAATA
>Ga0307518_10002353_pt1 | contig 13787 bp, 15 predicted proteins | sample 25_EM_MG_FD_203889 | JGI IMG/M metagenome (GOLD analysis project Ga0307518, IMG submission 203889) | Populus trichocarpa ectomycorrhiza microbial communities from riparian zone in the Pacific Northwest, United States - 25_EM | ecosystem: Host-associated > Plants > Roots > Unclassified | place...
TTTAAAATTAAAATATTTTATTTTAATTAAAAAAATACCTATCAAAATAAAATTGACAACCTTCTATGAAGTGGCGGACCCATTGACACCAGAGGGCATCATCAACCAAGAAGCCAACAAAGGGATATTATCTGATCCGAAACTCAAAGCAGCCCTCTGCTCAAATCCAATCCTCTGCTTCTCACCATTTCTTACACACAAACTCCTCTTCCCTTCTCCCTTCTCCCTTCTCCCTTCTCGCAGTGGACCTAATCTCAAAAACCCAATCTCTTACAAAAACTAAACGCTGCTAATTACCTTGCGCACCACAACACAACACAAGCATCATAATTGTCATGTCAGCACCCCCTCCACCGCCACCACCGCACCAAATACACATAACCCCCAAACCCACCACCACTTTCCCTGACCTCTTCCTCACAGCACTCTCCATTCTCTTCCTCTTCTCCTCCTCCTCCTCCACCACCACCTTAACCTCCTTCCCCAAACCCCACTTCCCCAAACTCCCTTTTCTCTCCTTCCCATCAAGCCCTCGTAGATTCCTGAAAATTCCCTCCATGTCTGTCTCTAGAAAGACGAAAAACAGCCACCATTTCTCTACCCCACAATCTCTCTCTGATTGGCTCAAACCTCGCCTACCATCGGACTCCTTTGCCTCATGGGGTATCAAACCAGGCACCAAAAATATCCACAATCTCTGGCTCGAAATCTCTCAAGGTGAGACCTTTTTAGCTGACTCTACTCCTCCAATTCGCACAGTTAATGTAGTTACTGTTAAAATCATCAACAAGAATCAAACTTTGATTGAATCCCATCAAGAATTATCCGATGGCAGTGTTAGAAATAGGTGCAGACCTTTATCAGAGAAAATGAAGCCTAACGAGTCTTTTAAAGATGCAATCTTTCGTGCTATAAATGAAGAACTCGGTTCAATCTTGAAGGATGGTAATGAAGTTAGTATTAATATTGTGAATGGTTCTTACAAAGAGAAAGTTGAGGAGAGAAATTCAATGTCTTATCCGGGCTTGCCGGCACGGTATGTGTTGTATTCAGCGGATGTAGAAGTGAATGGATTGCCTGATGGAGAGTTTTGTACTGAAGAGGCTGAAGAGTATCCTGATTCGGAGGAGAAGAGGGTTGCTGAGAAAGCTGTGTCTGTTAAGAAGCATTTTTGGAAATGGGTTAGTTCTGATTCAGTTCATTCTTGATGGATTATCAGTTTTAGTTTTTGAATGGCAATTGAGGTCAGCTTGTTATTTTTTGAACACGATCCGATAATGGTTCTTATTGTCGATCATGTTGTTTTGAGACAAATGAGATGATGAATAGCAATATTATACTAGTCTTAGTTTTTTATGAAGTATTGTTATTATTTAGTTTACGGGATTGATATGAATATCAGATATTACAAGATTCATTTTGAATTTATATGATTTTTTTTTTATTGGTTCATGTCGTTGAGATTGATAATATTAGAATCATTCTTCTTATCAATTTATAATTTCAGAACCTTATAGTTTTGGCAGTCCTTTGGTTATGTACCCTTTGGTGATTATAGCTTTGCAATTATAGAATGAGTTGAGGCTCTTTGTTTTTGAGTGATGATGGCAAGATTTAGGCTTGTAATTGAGCGATGGTGGCAGGGTTCTGGATGGAAATTTTGAGTGTCTAACTTTGGCCGCAAATGACCTAGAGCAGAATCCCTGTAGTGTTAGTTTAGGATTGTAGTTGCAGGGCTAACCAATTAACACAGCAAGCTTTTAATAGCTAGGAATTGCTCCTTCCTGTGGTGAGAGCGTTCAGTCCATAAGAGTACTGTGGAGTTGGATGTGCATGCCCCAATGCAACAATTGCTGTATCATAACAGCTTCCTGTGTCATTGACAAAAAACCAGCTCAGCTTCGTGCATGGTGTTTCTCTCCTCAACACCTAAAACTGTGAGAATTTGCTTCTTCAAAGGGATTTCCCTATACCTTTTACAGCTGATTCTCTCAGTGAACAAACATATGGAAAGGAATGATACACGTGTGAGTGTGACTCCACATGCTTGCTCATTTTTTTTTATAGCTGAGCCTTTATAAAAGCTAAAATTTAGTGATTTCCAAGCACAACATTATGTAAAGAAAACACTTTCAGTTGTTTTCAGGTCATCTGAATAAATGGAGTATTGGTAGAAAACCTCTTTTTTGCTGTTTAGGTCCCCCCCCCCCCCATGGGGCACAAGCAGACATACCTGCATGTGCTGTTAACTCATTGAAGGGAATGTATGCTGTACACATTGGAGCCTGCTGGTGATTATGACCTACCATTTTAGACAAAAGTACAGATATTCTCTAGTTTTCTAGTCTGTTTGGAAGGAAAGCTTCCGCCATAAAATTCAGTTAATCGAATTTCAAGTGAGTTCAACTAGCAAAGTAGTTGTGTTTCGAAAAAATACCACTCGAATATATCTATGAAAATTTGACCCCAAGATACTGTATCTGTGTCTCATGTCCTCTCTCTCCAGCTCAATCTGTTTCATCTCCTCTATCTATCTCTCCACATGGATATCGCTTCCATATTTCTTCCTCCCTCAATCGCACATTTTGATTGTAAATTTATGCTGTGGAGAACCCCAAAATGGTAGGACAGTAACCATGGAATTTCTTTGCCAACTACGATGAAGTGTAATTTTTGTTTTATTCAACTGGTTTTGGTGGAGATGATTTACCTGTTTGGTGGTGGTGGTGGTGGTGGTGCTGCTGCTGCTGCTTGAGAATTAGGAACAAAATTGAAGGTTTGGCTATAGAGGGGTGTGGAGGTGGTATTTTAAGTTGCTTTTGAACCTGAGTTTTTAAATATGTTGATGGGTTGGAAGGATTTTCAAAGAAAAAGGAATATGAAAGTTTGTTTGGTGTCGTCCTAGAGTGCTTTAATTTGGAATAGATGCCATATTTTGAGCTGAAAGGCTTATCAACCGCATTTAACAGTAATGCTTGCTTCATGTTTGCCTCTCTTCCCCTTAGCTGAGCTTGTGCTGCATTTAACCTGGTTAAAGCAAGTTCTCAAGGTTTATTAATTACCAGAAACGTATATGAGGTTGAAAGTAGCTAGCTTTTGAGATCTTGAAAAGGTTGATCACTTTTGAAAATTGTGGCAATAAATGTTTCTTGTTTCTTTAAATTTTATATTTTCTAAGAAAAATAGCGGTGGAGCTATCTTTGTCTGTATCACATTTTTCTTTCACCACAACATCAATTATTAGTCACAAAATGGCATTGAGTGTTTGATAGTTGGCTTATATTTGGCAGTGATATTCAGACCTTGCCAATAAAAGGTACCAAATGGAAAAAAAAAAAGAAAAAAAAAAGAAAAAAGAATTGCAATATTAAAGCTGGTGGCATTTGTATGTGCTTCCTTTAAACCCTTGTCCTTCCATGAGGGAAGAATTTATAATAGTATATTCCTGTCTTTATATGCAAAAGTTCGGCCTCTGGTGTAAAACATATTTTAGCTTTGGTTTACAATTTTACCTTGGATAGTTTGAATGATTTTTGTTTTACATGGACAAGGGGAGTGGGGAGTGGGGAGAGGATAGCTGGGATAAGAAGGGAAATAAATATCGGTATCTTGAATTCAATCTTCACTCGTAGCGTCAGATGTGTTTGATTAATATAGTGTTTTCAGCTCTTTCAGAGACAGCAAATTCCATTACCTGGAATTAGTATGTTCTTTAGTATATTCATTAGCATACAGATCCAATTCCACAACATGAGTATGGTTGAAATCCAGAGGAAAGAAAGTGAATTTGAGAAAAGATTCCAGAAATCTAATGGCCATAGGGACCCAGTAATTGTGGCTAGAATAATGTTATCTTGTGAGTATTAAAGCTGAGGGATTGACGTGGATATTTCATTCTTAGCAAAGGTAGAGTGTAAATTTCCCGCCTTTTATCTCCTTTTCTCCTCAGATTCTCATCTCTATCATTCTCTCGCCGTTTCTTTCTGCTCAGAGGACATGCAAAGAAGCAAAGTTGAAACAAGAACCCCTCAAAACTCTCTTCAATCCATAAAAACCCACCTTAAAAGAATCTCTGGAATCCTGCTTTTTCACTCTCAACCATCACATGCTAAGCGACATCAAAGTTGCAATGATGAAAGATAAAGTGCATAATCCACGAACTTTCAGTGACACTATCATCTTAACTTTAGTCTTATCAGGTACTATAATTAATTTACAACACTTAGGAGAAGCAAAAACATTTAGAACTCGAACTTAATTAACTTAGCAGGTAGTGCGAGGTAACTCACAAGCAGCTTAGTTTGTTGCCTGGCGGATCTTATTCAGACAGTGGTGGAACATATAGTCCCTTGCCTTGAACTCAAAGGTCCTGTTGGGAGAGTAGGTCCAAGAGCCATAACAGCAAGGCAATTAACATTAATTCTGTATGGCCCTGAAACCCATGTTCCGACCTTCCACCTGATTCTTCCATTCACCTTTAGATTTAGAACTAGTTTTCCAGCAGTTCGATCACGCCCCACTTCGTAATTGAAGGATGGAGCCACAGGTAATCCAGTTCCAACCAAAGATGCTGTTAATAGATTGCTATCCTGATGTCCTTGGTAGAATGGGGGAACGAAGGTGTCAACAGTTATCTGTTGACCCTTGTAGGCAGCATAAACTTGTAACTCGTCGTAGTAAATGCTGACCTTTTGATTTGGGTTCTTAGAAAGTAGGGTGAGTTGGATAGAGGAGTTGAGAAGGTTAGGACCAGAGAGGCTGAGTTGGTAGATATCAGCCTCTTTGAGAGTGAACTCAGGCTTGGCAGGTCGCAGGATAAGCCAGATCATCAGTATTAGTAAGAGAAGAGTGGTAAAGATTCCTGAGAAGGCAAAGAAAAGCTTTTTGTAGAGCTTGTCGAAGTTAAGTCCTTGCTTAGCACAGTGTTTTGGAGATTTTATGGAGACTTGAGACATTTGCAGCAGGGAGGCAAAGCAGAGAGAGAGGGAAGGAGAGAGGAGGAGAACAGCAAGTTTACAGGGCTAAGGAAGGGAGAAATGACGGGGTTAATAAAAGGAGCACTGGGAAACACACAAAGCAGCAATTATTTTGACAGGTGCTTATCCCGATTATGGGAGTTGCTAATAGACACTTACTTCTAAGCTTCTTGAATTTACCTTTAACTCAATGGTTATAAATTCCATTAATATGTCAAGCATGCATCTCGACCATTGGATCATTCAACTCATGCTCCCTGCTTTCTCTGGATGTAACGGATCATATAATGTACAATGCACAGCCAAGACCAAATTGAAGTGGGACAAGGCTACCCTTTTTCAGAAAAAAAGCATTCTGACTTGTTTGGTTTTCATTACCTTGGAAGTCAATAGTACTTTCCTATATGAAATTAGAAATTCAAAAGGTGCATGCTATTTTATATTTGTTTTTTTTTTTTAGTTTAACGTGGATGTCCGGGTCAGCTTGCGCGCACCTCGACTAATCCCACGGGCCCTGAAGTTAACGACCATGTAAGCCTCCAGTGACCATCATATGAGCAACCGCAGGGCTCGAACCTGAGACCACAGAGGGAGCAAACCTCTTAGTCCCAAGTTCTTACCATGTCATTGTTATATTTGTTAAAATGAGCTATTTTATATTTGTTAGGGTAGGAAGTAGTTGCTTCTACGGAATTTATGCGTCCCCATAACATAATAATGCTCATTTTGTCATTGTTTGATCATTTTCCACTAACGTTTGATAGATCATTTTACCATGTCATTTGCACTTCCAAGCTCAGTTCAAAGTTATAACCTTACCAGAGCAGTATGAAAGTAGTCCTTTTTCAGGTACATAGGATATCAGGATTATTACAGCTACTCCTATAATTCCTATCAGAAGAGCTATTGTTTTCAGTTTCTGCTTTATTTTGGTTAAATACTCACAGAATGAGGGACATTGAACATCTGATTGGGGTCCCAGTATCTAAGATTGGGAACCTCTATCAAACAATGTTCATGCATTTTCTCAACAACCTTTACTTTTCAGGTTTTTATTGTATGCATGCTTTTACAAGGGAAGGATCGTATATCTAACATGGTGATTGACAAGATAGGATACGTTGGAAACACTTTAATGATAATTGTAAGGAAAGTAAGGCTTTTAAAAGAGCAAGACTCGATAGTGTAGTAGCCAGTAGCCTTTCTTGTGGAGTAGTGGTGATAAGTATGTAATGTACGCAAGCAATAATGCAATGGCCTAGTGGCTTCTCCATAACTCTCTTTACTTGCTCAGCTTGTGTTCTAGTAAAAGGCTAAGAGCCAACTAATTGTGTTGAAAATGAAGTTTTGATTAAGATATTATAAGTTGACGGTGATAATATTCTCGTTTAAGTAACCACAGATTGACTAATTAAGAGTTTTCAAGTTGTGGGTGTCTTTTGTTTTATTGAGCTGTGCACTGTAGAGAGTTCAAAGAAGAGAAAACGTGGAGAATCTCTGAACTAGCTTTCAGGAAGCGGCTGCCATTGTTTATTACTTGAGAAAAGGGTTGATATAGTAGAAGGTATGTTGAGAAACTATATATAGTCAGTGTCATGATTGTTACAATCTCAGCCGTTTGACAATTCGTTGTCGTGTATCGCTGCCGTCGATGCATGCCACGAATACCAATCATTTGATCAGTGCACTGGTCAGGTAAGCCTTGCACGATGAAGCCATGGGACCCCCTAATCAGGATCTCCAAAGGAATATTTAGTGCTAGGAACCACTGACCCTACTTGCAGTGCCCACAAGGCATTAGAGGTTTGAAATCAAGGGAAAGAGTAGTTTTATCCTCTTAGGTTCACTTTTGAAAGGCTCTTATGTTTTGCTGTTTTCTTGTCTTCCAATCAAACAAGAAAGCTAGATGGCCCCAGGATCCTAGTGATCTCTCATCTGCTCTTCTTTTTCTGGCTAGAATTTGCTTTTTTCTCCGTTATAAAGTATAGTGTTGAATTGTATGCTTAACCTATTAAAAAAGAACTCATCAACTATCTAACTTACGGTTATATATATCACTTAATGTATGATGGAGATATATGTATTATATATAATAGCAAGGGACATTGAAATAATAATTTGATATGTTCTTAATTAGTAATCATTTTCTTATTATCATATATTCACAGTTGTAGATGAAACTTCTATTATAAAGCAAAGTTAAGAACTTGGGTAGATAAGGATTGAAATCTCCGAGAGGCAGTAGTTGTGGATGGACAATGTTATGTTTCCACCAATCCTGCCTTGCGTTCTTTTCTAGGGTGGTGGTGGGCTAGCAATATTTAGGCAACAGTCAATCAGAAAAAGCTATATCAGATCCTGAAATCACAGCAAACACATCCCATCCATGGCAGTGCCCCCCCTTGAATTGAATTGTTTTCAAGCCCACGTATTTTCCAACATTTGGAATATACCATTGCATTATCATTATCCTTCAAAGGGTATTGGTTGGTAGAGAGCCATTTGGCACAGTAAATAAAGGTCGAGAAAAAGCAAGCAACCTGAATGGCCTCTGCTTTTAACTCCTCTTTTTTGTAACTTCACTTTCACCATACCAAACACTCTTGGAGAGAGAAGGAACCAATGCAACATGTTAAGCACACTTGAGCCCACAGGAACAGGAATCACTTGTGATCGTTGCATCGGTGACTGCCGAGCTTGCCTACTGTCCTGGTCACGGGAAACAACAATAGAGTCCATTCAACCTAAAATCTTGACCTACTCGGGGAAACAAACGAAGGACAAGTTCTTCGACAACGATGTGAGAGCACGTTTACCCAGCCTTCAAGAGATTCAAAAGCTTTCAGACAGATTAAACAAAAAGACTGCACCATAAACCATGGCTTGATTTAATCAGAGCCGTTGAAAATAGAAACCCTAATGGATTTTGCTCAATTACTATTACATTTGCTCCAGCCTCCAGGCATTCTAAGTGAGTCGCAAATTATAGCCGCTATCTTAGTGGAGAACTCATTTCATATTATGTACAAAGAAGAATAGACACTGTTCACAGCCATTAGGCATAAACATAAACCTGTTTATAGTATCTGTGTAGCTGAGACAGCAGTTTTACAAAGCTATTATTACTAGCTTAATCAAACAAATTACAGCATCTGTAATACATTGGTTTGAAAGATACAATGTAGTCAGGAAAATGGCCAAAGAAACAAAAAAGAAGCCAGGTGCAGATGAGCTGGTTTGGTCCTACTATATTTTGAGACGTGAAGATGGCAGTTTTTCCTAGTTCATGTACTAGATACCTACGTGTTTTTGAAGTAACAGAACCTACCAGTAAAAAATTAAGATAAGATGTTCCTCGCAAAATGTGCGGAAGAAAAACCTGCGAAATAGAAAACTAAGCTGTCATATCCAGAAATCAGCTCAGCATGAATGTGATGTCGGGAACATCCTCATACTCTTAACATATTGTTCCCTCTAGACTTCACAGAGCAAAAGGCAGAAACAATCAGTGCCGGGTAATTTAAGTCTAAGTTATCACAGAATCCACTCTAATTGACTGTAATTACAGTATCATACTATCACTTGAACTCCCACTCTACTGGTCAGTTTCAGCAGGTGAAGGATCAATGTGCACTTGACGTACAAATTGTCCTTTTACCCTAGGACGCTGCTCAGCAAGTTTTTTTCTGCTCTCATACCGAACCTGCACATAAAATTCTTGTGAGCACAATGAATCGCATATTTTCTGTTCTAATTTAGTGTAACTAAAAGTGTTTCTCACTTCGTCACTGAAATCAGCAAGAATCAATGCTAATAGTATTATTAGTTGCTGTGGCAGTGGAGAAGATGACATACCTTCTTTTCATAGCATCTCTCTTTACGCTTCAAGCGAAACTTGGTTAGAGCTGCTTCTCTTTGAATAGATCGATGAGAGTTTGAATTATGTGTGAAAACACCTTCTTCATTCTTGCTCTCAGAAGCAGCACTGACAGTAGCAATTTGATCAGCATTGCTGTAGCTTCCAGAAGCACTTCCATAGCCTATGCTGTTAAAGTGACTTGCGGCTCCATTACAGAAACTGCTACTTGCACTCTGATCAGTGGCGGAAGAAATATGTTCTCTACCTTCCAAAGAATCCAATTTGTTTTCTTGCTTTTGTAGAGAACCATTGATGGAATCATTAGCATTTTGACCAAGTCGATCACAGAGCTGTACAGAGGTGCTCCCATAATTGGAACATTGAAATGGGTTCACTTTATGGATGGGTTCTTTCTGGCTAGCTGAGCTTTGACTCATCATTGGGGGAAGCACAGCACCATAACTGTTGCATAGATTATTGAACCTTGTATCTTTCACAGGAATGTGGATCGGAAATACTTTTTCACCGGAAGATGAAGTTACAATTTCATATTCCTTGGTTTGACCAGCAGCAAGAGAGATAGCACTTCTTCGAGTACTTGGTGCTAGGCTCAAGGCATCAGAGTTGTAGCCATTAACATTACTGGATATTTTTCCGTCATAATTGGCCCTGAATTCTTCCTGATTCCCAGTATTTGCCAGTGCTGAATGTGGAAGCTGTGAAGCCCTGTTAGTGTACCTGCAAGAACATCGGTGAATGCATTAGAAAGCAGATGCTACAGACTATATCAGTTTATCTCCTGATAATTTAGTAACTGCTTAAACATAAAATGAATCAAAGATATGGTAAGTAGATATAGGAACTCACCACGTAAAGGCTGATGCATTAGAATGCCGGAGAGTGTGTCTTTCTTCTGTAACTTGAGTCTCAAACCCACTAGGATGAGATCTTCTCAAGGAAAGATCCAAATGTGGAGAAGAACAAAAGTGGATTTCGACGTTATTGAAAGAACTGTGATTCGTAGATGCTCCCATGAAGTCAATGGCTTCTCTAGGAGAGTTGGCAAGGGCACCAATTTTGTCACAGCCCTCGATGGCAATATTAGCTGTCACTCTTCCACTTCCTGGAGTAATTTCCTTGTCCACCGTAATTTTATTAGAATCCTCACAGACAGCTGTAGCTGAACCTAATTTAAGTGAAACATGCACAATGTTAGTTCTCCTTACAGACTTTAACAAATATGATATTGCTAGATGAAATTGTTCAGTATTTTTACCTTCAGCTTCACTATCACGCACAAGCAATTTCTGACCCAAATTCACATGCTCTTCGTGCTTCTGCATATTCGTGTCAGTCAATGAAAATTTGCTCCATACTGGCTGCAAAAATTCCTGCATGTTTTCCATGTGGGCACCCTCAGCTTCCAAGCCTGGCTTCGTACAAGAGCTCTGCAAGAGAAAGGAAACATGCACTCTCTACATCAAACCTCATGTAGCCAACCTAAACTGGTAGGAAATTTCTCTTAACCATAAATGTACTCTTAGATGCAGATATGCATGTCCCTGATGATACATACGTTGGAGCTTATTGAACTATTCAATTATCCCAGGAGCAAAATTCACTTAAGGGATTCAGCATTCTAGATGGACAGTCAATCCATTCGAAAGAAGATTCTCATATGGAATCTGAATAAGTCTAGAATAAGCGATTGAGATAAATTAATGGCCCAGCTAAGAGGATGAATTCAAACAATGACTAAAGATTTAAAAGATGGAGTTCTCAATCAAATTAAACCTGACAAAGGGGTTTCAGTTGAGGCTATAACTGAAGAATGGACTCATGTTTCCCAAATAACATTTCAAGAACCCACAACCTAACCTGAATAGGTTGGATTGGCTTGAAATTTTCCCAGCCTTTTCGACTATACAAAACAAAACTCACCACAAAAGGAACTGAAATGCATTTATTTCAGTTTAATACTAAATCATCACTTGACGCTATTTATAAAAGAAATATGTATTGGTAGTATGATAGTTATGCTTTTATTACAGAAGCATATGAAAGAATAAAGCAACATCTTTTAAGATAGGTTTCATGCTAAGCCAAGCACCAAGTACATCATGTGCTGTCTGATACATGAAAAGAGTGCTAACCTGAGAATCACTCCTTTTCACCGCTTGCTCTTTACTTCTCTGGATAGAAGCCATTTCACCACTTGAATGATTGCCGTCAGCATTATTTTCAGAAGTTGCTTCAGTCTTATCCTGTCCAACACTTTCATCATGGGGGCCATTTCCTCCACCAAGGGACTGAGAAATAGGAACTGATTAGGGCTTAGATAGAATGGACCTTCAACTAAAATGAAAAGAAGAGAAAATAATATAAAAATGATCAAGTGCAAAGAAGGCATACAGATTGTTTTCTCCATACATGCTGCCACAAGTTTCTCAGTTCATTCTTCCTAATAGGCTTAACAAGATAGTCAGCAGCACCTCTCAACATGCATTTATAAACTGTTTTAATTGAATCCTGAGAGGACATCACTGCCAAATCACCCAAAAACATCGGTGTAAGTTCCCTTATAATTGGGGAGATAATCAAGTCATTTCTATTCATCTAGAAATTAATTCTTCCTATCATACTTATGACTGGAATGTTTTTGCAAATCTCGTGCTCCATAATAAGAGTAAGAAGAGCATATCCAGATACTGAAGGCAAATCCACTTCGGTCAATATGAGGTCTATGTTGTGTGGTCTTTCTTTCAGTATCTCCCATGCCTTTAAGCCATCAGAAACAGTAGCAACTGCTCAACAGAAAAGAAAAAAGAGAAGAAAATCATCTCAGTACTTACAAAATGGAGCATGCTATAAAATGTTAAGAATATCATATTAGTGTGTGGCCTATTTTTGTGCTGAATATATTGTGGCATTAGAAAGTAGAAATAAAATAAAAAATTCAAAGGAAGTAATCAGCTAATACTCCTTAGAAGCCCGACCCAGCAAGTCATGGATCTCAAAGCAATAATGAATCCATGTTAAACATTTATATCAGACAAGCTTCATCACATATAAAAGCATTGAAGAGAACATGAATGGCTTAGGAAACTCAAGAAGGTCTAAATGATAATTATCTTTCTTTTTTTGGTACAATGTCTAATTGAAATGACCATAACCTTTGATTCACTCAGAGTAAGAGTCTTGCAAGATATACATGAAAAGCTTTTCCTAATGTCACTCTTAAGGTCAAAATCCACCATTCCACTGGCTTCGGGCCCGTTGTGAGCTCCAGGGTCATTGTTTTTGGGCAATTTAGGCTCGTTCATATTCAAATCTTGATTAGCTATTTTTCTTTCCTCTCAAATTAAGCCTAGACTTCATTTATGAGCATGTATGTTGGCTTTTTAGAGCTTTCCTTCGCTACCTGATGCATCAGAACTGATTAAAAGCACTTGTACTTTTCCAGTTTTTACTTGTACTGGTTCCAACTTATCCATCAAAACCAGAATAGCTAATAGATGGCGGAAATAAAAAAGAAAAGAGAACATATTTCTCATTGCAATACAAAGAAGATCTTTTCCTCATCTCAAAACGGAAACCATGGCAACCAATAACTAGCTTAACAATAAATTAACCTCAAATCATAACCTTCACATAAAACTAACAGACCTCATCTTCAAAGATCAAGTTTAGACCAACATATACACATAAAAAGCCTGCAACTTGAGTCCCAGAGCCATAATGTTACAAACAAAAAAGATTCTCCATTTCTCCATCAAACAAAGACAAGCCCACATCACAATTATCATGCTTTAAAAAATCAACATAAACATCAAAACGAACAAGAACCCAGTTCACCAATCACATAATAAACACAAGATTCAAAAAAGAAGAAGAAGAAGAAGAAGCAATTGAACCAAATTCAGAAACAAGACCAAGCAACTTACCTTTATAACTACATTTTCTAAGAAGAGCAGCAATTATCTGTCTAGTTGAGTCATCAGCTTCAACTAACAAAACCCTTAATACCATTCTTGGTAAAAATCTCTCCCATCTCACTAACCCATTATCTGAACCTTCACCTTCTTTCTTCTTCCTCTTCCTCTTCACCTCTCCTGTCTCACTCTCTGTTTCTTCTTTACTCTGTTTCTCCTCCTCTGTTTCACTTCCTGTTTTCACTTCCAATTCTTCACCACTACTAACCACTACCACTCCCATGATGTTACAACCTCTCCCTGCCTCTAAAGTTTCAACATTTTTTAGCCTCGATATTTTTTTTGCGTGTGCGTGCGCGGTTTTTCGTGGTCTTCTTGGTGGCTTGGTGCAGCATAAAACACAAAAAAAAACTGATCCTTCCTTAATATTCTAAGAAATATCTGAAATAACCCACCACCTCTTTTTCATCATCAAAAAAAAAAAAAAAACAAAAACCCACCACCTCTGCTATGAGGCCAAGATCCAATGGTTGTGATACAGAGTCTATTGCCTATCCCGTCTAATCTTAGGATCCACGGTGTGCCATCCCTACGAGCATCCAAAATATCTAAATGCCTGTAGTGTACGGTCCATGTTTATGGATCAAAAGGGAATATGGCTTTCGTTTTTTTTTTCCTGTCTTGCTTGTTGCTTTTTAAAATTATTTTTAAAATTTTTTTATTGGTTTCCTTTCTTTAGTGTGGGATACTTTGTTTGCTGGGTTGGGGTCTTAAGATATTTTTTTTTTCTTGGTGCGTTGAAGGAGACAGTTGTCATCTCATGGTTAGGATTTGTCCACGTGGAAGAGCATTAAGAATGGTTTTGATTTGTGGTTATGGCTTTTGTCTTTGGCATTGTCAGCTAGGAATGACATGTTTTTTTTATTTGGTCTTTCCTTCTACTGTCGACGGAAATGGCATCAAAACCAAAGGGCCTCCTCTCTCTTCCTTTCACGGGGGTGCTTGCTTGCTTGCAAGAGT
>Ga0307518_10002356_pt1 | contig 13775 bp, 5 predicted proteins | sample 25_EM_MG_FD_203889 | JGI IMG/M metagenome (GOLD analysis project Ga0307518, IMG submission 203889) | Populus trichocarpa ectomycorrhiza microbial communities from riparian zone in the Pacific Northwest, United States - 25_EM | ecosystem: Host-associated > Plants > Roots > Unclassified | place...
ATAAATGTTTTATCAATGTTAACAACATTTTCATTGTAAAGGAACAACTATCAAGATTACATTAAAGTAAAATTCATTACACATTAATGTATTACAATTTAATCATATTCTTCTTCTTCTTCTTCTTCTTTAATTTCTTCGTTGTCATGCTTATCGTTATCTTCTTCGTTGAAAAGATATTCATCAATATCATCATCTTCATCGACTTTTGTATGTCCATTGATTCTCAATATATTATTTAACTCATTAACGTCAACATTAACAAAAATATTCTCAACAACATGAGAATTAAAATTTTATTCTAAGTCGGTAGATGGAGTAACTTGATATGCATCAACTAACTCATCAATTTAAAAGATATCACCTACGGTATTTACTTCATTGGTATTTTCTTGAACAACTTGGACACGACCCTTGTGTTCGGTTTTCGCTATTAATAACCAATCAACCCTGGAACAATCATTTCTAAACGAAGGGGTGCATGTGCAATAAACTTATTGGCATTGTTTGGCAAAAACAAAGACATTGTTTACGTTGCGAAGTATGACCTTTATATTAATTTCAACAAGACCATAGTAATGATATACTATTATTCCTCTATAAGTGGTATCATACAAATAGCATTTGAATAAGAAGACTTTATTAAGCTCGCTATAATATTTCATTCAATTACCTCTTCTAACTTCTCATAATAATCAACTTCTAACTCATTAGAAGTTGTTTCCTTAACACAAATTCTACTATTACATGTCTTTCTACCCTGACCATATTTTTTAGTATGAAAAACATATTTGTTAATGAAATACTCGTTGTAACACTTGATCTTTCTTGTAGTACCCAAACATAATAATTGCAAACTATCACTATCATTCTCTTCCAATTAATAAACTTGGTATATGATTACAACCATTAATAGTTAACAAGAAATGTTTAATGAAATAAAGTATTAATAAAAATATTAATTATTCAGTAGTGTTTACATGTGTTCTAAACCATGTTGCAAATTATTCATTTTATAATTGAAAAATTTCAAATTGAATGAGATATGAATCATGAGATAGTAAAAATTAACTAAGATGAATTTATTAATCTATCAATTTATAAGATTATAGGATAAAATTATTTAAAAATAAAAATATATTAACATTGTAGTTGGTGAATAAAAGGTTTCAATTCATTACAGTTAAATAACACATAATTATATGCATGTCTAGATTCTATTTTTATCAAATATCTTCCCCTTGCTATGTTTTTATACACAACTAATTAGGTATCTTTTATTTAACTCAAAATTATTCAATTTATTTTAATAATATCCTTAACCATTATCAACGTTTTTACTTTTAAAAAAAGAGCTGAATATGCAGTGCACTTTTTTACTTCAAAAGTAGGGTCTGTTTGGGATTGTGGTAGTGATGGCGGTTTAAAGTGTTTTTCGTTTAGAAATGCATAAAAATGAATTTTTTTTCATTTTTAAAAAAATTATTTTTGACATCAGCACATTAAAACGATATGAAACATAAAAAAAATTCATTTTAACAAAAAAAAATTAAAATTTTTGAAAATACAATTTGCACTGCGTTCCCAAACACACCTGAAAACTCCAAGATTGCACTGGGCTATAAATTGACTGGGTAATTTTACCATTATTTTTTATTATTATTTTCCAATGTCCTTTGATGGTAAGTAAAGGGTGCAATGGAAATAAACAGGGTATTTAGTATGTAATAATAGTTGTTTTTTAAAATATTTTTTTTCTCGAAAATACATTAAAATATATATTTTTAAAAAAATATTTTTGATATTAGCACATTAAAATGATCTAAAAACATCAAAAAAATATATTAATTTAAAGAAAAAAAATTAAAATTTTTTAATTTTTTTCAAAAATATTTTTAGAACACAAAAAAAAAAACTGCCACAACCCATTTCGTTTTAAAAGAAAAGGAAAAACTCTTCTTTGGTAGGAGAAAGAGGAGTAATTGAGACAGGGATTGGTTGAACTAAAACATGATCATTGGTACAAGCAATGCGATTTTTGTTGCATGCTGATCACTAACTCAATTTATTAAAAAAATATAAACCCTAATTTTTATTGTCAATAACTTCTTTAGGGATCAAGCCAAGACGAAGTGCGTAGGAGACAGAACAGAAAAGGGATTTCAACATCTGCACTGGATAGAATCATAGAATCCATCTCCAACAACTCTTCTACTCAAGTTAAAACTGAACTAACATGGTTTCAAGTTCCAACACCAGAACTAATCTGCATTTACCTTCTAGTCTTGAGGTGGACAGAAAGATTTCTTGAAGAATCACCTTATTATAAAAATAATTTCAATCTTCATGCCAAATGGTTTTGTTGAATCACAACAACACAAGCCAACCAAAACACTCTTATCTCGTACACATTCAAGGCTTGTTACACATGTAACGGTTCTCTTAATTTTGTCTGTCTAATGCCAGACCAATCCACAAAGACACGACGAGGAAAGAAGTAAGCCCTAAACTACTGCTGCTCAAGGGTTTGGATGTTTTCTTTTAGAAGGGGTGGGATCTGCCTGTATTTTGTAACATAGCACTTGGAATGTTGGGAGCTGAATCTGCAAGGCAGTGTTTTGAAACTGGTGGAAACATGCTCCCATGAATTTAATTTGGCCCTCGATAAATAGAGTGATTCATCCTTGACCATCAAGGCCATTGAGAATGGTGCCACTGTAATAAAAAAATGGCAATTAGGTGAAACAGAACAGAAAAAGATGTGGTCTTTTGTGGGTTAGGAAGAACATGCCCTGACAAAGAGCTTGACAGCTCAGGGGAAAAGGCCATCCATCCTTCACCTCTCTCCAATAATATCATTGTGGTTGTTTTTTATATATAAATAAAGAATTTGGCATGCTAGAATGCGATTAAAAATAACATAAAATTTAATTTTTTTTAAAACACGAAAATAAACTATTCTTTGAGAATATCTGATATGTTTTAATTTGCTGTCATGGCCGGAGAAGGAGAAGTGGAGAACGATGGCTGTGTATGGTGATGCCCTACAAGCTATAGACGCTGACCTTGAGGTTGGCTTGGTTAGCACATGGCTAGTGAAAAAGTTATCTCTCACGATTTCTCTAGTTCTGATGGCCTGACCGGAAAAAGGTATTCAGTCAACACTAGCAAATTGAGCCGCTCAGTGTCTCGGGTTGGAGTAAGAAAAAAAATCAAACGCTAATAAAAAAATTTAGGTATTGCTAACCAGGAATCTAAAATTAGTTATATATTAAAATGATATTTTTATTTAATATTAAGATAAAAATATATTAAATCTATATAAATAAATTAAGATTGATATGCGAAACTTACGAGAATAATCTTAAAAAAATAAATTAAAAAGCTAAATTTCTAATTAACTATGATAAAAAAAGGTGTTGTTTGTTAGTCACTGTGATGATCAGAAAATCAGACCTATGAATTTTTTACCGAAAAACTTATTTTCAACCCATTTTAACATTAGAACACCTACAAACACTCTTAAAACATGATCAGAACCAGCCTAATAAACAAAAAAAAAATTAATAACAAAATCAACTCGAATAAAATTTCTCATTCTTAACCTAAATTTGGTTTTTTAAGTGATATTAAGGCTCAAAACAATCACCATAAAACTTTTCTAGTCATATGAATTCTATTGATCTAGATTTTAATTATTTTGATAATCAGAATGTATCAACGATAACTCTTTCTTTACATCGAATTCCAGCGAGTATCTCTTTCTCCTCTCACAAAAAAAAATGAAAAATAAAGAAAATAAAATTTAATATCAAATTTGAATATCTTACAACTAAAAAGACCAATCACTTATTAACTAAAGAAATATGAGGGATCAAAATAATATTTTTGATGAAATTTGAAGTTGTTATCTATTTTTTCTGTGTTTTTCACTTTGATCCTCTGTGGTTTGATTTTTTCTCTTAAAAAAAATATTGTTTATTAATTTAGGCTCAAAGGGCTCAATTATATAAAAAAAAATTAAAAATCAAATTAAATTTTTTTAAAAATATTAACTATTTCAATCCATGCAAGCTCAACAGTAAAATCACCACGCAGCATAGTGTTTTTCTTTTTAATTTAATATCGCACAGAGGTCAGGCCTAGGCCACCATCCGATTATGAACTGAAAACAACTGCAGTATGGATTGCGATCATAAATGGGTTTTTGTGTGAAGATTGATTCCATGAGCAGGCTAGACCCAGTATCATGAAATTAATGAATGCATGGTTAATTGTTCCAGGATAAGCCCGTTAACGAGGTCAGAAGACCGAAAATCATCAGAGGTACATGAGCAGAAAAATGAACTTTATCTGCTAGCACCACAAGCACAAAGGTGCAGCCGTCTTCCCGTCTTGAATCAAACATAAAATTCGCCAAACAACGAGGTGTGGTCATATTTGTGACTTGAACCAAACAGCCGATGAATGAATCCGTTCCATGTATCAAACAAATAACACTAAAACCATCATGGAAATATTCTCACCTCAGCAAAGTGTCCATTTTTGGACAACCTACTCAACTACATCTGGCTGCATCTCACAAAAACTACAAACTGAATCCCATGGCCATTTCCTCCAAGTCATTTTCAGTTTAAACTTTTAAAGTCTGTCAAATCAATGTATTTTCATGAGAATAACATTACATGTTTTGTTTCCCAATTAGAACTGCTTCCAGTGCACGCTGTCTCCATGAAAACCCCGTTCTAGAATCTGCCAGAACCCGAATTGATAGCAGCTGAAACTTTGTTCTGTGTCAGCGTCCGGTAAAATCAAATTTCAAGCAGCGAGCATGCAGGAGGGAGAAAGGGAGCATAATTTGCCAAGTTGTAACATTTACAGAAGTAGAACACAGATAAAGGCAAAGAAAACTAAGGGCAGAAAACTTCCCGAGAAATAACTATTATAATCATGACCTTGTACTTATCCAGTTCTAGGGTTTTTCGCACAGAAGCTAAATTCAAGTATGAGTTCCAGTTAAAAGTTACAGTGTACATTAAAGAATTTGAAGGGCGGCTCCTCTTATCTATTTCAGAAGCTACCTGGTATTCACACGAGAATAATACAAGAGACAAAAACATGAGATATAGCTTCATCAAAGCCTGCCAGCTTCCGTTGGTGTGGTGCAAGGAGCCAGTGTGTTGGGAGGCAGGCTGATTCCACCCCCTCTAACAGATATATTTGAGCATTTGACCGAGCTAGCCCTGCTTACAAGATTCGAGTCAAGGAACACAACAATCACAGTTATGTCATCATGGAAATGCCGCCGCACACCACGATCAATCTTTTTCAGGTCTGAATATCTCATTTCTCTCTTCTTTGCTGCTTCTTGCAAGGCAGCTTTTACAAGCCTCCTTGCACTTCCCTGCATGAACAAACCAAACAATTTCATAAATGGATTCATCTTGAAGTTTACAGTACCACACGCATTAAGTTCCCAGTAGGACATGAATCCACCACCACGATGATGAGACCTCTTGGTTTATTTTATGTTTATTCAATTAAACAAGCGTTAAAATACGGAGCCAGGGATGAGAATAGAATACGAAGCAAAATGTAAGAACATGAAAAAAAACTTCAAAGAATGAGTTTGGAGGCTTGCTTGACAGCCCAATTCTACAGTTGAATTTGCAACTGAAACACTCAGTAACAGAAAATGGTGAACTTTCCATTTCCAAATTGCAAACAATTAATTTGGAGGCATGCAAGACCTTGCTAGTTAAAATTCCAGATGAAGAGCACTACAAACACTTTTTTATCAGCAGGACTGTTTACAGCATTTCAAGACCCAAAGTTGCTATTCACTCTCGATGAAGATAATCTAACTATGTTTTCAAGAGAAAAACATGTGAGAGAAAGAGAGAAAAGAACAGAAACAGGAAACATTTGGGGCTGAAAACTTCTCTCTTTCTTCCAAAGAGAAGTTAATTTCACAAGCAAACGGTTGATAAATTAAGTTTGCATGGAAACAAACAAGAACTATTCTAACTGAAGGTACAGTCCGAATGTGCAATTTCCCTATTGTTTCTCTATGCATGGATGATGATGAGAGAAAGTGTTACAAACAGGTGAAAATCGTTAAAGATTAACAATTTCTACCACGGAGATATATGTTACTTACATTGTGTGGATGATTTTGAACAATATCAACTGCTTCTTGATTGCTTAGGTGCTCCCAAAGGCCATCAGAGGCAAATATAATAAATTGATCATGAGCCTGCAGCTGGTGCGCTGATATTGATGGTTCTGAGCTCAATATTGGATTTTTAAAAGGTTCTCGAAGTCGAAATTTAGCATATAAAGGTTCCCTGTTGAACTCGGCCTTCTTCAAATATACATCACCAATAGATCTGGAAACCTATGAGGTCAAAGGATAGCGATCATCAGTCAACAAATTCAAAAGCAAGGTTGCATAAGTCAAAACTGCAACAAATCAAAAGTATTTCATGAAATTTAAGAAAAACAGTTGATTTAACACCATGAAATATTAACCTTATTTGGCATACCATGTCAAATTATCTGATTCAAGTCACAGAATGCATATTCGTATTTGCCTAGGAGCAGTCAAGTAATAGAAGGTGTGTGCCATTGACTCGATTTTGTAGTTCTCCATATTATAACCGCATGATCATTTTTCTAAAAGCTACTACAGGTACCTAAAAGTAACAAGGCCATAGAGCTGATAGAGCTATGAACAACACCACTAACAAGACTATGACTGCAAAGCCACTCAAAATCTTATCCTGTAGGGTGATATCAACCTCAGCTATCCAGGTATTGAAGACTACTTACAAACAGTCACACCAATGCCTAACAAATCCAAAGAACATCAAGCTAGACAGGGAGAATACTTTTCCAGATATAAATAGATAGCCAGCTCCAGCTGACTCTACCCATATCCACCATGTGCTGCAAAGTGGAAATCAACAACAATGCCTCAGAGTGAGGCCATCTTCTCATGCCAAAGAGAATGGGAACTGAAATTGATGCTGAATTTAAAAAATACCACGTTCCAACTCCTTTCATTGTATAAAATGCCCTCGAGCTCTTAACACATCAATCGACAATAATAAGCGTCTAGAATACAAGTCTACAAGGACAGGAAACTGCGGGGTTGATCCACACCTTCTTTTTCAAGTGAAAAAAGAAGAACATAATAACAAGTTTTTGGATAGTGAACAGCTTACCTGTATAAGACCTTTTACACGCCACACATTGTGCTTTAAAACTACAATCTGTGAGTCATCAGGATGCAAGGCGTGCAGTTCATGTCTCACAGACTCTATGCAAGCGTTGTGCTCAGCAGATAGCTGAATAGACAGAACTTCCCCTGTTGCCTTCACAGCTCTACCCAAAACAGCACGCGAATCACCGAGGTTGGCAATGTAAAGGGTTCCATTACAGATCACACCAACCAGGCAGCAGGATCCAACTGCTGCAATTTGGGGTTTCATAGGCCACTGTTTAGTAACGAGAGAAAGAAAACCCTCTTCTGTTGCTTGAAATGCCTTCCGTATCACTTCCACTGACATCGATTGTTGCTCCGAAGTAAACCCTGCAGATAAGCATTAAACCTGAAAATTTTAGTGCATAGAATAGACTTAATATCCAAAAGCCCACCAACAAGCTAAATTTAAAATCAAATTGAACTTATTGGAAAAAAGTGGAGAAAGAAAGGAAGATAAATCCACAACTAGAAACCTGCATATTTTTAAATCAACGATGGATTAAACACTTGACCCTTGTCCACCCATGTGCCTATCATACCATCAACTTAAGACAACACCAGTCATAAAACTCCTCTTCAAGTGCGACCAGGATACCTATTTGGGTTATTTGAAATAAACTTTTAAGATTTAGAACCAAACAACAAGAATGGCATATGTGATTCTGTGATATTTGGACTAAACACCCTCAGACAATAGCAACGTAAGGGATTGGATGGCAACTGGGTAAATCTCCACCCAGCAGGAGCCTTTTTTCACAATAAGGTTTCACCCACAGCATGGTTCTTCACTTTCTGTCATCAAATCCATACCCTTTACCTTGGTATTCTCAGCAAGTATAACAAGGATAGGCAAAAACCAGGAAACACAAAGTCAAAAATACATGCAGAAGAGTTCATCAACTTACTCTTGAGATGCTGAAAGAGGTGATCGTTGATGTAGCGCGATGTCTCAGGCCCTCCATGTCCATCATAAACCCCAACAAAAGTACCATGCGGGCCAGATTCATGTAAGCTCAAACTTCCCGACTCAAGCTGACTCTGATCCTCAAGTAAATTGTTGGCCTGCACTACTGCCATAGAAAATTCACCATTTACGTGCTGCCCATGATCTTTGTACCACAACAGCCCGTCTTGGCGACCACCAGTATCCGAATTCGTGTGAACATATTGATCAGACCTTGGCCGGAAGCAGGCCCTCAAAAGGTTCATCAACCCAGATAACATCCCTCATCTCATCCAAACACCCTCCGAATAATCCGCATTTAATAAGTGCCCAAAAGAACTCTGACCTAGAAACCTCAGAACGATTTGTGTCCTCCTCTACTTTACAACACAGTAAGTACGCTCTACAACAAGATAAATGACAAAACAAAATGAATAATCTTCCACCGGAGGTCTAATAAAATTCAGATAAAAACCCGCTACTGAATACTCAATGCTCAACAAAACAAATTGTTGATCAAAAACCCCAATCCTGACCTCACCATGCTCTAGTTATCAGCAAGCTAGTTTTGTACAACAAAACCAACAAAAAATAAATTCACAAAGAAATCAGTAGCTGTATCGCTGGGGTTTAACAGATCAATAAAATATATAAAACAAGCTTCCTTTTCCGCTAGTTTCAATCCATGAATTGCAAAACAACATATGAAATCAAGGCCTATGGTAACAAAACAATTATGTTCTCTCTCTAAGCAAAAACCCCAACACCCTAATAATGAAAAAAATAAATGAAAAAAGAACCTTTGAAAAGAAAAGGAGTGGTCAAAGCCCACTTTTTTCTCACGGTTTGGTCAGCCATTGAAAAAATCCAGAAGGTCTGACATTTAACATTGAATCATCAAAACCCATGATGATACAAATCAGCAATGACTCATTAATCATCATAATTTAACTGATTATTATAAAACAAAGAGAATCAAACTTTTTTTCTTCCTTTCCAAGCTTACCTTGTTATAATTTGACTTGTCCTTCAAAGCTACTAACTGAAACAGCTAAACAAAGAACTACTTCTTGTGGGCTTATCAGAGTGTTAGATCTATGGATCCAACGGAATCAGGAGAGCATAAAGCACGAAGGGGTTTTACCAGTTTTTTTTAGTGGTTTTGTAGATGATGAAACTGTTGAAAAAGAAGTTGAATGGGGTTATGCCTTATAACAAAAGTGAAGTTGGACCCAACTTGTATCCCTCTCTCTCTCTCCCTTCTCTCTCTCTCTCTGGTCTTAACTAGTAGACAAGCCCCATAAAAGACCAACAATGGAGAGCTTCAAGCCAGCAAAGCAGAGGTCCAGTTTTGGGCCCCACACACACTTTGGTAATAGAGAGAGAGAGAGTCAATGAACTGATGGATTTTATATTTTGGATAATAACTCTTTAATTTTTGGCCTAGCCAATAACTAATTTCCTATTTTACTTATCATTTTGTGCTTGAATTTGTTGTAATATTATTTGGTAAAATGAAATTATTTACTAATTCTGATTAGATGTGAACGGTGTTTTTAACACGAATCACGGTTTATTCTTTTCTTGGATATCAAGATGTTTGTGGATAAGTTTATGTGTAAGTTAAAATTATTTTTTCTTGAATAAATTTTAAAAATGCATCCTAAATCCTACCTAGAGAATAAATGAAATCTTGCAAGAAAAAAATTCAAAAAAAAAATACTAGATTATGTTTAATTAGTGTCTTAAAAAGAACAAATTTTTTTTTTTTGAAATAAGTAATAATTAAATGCTATCTAAATTGTTTGCATATAGATAGCATTTAGAAAGTATATTTACAAGTGAGCCTTTGGGAATGCAAGCAACCCGAATTTTTAAAAAAATTAATTTTTTTTAAATTAATTTTTTTTTATGTTTTGGATCGTTTTAACGCGCTGATTTTAAAATAATTTTTTTTAAAAAAAATATTATTATGATGCATTTCGGAATGAAAAATACTTTGAAAAGTAACTGTAACTATATTCTCAAACAGACAATAAAATCAAAATAAAAATAAAAATAAATAAATTAACAAAAACGTTTTGTTTAAAAAAAAACAAATTTTCTGAAATAAATATAAAGGATTGTAACTAAGGAAATAAAAAATAATAAATTTCATTGGTGCTCTTAAAACTCCTCTAAGAATAGACAGATCATTCATACAGGGAAAAAATGATAATGATATCATGTACGGCAATATAATGGGTGTTGCATGAAATGCGGTTCACATGAATCCACGTGGAATGTGACATCGTACCAAGGTATAGTTATGTGAGCTAGTGTCATTTTTGCATTGGTTAAATTATCGTTTCTGCTGGACTAGTTTATTACGTGTCGGCATATGAAAGAGGAAGCATATGCTAGGTGGGGTACACTTAGGTAACCGGATGCTACCGCGGGTTACTTTTAAGATAGTTATCTGGCACTGTCACACTTTAAAAAAAAATTAAATTTTTTTATTTTTTTTAGTTTTAAATTATTTTTCTTATTTTTTAATTATTTTAATATACTAATATAAAAAAAATTATATAATAAAAAAAATTATTTTAATATATTTCTAAATAAAAAATACTTTAAAAAATAACATCTATTACAAACAAATATTAAAACTAGAATCGTCGGCGTAATTACCTTTCATTCTAGTCATACTTTATTTTTTAGTTAGACTTATAATTTTAAAACCAATTTAAACATTAATCAATTTTTAAAAAAAAATTAAAAAATGCATTTCTATATCTTCTAATATATTCAAGAAAATTTCTTATATATAATTTTTTCAATATTAAATTGAAAAACAAATAAGCAAACATTCTAAATAACAATTGAAGTAATATTGGACAAAATTCCAATCATAAATGAATTCGTCCCTGACCAGATGAAATGCGGATATCTCGTCCTCTTTTCTTTGAAACATGAGGTGCTTTTACATTTGATGGTGCTTGAAACAATTTTATCTTTTTTATATTATTATATTTTTATAGTTAATAATTTTAATGTGATGAATCAAGTTTTTACTAGCATATTTTTTATCAAAAAAATATCAAATCAAAAAAAAATTATGAGTATAAATTTTCTGAAACATAACCATACTCCAATGAAAACTCGCTGGATCTAGCACTAACTAGACCCAATCATGACTGGATTTAACAGTGTACCAAGCTCCGGGCACACTCAAGAAAATAAACAGCCTTTCTAGACACGCCTAAGGGACAGACTCAGCCTCCTTCGGACTCAACTAAGGAACAGACGCAACCTCCCTTAGGCTCACCAAGGGAAGAGCCCACCTCTCTTAGATCTAACTTAGGAAAAGAGCTCATACTTCATGGCTAAGCTACATTTGACATATTGGACTCTAATTTCCCCGTGCCTTTTAGGTGTATGAAAGCCCTTAAGGGATCTATCATATTTTCATTAAATATTAATATAGATATAAGAGATATTTATCTCTCATCAAATGTTATTATGATAAAATTACACTTCAGACCCTTTTCTTCACAAAAGGACAAGACTCATGTGCTATAAATACACTATGAGACCTTCAGAACGAATGTTCACAATCTTCGTTCTCTATTGCATATATATTTTTAGAATATCTCTCTATAATATTATTGTATTCTCTCTTTAAAAAGAAATTTATTTAAACATTAAAGAGTCCTTATCTTCATAAAAAAGAATCTCTTGCAGGTACTAGTTATAAGTTACATTGGCTTACCAAACATCAACTATAAGCTATTAATTACATTGATTTGAAAGAATTTATAAAATTATTATGACCAATTGATTAATTAATTATCTAACCCGAGAACTATATTCTAAGATTACTTACATCTTTGAAACATCATTGGAAACTACTGCTCGTAATTACCTGTTGCCTTTACTCCTAAGTTTTTTATGTTGAGATCTATCATGTAAAGGATTCAGATTGGATCATTGATTAATTTCTAGTTTTTTTCGTAAATCTAATTGGCTATTTCCAATCACATAAAGCAATAGTTGATGCCGCAGGTAAGGCGCCATAGCTTGTTATTTTAGACATTAACAAAGGGATATTCTCAAATTAATTTTTCTACATAGAAAATTCTTTTAGATAGTTTTATTTGAATTTAAATAAACCATCCACGTCAAGATTGGTGTGTGTGTGTGTCTTTTGAAAAAGGGATAATTCATTGGTGAATTAAAAAGATGGGAAATTTTCAATGGGTCGAAGCTTAAGATCAAAATGGTCAGCATAGGTATACAATGGCAGACTTTTCTGGTGTTTGAGCACATGTGGGACAGCCGGCTTTCAATTACCTCTTGAAAATGCTCTGTGCTTCAGACAATTCCACACCGTTTCATGATTTTGCCAATTTTGAACGGTGTTTTTCTTCCTTTTCTTTTTCTTTTCACTGCATTCTTTTTTGTTCTGTAGAACAGTGAACCGGGAAACAGTCGCTGTATGCATTCGTGTGTGTACATGCATGGTGTGACAGTCACCGTTTTCCTTGCCTGACACGCCAAGGTAACCTCTCACAGCATCTTTCCGCAGGAGCCGATAATATAATTTTTTAAATAGCATAAATATTATTGTTTTATTTATATGCATTTTAATAATAAAAATTATTTAAAAGAGTAAATTATATTTTAATATATTTAATACATAATTATTTTAATAATTTGATAAGACCCGATTAACTTAATGAGTCTAAAAATAAACTAGATTATTCTCAATCAATCTAATATTAAAGAATAAAATTGAAAAAAAATCAATTAAACAAATATAAAAAAACAACACAAGTTAACCCAGGTAAATTCTTTAAACTCATAACATGGATCATGAGACATGAATAATCTAATAAAAAAAACCAAAATAACATATATTTTTTAAAAATAAAATAAAATATAGTAAAAAAACACTATTGCAATAAATAGTGTTTTGATATTTTTGAAAAATATATAAAAATAGCATTTTTATAAATAAAAAAATGCTACAATGGCATTTTATTTAACTTTCTTCTCGGAGCATAAGAAACAAGTAAAAAAGAGTTAAAATATTATTTTTTTTATTAATAATTTTTGCTCTTCATTTAGCACTTGCGTTGGAGTTGATCTTACTAATTTAGTGTCATCCACCTTCCTCCCCCATCAATGAACAACTATTTGATTAATTTTTTTCTTCTAATCAACCTCTATTCGGATTATTTAAATTCAATATTCATATGTAAAGATGTGGGATTTTATTGGATTTGGGTCTATGATGAGGGTAGTATATAGAAAATATACCAATTTATTTTCAAAAAAATATAGTAGAGTTCTTTCCTTTCACAAGAATAATGTCGCCAGCTCCTATGTAAAGATCATATCTTTCATAATTAATGTATGGATATTGTGCTTCTTGAGCTTATGCTTCTCACAGAGCTCTCAATAATTTGGCATAAAGTGAATTGCCTTCAACAACTTATCCAATTGATTTTGATTCCATCCTCCATTGCAGCTCCATCTGTGCACTTCAACGAGTGTGAGGGCCCTTCACAGTCTCCTTACCAG
>Ga0307518_10002357_pt1 | contig 13767 bp, 16 predicted proteins | sample 25_EM_MG_FD_203889 | JGI IMG/M metagenome (GOLD analysis project Ga0307518, IMG submission 203889) | Populus trichocarpa ectomycorrhiza microbial communities from riparian zone in the Pacific Northwest, United States - 25_EM | ecosystem: Host-associated > Plants > Roots > Unclassified | place...
GCTGGGGAGGCTGGGGACAAAGGTGGGAATATTGTAATTTAGCTATTGACTAAATGTGGACATGTTTTGGGAGTAGTGGCGCTTTTGGAAGGTTTATGTAATCATCTAAAATGCGGACAAGGGAAGGCACCTCAGGCACTAGTTTTTGGTACCAATAGTGGTCTCAGAGATAGGGTTATTTTACCATGAAGATGTAGTCTCAGAGACCAACCATCTGCCCCAGCAAATCCCGAATTGTTTGTAATACATTTGCACCCTTTGCCCTTTACCTCCATGCACCCTCCACGCCTGTTCATCAATGGTGTACCCACCCTCTTGAAACCCTCCCACTGCCATCCCTCTCCTCTCTAGAGCGTTCTCAATGCTGTCAGTGGCTTCTGTTTGCTTGATAGTCACTACCATGGAAACATTGGATACTTATTGTATGTTCACCTTCCTCAATCTTCCCCATGACTCCCAATGCAGCTCCTGGTATGTGGGCAGCTCTCCCCAGCATGACAAGGGGTTTGGGCCAGCATTTCACTTCTCTGAAAAAGAAAAAAAATGCACAAAAGACTCAAACTCTTGTTTCTTTTCCAGGTCAAGCCAAGAAATGCCAACACCTCCTCGACTGTCTCAACAATCTCCTTAATCACAAGGTGGTACATGAACCTGCCAGATGTGAAACGGACCTGGCCACTGCTCCCGAGGTTTCCACTCCAGAAATGGAAACAATTGGATTTATGGATGTGGAAGAGGCCGACGACCACGAACCTACTGAGCACTCTCCTCCCATGCAGCATGCTTGCGTTGACCATCTTTTCAGCCACTGGAAGTCTGTCATCCCAACCATGGCTTGTCCTTACTTAGAATACCTTGGCGAGACACTTGGAAAGCCGCTGCCTTGACATGCATCCTCGCTTTCAGCCTGCTTGCAAGATTGTGATAAACGGTCCACCAACATTACCTGCCTCTATTTTGATTGTAAGTCCTCACTACCCTGTGAGTGCTGATGCAGTACTAAACATTTATTAGCATTTTTGTCTATCACAGTCTGGCACTGTCAATGTGCCATGCTTCTCCAGCTGCTCATTTGTAATGGCCTATTCCCCACTGCTCCACTCCAGCCTCGCATCACAGTATCTATCGAACTTCTAGCTCTTTATCACACTCTTTTCGAGCACTCATGTGATGCTGTCAACACTCTCGCCTCTGCACTGCACACGCATTACACACGATGGGGATTCCATGTCATGAACAAAGAGGTAGATGTTTAAATATTCTTTTGGCCATGTCTAACACTAAGTGAGTAGGGAGGAGTTATCCTTGAACCATTCTGTTGGAGTCTTGGACATGCCATTCAGTGGTACAATGTTTTACAAGTCAAGATAGAGAACTCTGTAGACAAGATACTGCAAGAATGCCAGGATATCACCCTAGCTGCCAAGGTGCCTCCGGAATCTTCGCCTCTTGTATCGCCTAGCCCTTACCCAAGGCTTCTGTGCACCGATTCTAGTGCAGCGATGCCCTGCATGCTTTGGTGGTCAAGACTTTGGGTGGCCCTTGGATAGTGGTGGTGATGTTCATGTCACCATGGATGGGAACTTCCACCATCGGCATTGAGGTTCCGCAGGAGACTGCCCACCATTTTATGATCCCATCTACTTCCTTCCTAAACCGCAGGTCGATGAAGTCAGGAAACAAATCAATGCTGCACACAAGCATCCTCCACAACAATACAAAGTTGCTGTACCTGATGAAGCGGTTGACCAATGCGAAACCTCATACAAAGCAGCAGATGGCAAGAAGCAGAAGGTGGCTATGGATAGCTTTGATGATACCGGCATCATGGCGCTCATCTGTCGCCATGACATCCCTCTGTTCTTCACGAACATCAACACTCCTGGTGAGCAACAAAAATATAGTGTGGCGCTGATCGAACACTTCTTTTCTCTTATCCCTCTCAGGTGCAATGTTGTCATACTGTATGACATCGGGTGTGTGCTGGCACACTCATTGATGAAGGTATGTATGCGCATCCCTCATTCAGTTGGGTTTTATTAACAATTCCCAGTATAGTATTCTGAGTCCGTTTATCACCTCCCGCATTCGCTTTGCTACAACTGCAATGCATGCTTATGGGCATGAGTGGGCATGTCAGCTCATCTACAATCCTTGACTTATCCAAGGTTTGGGCTTGTCAGATGGTGAAGGCATGGAGAGGTTGTGGTCGTGTTTCATCAAGCTTATCAGTATCCAGCATGCATCTTTGGTAGGTCAGTATAATTGAAGGGTTATGATTGTCTCACATTATTATTTCCAGCACCAATGCCGCATTTGGCTCATCGATCATCATGCTGGTGCTGTTGCCAAGGAGATGGTCGCTGACCTTGGAGATTGGCTCCAGTGCTGGCTCAAAAAAGGTATTGAGGAGCAAGGTTCTGCTGCACGGGAGGTTCTAGACCAATGCGAGCTTGGTGCTGTGGAACTTCGTAAGCAATGGTCAGATCAACATTCTGCTCAGCTATCTATCAGAACGCATATGTCACCATGAGCTTACAGCAGCGGATTCATGAACTAAAACTCTGCTACAGATGCACCTATTTGACTGAAGAAAGAACTTGATGCTGTTCTTGTTCTACAAGCTGAGCTCAATAGTTCTGACAAAGTGTTACAGAAAATCTGTGTCATGCTTGACAGGGGTCCAGCATCCCAAGGTGCCCATGATGCTCTGGCAAGCCTCAAATACAGTCATGAGTGACTGTTGTGCAAAGTTGATGCCCTTTATTCCTTGCTGGACATTCCGGCAAGGTTTCCTGACTTAGGTGGCATCGGCTTCGAGTTCATACAAACCCTTCTCCTTGCCCACGATCTGAAAATCAACATCCATAAACAGGCAATAGGAAGTTTCTTTGAGTGGGACAAACTCAATTGCGCTGTCGGTGGGAAACAGAAGGCATTAGGTAGGTTCTTTTGAAGTTAGGTTGGCCTTCTTGACAATGGATCCCAGGCATGAAACTCCACCAGCAGACATGCAAGGCTATTGCCAAACGACAGCCAGCATTGATGTCTGCTATAGGTAAATTCAACAATTACTGTGCTCGCCTCGAAGAACTGTACAATCCTACATACACCATACTGTTACTGACACCCCTCCCGACCAAGCTGGCTGAACTCCATAATGACCAGACGCTTCTCAAAGATGTTTGGATCACACAGTCACCTGAGGGTGAAACCCCATTATGGCTTGGGGATTGTGATGTTAGATCAGGGATTCAAGGCCTTCTCAAGTTGGACCATTGCCATGAAGAACAACATCAGCTTGGGGTGGAAGCTGATAATATGTGCCGGTGGTTTGGACGTGAACTTTGTGTGGTCAAATTCACATTGTAGCAACCACAACGTAAGTTAGGTGCTTTGTTACTTCTGTTGGTAACTTCGAACTTCTTTTTAGATTCTATCTATTACCTCATTTTGAAGCAATGGCATGAATACATGTTGACTTTACAAGAATGATAGCCGAACCCTCTTGCCTCCGCTGTCCACTATGCTGGTGAGGCTCATGCTGCATCTGAGCTCACAGCATCCCTTTCTGGAACTCCAATCCCACATGCACTGCAGTGGCTTAGCCCTATCATATGTGAGTTACCCTCTGACAAGCACATGTCAGAGGCTGGTGACCCAGACATGATAGTGGACGTTGAACTGGAAGACCTAGGCCAGATTGCGCTGATGGATCACCTTCTCGAGAATGAAACTAATGATATAGATAGTTCACTGGTCAAGGATGATGAGGAGATGGAGCCCATGATAATTTCACTGGACTGGCAAATCCCAACAGTGAGCATAATATTTACCTGAGACTCACTAACCATACTTCCCTAGCTGCTCCACCTTGATTTGAACATTGACGTCTCAACCACCACAACTTTCTATCTGTGTGTTATCACCCGACGTGTTTGCCCTCCTTGTGACAGATTTCCCCAACACATATTTGAACCTGACAATATTTGCCTCTTTTCCACAGCAAATGCATGCCTGAATGATACATGTATTAGTGGTTGTGGAGCACTTCTATATTCTGCTTTCCTTTCTGCTGATGCCCAGCATTGTGCCATACTCTCAACCCATGACTTGCCATGTGTTCAATATAATGCAACTGATGATGTTCTTTGGTGAAATACCTTGTGGACCCGATATTGGGAGAAGGATGTATGGACTCTCCCAATCCACCGGCCATCATGCATTGGCCATTGGGTGGTATGCACTATTGATTTTTCTTTCAAACGGCTATTCCTTTTTGACAGCCTCGCTGACCAGATACCCTGGAAGAAGGACATCAAGGTATAGTTGTAATCTATTTTGTTGGTAAGATGCTGAAATATCATTAGGATATCACACAGCTTATCTGTCATTTGTTACACATTGCCTTGCAGAGGGCTATGGCCCCTACAAGAGATCTCAATGTGTGGTTTGCACAGCCAGTTGTTGTAAGTCTTCCACATTCATCTAGTACCCTTGTGCTGACATACAAAGACCGAAACCATCCAGAGTAATGATTATGACTGTGGGCTTTGGGTTCTAGCACAGATGGCAGCTGTTCTAAGAGGGTCTCATGTCACTGGTTTGCACGAAAATGACATGTCTACATTTCAGTATTATTTACATGACCTGATAGCTGGTATCCCTGTTCCTGGTTGCTAGTTAGATACAGTAAGGATTGTCCCCATTTTTGAGCACTTTCACTTCCTTGGTGTCCGCAAGTATGTCCCATGCCTGCCAATACAGCCAGCATTCTGTCATCGCCCTATTTCTGCTGCTGTCCTCCATGCCTGTGATGCGTGACACTACCTTGGTCCACCTGTGTATACACCCCACAAGAACATCAGCTATCTCATGTAGGATGCCCTGTACTTCTCCATTTGTGAAGCGCAGTGTGCGTTCATCCCTCACCGCTTTAGCCAACCTCCAGCGCCGACCAAGTAGAACATCTACCATATTCTTAGTGAAACACTCCTCAAGTGATGTGGTGGCCGGCTCTACATAGTTGTATGGAGGGTCTTGTTCCCAGAGGTGGAGTTCAGATTCATCCAACGCATCCACGCTGCGTGATGCTTCATGAAATAGATGAGATGTGGGTAATGGCTTCATTGCGAAAGACAATAGAGACAATGACAGAGGAGAGAGGTGCTTGAGTGGGTCGGATAGTGGCGATGACTTGCATTTCCTATGATGGCCGTATTTCTTTCGATATGCCTTAGCATTCTGGCTTGGTCGCTTTGATCTACCCCTATGAACCACATGAGCGATGTTAGACCAATATTATAGCAGATATGCACAGCACTGAGGAGAATCTGCATAGCGAGCTTGCTGCGCATGCTCTGCAAGTCTAGAATGTTGAGCTTGGCGACCCATGAATGAAGGTATACCAGTGATGGTTAACTAGTGTTTTTCAGCAGGGGATGGACTCGATTTCCTTTTGGTCATTTGTGCGAAACTGGAACAAAATGAGTGATTACAATAGACCCATCGACAGGCCTTGGTGCTCATTCTGTATAGATCTCGGGCTTGACATTGTATTTCTTTGCGACCAGTTGACAGGGGGAGCTCATACAACCATCCTATGATGGCCCGATCCTCTGAAGTCAGGCTTTATCAAGTGTCAGATATGTTTTAAAGTCAGTATGATGGTTATTTGCATCCCTCTGCACTTAGGGATGTGCATGGGTGGACCCACGGGTGTCACAAGTTGGACCCAGACCCAACCCAGTGAAAAACCCATACCCATTGTGTGGGTACAGGTCAACACACAGGTCAGAGACAAAGTACCCATGGGTATACCCTTCATGGGTATACCTGATGGGTACTTGTCTTCGTCATCACCTTGGTCATACTGGTGTGGATGCCCTGTTGTCGTTGTCGTTGTCGTCTTGCCATGAATGTCTCGTCATCTTTGTTGTGGTGCTGGTGCTGTTGTGCGTCATGTGTGCGTGCTGCGCTGGGAGGTGGTGGAAGGCAGTGGTGACAGTGGACGCTGTCGTTGTCGTCCCTGCATGATGCACTGCCATCATCATCGTCTTGCGTTGGCATTTGCCAGGCGCATCTCGTTGGGTGGAGGTGGTGGCCATGGCCATTGTCACCCTCGTGACCCTCCCCCTCCTCATTGTTGCTGCGGCCATGGCACTAGCCATGGGCTCCACCTCGTCGCCGTTGTCATCGCAGGTGGGTGGTGGTGGTGGGCACCTCACTGTGCTGCAGACGTACAACAACAATGATGGCCATTGTCATCGTGCGTGCTGTGCTGGGAGGTGGTGGTGACAGTGGCTGTCGTCGTTGTCTGTCCATCTGTGCTGTGCTGGGTGGTGGTGATAGTGATGGTGGCCGTCGATGCTGGTTGTTGTCATGGTCATGGTCATCACTGTGCGTGCATGTGTGCATGCATGTGTGATTGGGGGTTGTGGTTTGTGTTGTTGCTGTCGTTCGTGACCGTAGTCGTGGTTAAGGTGATGGTTGAGGTGGGAGGTGGTGGTGGTTGAGGTGGTGGCAATGGTGGCGGTTGGCGTCACCGCCATTTGCAAGAGTCAGTGCACAAATCAATGCTGGAGCTTGAGAGGACTTACCTTGCATGCATGGCAGTGCACAATGCACAGTGGCGATGCGTTGGTGGTGGTGGAAATGGCTGTCATTAGAGGCATTGATGTCGTCATCTTAGGTAGTGGGGTTATTTGTGCGTCAGTCATGGCAGGGTCGTCATTGTCGTGGCATTGGTGGTGGTGGTGGTGGTGGAGATGGCAACTGTCTTTGGACAAGTCAAGAACACGTGAGGGATATCATTGTTGTTGCTGGTGAAGGTGGTGGTCCATATCATGGCACTGGTGGTCCATTGTGCTGGTGGTCAACAACACTGGCAGTTGTGGTCGTGGTCCATGTTGTCCATGGGCGTCTTGTTGTCATTGTTGTCATGCTGGCGTGGACGCACTACCGTCTTCATCGTCTTTGTTGTGCTGGCATGGACATACTGCTGTCGTCCCAGGTGGTCGTGGTGCATCGTTGGCATACATTGATGGCGGACGAGGCAACAGCGAAGATAGCAGAGCAGTGATACAGTAGCATGCACGCACATGTATGCTGTATTAGGGAATCAAACTAAGTCAAACCCATGCTGGGTACAGGTCAGGTGTGGGTTTTGGCATGGGTCAGTGAATCTCAACCCGCACCCAAACCCGCACAGTACCCGTACCCGCAACCTGTCTGGGTTACCCAAACCCATGCTTCTCCCTAAATATGAGCAAGCATCCACTTCACGCAAACATAAGCCCAAGGTTACGCCCCCTGCCTGAAAGGCCAAGAGAGTCACTGCTGAAGATCTCAGCGAAGATCTACCACCGGTCAAGTCATTGAAAGGAAAGCAGCCTGCTCTGGCAGCTGGCCAGAAGTGAAGTGTTTATCATTTCCCAACCTCCCCTCCATCCTCAGACAAGGAGTCTGCACTACCCCACAAGCAGAATGCCCTGCTGACAGGTGCGGATGCTGGCGATCAGACTTCAGAGTGCCATACACAACCACCTGCAGTGCCTTGTGTCGAACCCTCTTCAGCTGAGGACCCACCATTTTATACTGCCATCTCACGCCCTGTACCATCCCAGACTCGTGGTATGTATGCCTCCTTTCACTTGGGTGTTCCATACAACTAAACTCATTTTAGCAATGTCGGTGGATCTCACAAGACCCATATCTTATTCAGTACCTCTGTCCCAGCCATGCTCTATTCCAGCACCTAGCCCTGATGCTCATCCTAGAAAGCCTTCTACCTGTGAAAATGAAATCACTGCAGTGCCCGGCAAAGTCGAGCAGAAAGGAGCCAAAGTGGCCGCTCACAAACCAAAGGATGTTCAGACATGTGAGTTACTATTCAACCATCACTGGAGCATCAGTAACAGTCATTTCAGTGCTGGGGCAAGTTGCCCACCCACCCGAAGTTCATTCTAACAACTCGGGTGCCCAGAATCAACATCCAAAGCCCAGAATAGTGCACAATGCATCAGGTGGCCAATCCGATACCGACAACACATGCAATCTACATTCAAGAATCCATCCAACCGGTTCCTCTGCTGTTGAGGAAACAATGACCATGGCCACCACATCTGCACGACTTATGGCTGCAGAGGAAGGTCTTATCGGTCAGGCTCGAGATTTAATACAGGGAGGTTGTATTGACCCACCACTGTCAGTAGATGCTTCTGGCCATCAAGAGACACGCCTTCCTGATCCTACTGGTATGTTGTATGATGCTGCCAACCCTTTCACACACCCTCTGCCACCCCCCAAGCGCCTTCCAGAGCCCCACCCTGGCCCAGGTGTCCGTTCACTTTACCTGCCGCAGCTGGATGTAAGCCAAGGGGACAACCTCACGAAGTACAACACTGGCTGGTACACTCCACAGCATGGACCCTACCTGCCAATGCCATATATGCTGCCTCACTATCGTCATGCATACCCTCCAGGCAACCCTCATGGCCCTCCATTCCATCCCCAGCTGGAGCACACAGTACATGGCGACCCCAATGCATCACGATACCATGATACATATTATAATGGTGGGAATGACCCATACACTCCTTATCCAGGCCATGCACACTATCCATTCTATCCTCCTCCACCCCCTCAACTGTGTACTGGTCTCACCCCACATCCAGATGGTCACGCAACCCTCTTGGTGCACACCATCCTCCTAATGATCCCAGAGGTGACAAGGAAGTGCATCTCAAGGATACCCAATCAAATGCCTGATATAACACTGTATTTGTCCATTTCTTTGGCACACCCAGAATTTCTGTTTTCCTTTTACCCTATGGTGTTGCAGCTCTCATGTCTCCTACATTGTACTCAAATTGATGCTTCCAAAATAGCACGTATGTTATGTAGAGGGTCACAGTGCAATCAATGGAAGGTTGCTGAACATATATTTAGCACAGTGTGATGAGAATGAGAGCATGGAAAACTGTTCCAGAAAACATATAACCTAAAAGTATGGAAAGTACAGCTAATTAAAGAAGAAACATAATATCAGAGCATCCATCCATCATTGGGACATGGTTTGGAAACCATCATGCAATGGATAAATATGACAGCCTCAGGACGAGGTTAGGTTTGTATGAGGCTCATAAAGAGGTCACGTGAGGTCATGAGGATCCTCCCAATAGATGGCGGAGTATCAGTCAAAATGCTCACGAAGAAGTGCCATCCATCTTTGGAATTGGCAGGAACCCTCAAAATCTGGAAGGGTCTCTGAGACCTATTCATTTGTGCAAAGAAACTAGGTCTTGAGACACAACAGTCACCCGCATGAGGCTTGTGCTGCTTACTGACACTGGCCACTCACCATCTGCGCTCCACTGTAGAGGCTCTCAGGTCTCGATGCTATAACTGGCTCTTTCAATGCTGTTGCCATATTGTTGGTGACATCGCTCGCCCTCTGCACACCACTGTAGAGGCTCTCTTCCTGACCCTCTTCGGCGAGCCTCCCAGAAGGTTTTGTGATCACAATGGTCACCCGCATGAGGCTTGTGCTGCTTACTGACACTGGCCACTGACCATCTGCGCTCCACTGCAGAGGCTCTCGGGTCTCTCTTGACGCTATAACTGGCTCTTTCAATGCTGTTGCCATATCGCTGGCGACATCACTCGCCCTCTGCACACCACTGTAGAGGCTCTTAGAAGCAACACAGTGATTCTATATTACACTCTAGCCCATCATACAAGGTTTGTCAGTAGCTCTCTCGGAACTATTCCAATGCAGAGGCTCTTCCAATCTCGTCTGTACTCTGTACATAAATGACATGGCACCTATATATTTTGGGGTATAAACTCGAGACCACTTGAAAGACATGAGAATGAAGAATGGTTAAGAGCAGAAATACGGATATGGCAAAAACTAGTTACTTGTCTGCAGCATCATGAATAGGAGGCTCAGATGGATGGTCAAAGTTGTCTGGGTGGGTGCCAAGGATATCTACAGAGTGATTGGCAGCTCCTTTGATGCTTGGGGGAGCTGCAGTGCCAGGGGACATTTGGAGGAGGTATGCCTCTCAATAGGCTCCTGGAATGGGCTCATGGGCACTGCTGGGTTCTGCATATCCAGTCATGTGTTGGCTGTGGAGAGGAAGGTGGGGATTGGTATAGTGCCTGCGTCCCATTGTTCCAGGTTGCCGATGTATTGCCAGATTATCATTGGTGTACATATTCATGTAAGGATGTGAGGTGAACGGAGGTGGAAGGAGAAACCATGGATGGTAGCGGCCATACTGGACGTCTGGGCCTCTGCCCGAAGGGTCATACCAGCCAGAATTGATGCCAAGATGGTATGGAGCTCCTTTGTAGTTGAATCAGCCATCATCATGATATGCCGAATCTGGGAGTGGCTTGTGGGTGTGTAGTCTTGCGGGATTGTCGTGTGGATAAACCTCTCTATCCATTGGCATTTCATAGTGGCGGTGAGGGAGAGGCAGATGGCCTGGTGGGCGTGCACCTGGGGGGTTGCCAACTAGGGGATCCTGTCCAGCCTCCATAGGTCCCGAGCGAATGCTGATGTGACCTTCTTTGGTGGCTAGAAGCCTGCAGGAGGCTGGGGAAATTGAGTCCTTGGGATCTGCCGCAGATGCATAAGTATCTGGATAGATCTTTCGGTGTAGGTTGAATGCCATGTCTGGATCACTGTTTTGCCCAGGTCCCGTACCACTGGACGCGGTTGTGGTTGCCCACCAGACTCGAGGTAATAATCTCATGGGGGTAGATCTACCAGGGCGTTAGGAACCAATCAATCAAAAATGACATCATATGGTATATGGTACCATGACTTACATGGCACAGGGTTAAGTGATTTTGCAGGACCAACTCCACCCTCTGTGGGTCCAGCCGCAGGCTGAACGGTGGTGGTGATTTCAGACTGTACATGCTGAGGGCCATGTGCTGTGGTGATAAATCATGTAACAAAACCATTAGTACTTAGGTGTTTCGTCATACAGCTGTTCCTTACGCATTTCACATGGACCTGGGTCACATTGCATGTCTACCACACAATATATTAAGGGCACAATTTCTTGTATGTAGTGGGCACTTACCTTCTGTGCAATGAGGGTCTTGCATTGGTGAACTCGTTGTGACACCACTCCATACAGCCTGGGACTCATCTAGAGGGTGCAGAGATTGTACTCCTGTAAAGTGCAGGTTAGTATGACATTGAATACTAGCAATGGCTTACGCTCGTCGCCTTGAGGCTGGCCCTTATCTGTTTCACATGGAGCTGTGTCACATTGCATGTCTACCACATAAGTACATTAGGACAATGATCTTTTGTACAGTGTGGCGACCTACCTTCCATGTGATGAGGACCTTGCACTGGTAATATGGTCATGCCTTCACCCTGTACACACTGAGACTTGACTGGAGGGCACAGAGATTGTGTTTATGCGAGGTGTACATCAGTATAGCTGTATAGCGTAGAATACTCGCAATAGCTTACATTTGTTGCCTTGAGATGGTCCCTTATCCATTTCATGCGGAGCTGGGTTGCATTGCATATCTGCAACACAGTACATTAGGTTGGTGATTTTTTGTACATAGTGGCGACTTACCATCCGTGCGATGAGGGTTCTCCAAGGGTAGCCATTCACTGGATGTACACTCAGAGCCATCTTGAGGATGCAGAGATTGCATTGCTATGGAGTATATATCAGTATATTAAAGTTGGTACAGGCAGTGACCTATGTTCATTGCATTGGGGCCATTCCTTGTTCGTATCACGTTGAGCTGAGTTGCATGGCATCTCTACAGAAAAATACATTACTAATGGTGAAGGTTTATTTGTAAGTAGTGACAACTCACCTTTTGTATGAGGAGAATCTTCCAAGGGTGGGCTGGCTATGACCTCTCGAGGGTGTGCAGATGGAGGGTGCACAACTTGCGTCACTGCAGAGGGTCCACTGAACAGACAACATGGATTTTATGTGAGTACTTACACATGTCAAGACGAGGCTCATCAGAGGCTCGTGCCACCTTAGATAAATGTGGAGGGCGCGGTACTTGCGTCGCTGCAGAGGACCACTGAGCTGGAAAGAAACAGGTGTTATGTGTGAAGACTTACACACATCGAGATGAGGTTCGTCTGAGGCTCGCGGCGCCTTGGATAAATGTGCGGCCATCCATGTGGCAGGCCGAGCATGCTGGACACGACCAAGAGTTCCCAACATTTGGGATTCATTACCCTTGAGATTGTTGTTTCTTGGTTCATCATCACCAGAAGAGTCAGTGTCAAGTGGCGAGTCAATTCAAAACCTAGCCTTCCTGGTCTGTGAGGATCCTTGTATACTCTTGGGAAGTTGTCTGGTGCTCCTATCTGCTGAGGATGCTGCTCTTTTCACAGCATGTGATGAATCCTGACAATCTGCCTTTTGTTTGCGTGTACAAGCCTGCTCCTCCGAAAGATGAGCATCAGAGCTGTCACAAATGATTTTCTCAGCATCAGAATCAGAGGTGTCTGGAATGGTGATGACACTTGGTCCTCCTGTTGCTGCCTTGCCTGCCTTTTTAGTAACAATGACCTCAACCTTTTTTTGCCTGACTGTAGCTTTTGGTAACCTAATTGGTGGCAGTAAGTCTGTATCTCCAGCTACATCTTTCGCCCCTTTTTGCTTTGTAGATTGGAGTTGCATTGGTGCAGGCGAAGGTGACATGTCAAAAAGATCGTCAATGTCACTGCCAAGGCCTGTCTTCGAAGCGGGAGGCTTCCCACCCCCCACCTGCTCCCTAATCCATGTCTTGGCTGTATTAGGTAGGCATGCTGGCCCTTCGTGATCTACCTTGCCATTGAAGAAAACTCTTTTCCCTCTCAATGAGTCAGAATCACATAATGGTGGGGCGCCATGGATGACAGGAATTTTGGATGCAAGGAGGTCCACTAGTCATAAATTAGAATTTATGGCCATGAGCGCAAATTCAACATGCACTCTTTTTGTTTGGCATAGATATGAAATGTAGCCTATGAGGGCCAGTGTCACGGAGTGCAGCAATTACCTGCGCAGATTCCAAAACAGTCAGGTCTGATACACCCTTAGCTTTACTATGTGAAGCATGCTCTTGCCCAGGGAACAACACCACATCCGGCCAATTCATGCAGACAAGTGCATGCTGAACCAGCTTCCCTGAGGCCCATGTGTGACCATGACCCTCTGAGACCTTGTCAGTATCATGTTGTTGGCTTCAAGGAATCAAACAAACCAATTTGTGAAGTGAGAAGCTTCTTAACAAGCTTGTGGTCCTCTCTCTCATTGCTTGCATTGTCCGGAGCATGGTCACTGCTATCAAATGTTAGATCGACAACGTCAGCTCCTATGTCATTGTGTTCCTTCGCTGTACCCTTAATGTCCGACTTGTCTTGGTCGAACGTGTCTGTGACGCATGCCAGAGACGACCAGTTGCTGACAAGACCATGGCAACTTGAGAACGTGAAATGGAAGTGGATGGTAGAGCTTACTATATGTGTGCTTTGAAGTGACCAATGATGGCATCCATGTCAGCACGGCAATGCTCCATGAAAAACTACATGTGTACAGTTGTATCAGTTAATTGTAAGCAGTTGGATTAAGTATGTACATCCTCTGCACCGGTGTGAGTCAAAGTGTGGATTTGGGTCGGAGTAATAACCCAAACACAACACCAACAAAGGACTACAAAATTGTGCGAGTGGTGGTTTACCTCCGCGGTGTCCAGAGAGGATGTGCTGAGGAGGGG
>Ga0307518_10002358_pt1 | contig 13764 bp, 2 predicted proteins | sample 25_EM_MG_FD_203889 | JGI IMG/M metagenome (GOLD analysis project Ga0307518, IMG submission 203889) | Populus trichocarpa ectomycorrhiza microbial communities from riparian zone in the Pacific Northwest, United States - 25_EM | ecosystem: Host-associated > Plants > Roots > Unclassified | place...
TCAAATGACCGAATAAGAAGAAGAAAATCAAGGGACCAAAGTGTAAATAATTATAGGGACCAAAAAAAGAAAAAAACATTTTCCAAAAGGTGTTTTTCATATGGCTTTCAGTTTTTTTTTTTTTTTTTAATTGTAATTAGTTTAGTTAGCCAAAAGGATGTCATTATAATATCATTTTCATGGCAGAAAGAGGAAAAGAAAAGGCTGATGGGCCATAGGCAAACTGATGCATAAAATGATTAGGCAGAGGCAAAGACAACACAAAATGAAAGGCAAAGTGAAGGTGGTCCTCTTGAGGTCTCTAGAGCTGCACCATTTTCCAATAAAGTGTTTCACATTTCAGTCGGCCGAAGCTGAATGTTGCCAGCAACAGACACCCGGGGGCTGAGGCATTCTGGAGACTTCGAGAAAACATGAGACACTGCCAAAGAGGAATGAACACCAACGTTCATTTCTTTCACAAATTTTCTAATCAAACTCCGATTCTCCGAATCTGTGTTGATATATGCAGCAATGCTGGCTCTCTGTCACACTTAGCTGCTGATCCTTGATCTCTCTAGTTGAAGCCTTATGATCATGTCCCCTTACAAATTGGTTCCCCGCTTGGACTGAACTAATTAATCGGAAGCCTTGAATGAAGAATGAGTCCCCCATGTACTTAAGGTGTGACTCACATTTGTATATCAATATGAAATAGTCGTAAAAATTAATGAAAACAAGTTTAGAATCATGGTTTTTAAATCCGGGTTTAAAAAAAAATAAAAAAATTTAACAAAAATAAATTGAATCCTTGTTCTTTTGATCATGGTTTTTAAACTCGGTACGAGAGTTGACCTCAAATAACTCCTGAGTCACAGGTAGAGTAAGTTAACCAGGATTACTTGGATCGACTAATTTTTTTATTATGCAAGAATGTTAAAATTACATTTTTTTTATATAAAGATTTAACAAATAAAATCAACGAGTTTTGAAAAAATTTACTAAAAAATTTAGTCATCATTTCTTTGATCGTAGTTTTTAATTAAAAAAATTTTCTTTGTTTCATCCGTTGACATTTAGTTTATTGAGAATTTTGCTTTGTAATTTTTTCAGGCTTGTCTTTTATAATGTGGTGCCGATCTCATAACCAGGATCACAAGTTTAGAAGATTAGTTTTAATAAAGTTCTGTTTTTTTAGTGTATTTTTTTTAAAATTTTGTTTTCCAGCATTTGGTTGGTTATGAATTAGCTTTTGTTATTTTTTTCACTTTTTTTTAGTGGTTATCTTGAATTCATGTTTCGGATCACAGATTTGATGGGTAGACCTGAGTTAACTCGAGTTTTTTTTTGTTATCAATTTTTTTTATTAATTTAGTTTATCTACAGTCATTATCTATTTTTTAAAATATTATTATATTAGCTGAGGTTATAAAATTCAGTCGATTTAATGTTCTAATTCTCTATTTTTTTTTAAATCCCAAGTTTTGCATGAATTGTTTTTTACATTAAAACAAATAATTTTACTCGCTGCGGAGCGTATGCCTTCTATCTAATAATCTCTGTAGTTCATCAAAATTAATTGATTGGTCTTTGTCGTATGAAAAATAATGAGACAACTCACTGATTAGCGTTGACTATCCTCGATCTAGTACTTATTTCTATTTTAAAAAATGCATTCTTTCTTTATCACAATTTCTCACATCAGCAACTTCTACTTTCTTTATTCTATTTTTTTAAAATTAAAAAAGAATTAAAAAATATCCTGAAATTGATAAAAACGAGTAGGTTATAAATGAATTTTAAAATATAAAGGTTAAATTTATAGTTTTGAAAATGTAGTAACGATATGTCTTTTACAAAAAAAATTCATGAAGAGTTATGAACTCATGAGACTATAGTAGAAAGGATGGTTGGGTTAACTTTTAGTTCTAGCAATATACATGAAGTTGTAAATAACAACAATAAGCCTTATATGAATATGGTTATGTATGCGATGATGATGAATCCGTTATGTTAGTTAATATTTATTAATAGTAGATAAACAATTTAATGCAAACCCGATCATGTTTTTCATCTTTTGAAAGACTCTAACGAATCATTATGAGATGAATACATAAATCATAATAAATTATTAATCATTAAATAATTATTCATCATCAAGTCAGATCATAGGTTAAAATATCACTTTTATTTATATATATCACGTGAAAAAATTATTTCTTATAATTTTATTTTGAGCCGGACTCCCCGCGGGGGCAAGAAAAAGAGTGAAATGCTAAAATACACAAGTGAATCCATGAAAAATCAGGACCTAGGACCTAAAACTAGAGGACATTATCATAAAAAAGAAAGAAAGATAATGATAATGAATATTTAACTCATAATATCCATCATGATTATTATTTATTATGCTAACATGACAGATTGGGGCATCTGCTTAGGTATATAAACTGGACATATCTTGACTGCAGGAGAGATGCCAAAACCCATGACGTTACGGGTGATCTAGACAATGGTTTTATCCTCTCCTCTTGTCATTATGTGATTGTTTCTTAATTCCTCGCCAAAACCATCCACGCGCATGGTCTTGACCAAGCATGCAAACTGTCCTCGTAATAAAAATATAAAATTTCAATCTAACAACTCCCACTATGGTTAGCTTTTGACAAACTTTCCATTCCTTTGATCGGTATTTCTATGCAACATAACGAAATAAACCGAAGAAGTCCCATATTATAGAGAAAGGGACATTTGATGATATGGTTATCTTTTGCTATATATTCTTATATCCTAAGATGAAGTATTCAAGTACTGTTTGCTCGAGAGAGAGGAGCGGGTCATGCCTAAATCCTCCAATAATTACAAAAATTTCCTATACGTTAACATAGGCTTGCAAGTAAACTATTAACGTAGGGTTTAGAAACACACAGTCGAAACTATTTTTTTTTTTAAATTTGATTTGTTTTGTTTAAGATTATTTTTTATATTTTTTATTGTTTTAATGTTCTGATATCAAGAATAATTTAAAAAAATAAAAAATATATTATTTTGATATATTTTCAAAAAAAATTTAATTTTAAAAAAACTGCTACCGCACACTATCAACATTCCTCTATTTTACACTCAAAAAATTCCTCACACCACGTGATTAAGCAAATTTTAGCAAACTACCGTATCAATCAATTTGACCTATCTATATATGCAAAATATGAACATTTTGGCTTCACATTGCTGCCTTTTCGGCTCTTATGGTTAAAAGGATTTTGATTTTTCGAGTCCTGTACTTCCATTCAGATGGGTCTTACTGTGTCAGCATGAACTGTGTCCTTCATGAAATATGTAAAGACGTTTTTTTTTTTCCTCGAGAGAGAAATCGGAATAAGTGAGGTCGAAGTCAAACTCTTTCCAGCTACTGTTGGTTAGGTTGACCCTAAAGCACGTTGTGAGGTCAAACCCACTTATGTCGAGTACTGACAGAGTGCCCGTGAGCTGCCCTCCCGAAATAGAGTTCCTACTCCACTGGTTGTGGGTCAAAAATAAGAAAATAAAAAAACTAAACAAGACAAGGTTTCAAAATTGAAATCTCACCTGCTCCTGAGATTGGAACTGTGCCTCTTCGAATTTTTACTCTTTTCCTTTATGCGAAGTGTGGGAAATGGTCTCTTTCACTAATAGTGTTTCTCGTTGCCGCCAGAACACTATTGGTTCAAAATTTAATTTTTTTAATGTTTTTAAATCATTTTAATATATTAATATAAAAAATAGATTTTTTATTTTGTTTCTTTCTCCGAAGTCCAATCCAGTGCAAAAATCTTGAAATGGATATTTTAGCCCATCCAAACCAGCACCTAATTTATTGAAAATAACATATCAGTTGTTTGACAAAAGATTAGATGGATATTTTACTTTCTGTACAGTACACCAAATGCAATAAATGAGATGAAGGTCCTGATAAATTGTAAGTCGAACCCAGAAAACTTAAATATAAATAACAGTCCCACTCTTAGGTCACTGTACAAACAAAAAGGAACAGCGTAGCATAGCAATATTTGGCATACCCTTTGGCTTTGGACCACCTTCAAGAATCAGAACACAGCTCAACCCCTTTTACTTTTGAAATAAAACCAGTCCTAACATCACACGCCCAAAAAACACAAAAAAGATGAAAAATCCCCCGAGGAGCTTCTGTTTCTCTTAAACGCCGCTACCAGCCATTTCTTGTTTCCCTCCACAAAGACACACACACTCTTCTAACAAGGTAAAAGATTCACATTTGCTTTTGAAAGAGCATTCATTTCTTGGTGATTGGGGTTAGAGATATGGTGGCAGAAGCCTGGATTGTGAAGATGGGAAACCAGGTAAGTAGCAATCTTAAGCACGCACTTCTTCTTGAATCTTCCAAGAAAAAGAACAACCACAACCACAACCACCCAAGAAATAAACAAGATTCTAAAGACAAACAAATCATTGGCATCTTGTCTTTTGAGGTTGCTATTGTCTTGTCTCAAACTGTACACCTCCACAAGTCCCTCTCTGATTCTGAGATCTCAAAGCTAAAAAATGAGATCTTGAAATCCGAGGGAGTTAAGAACTTGGTGTCAACTGATGAAAGTTACCTTCTTCAGCTTGCTTTAGCTGAGAAACTCGATGACTTGAACAGGGTAGCTAATGTTGTTTCTAGGCTAGGAAAGAAGTGTGTCGAGCCTGCTTTGCAGGGTTTTGAGCATGTTTATGGGGATATTGTTGGTGGGGTTATTGATGTGAAGGACTTGGGGTTTTTGGTTAAGGATATGGAGGGTATGGTTAAGAAGATGGAGAGGTATGTGAATGCAACCTCTAATTTGTATTGTGAACTGGAGGTTTTGAATGAATTGGAGCAGGCTACCAAGAAATTTCAGCAGAATCAACACGAAGAGAGTCGAAGGGCGTTTGAGCAGAAACTTATTTGGCAGAAACAGGATGTGAGGCATCTTAAGGAGATTTCTCTTTGGAACCAGACTTGTGATAAGGTTGTTGAGTTGTTGGCTAGGACTGTTTGTACTATTTACGCTAGGATTTCTGTTGTTTTTGGGGAATCGGTGTTGCAAATGAAGGGCCCTGGGGCTGTTGAAGGGGTCTGTTCGTCCCCTCCCATGAAGGACGAATGCAGGGAGGTCCCAGGACATATTGGTGATTGTCATGGTTCACAAAGGGTTTCAGGGCCACTGAGACGGGCTGTTAGCAAGCGAAGTAGCAATTTGTGTCAATCGGGACCAATTGAGAGAGCCGTGGTGGAGAAAAGGGAGACACATATTAAACCTCGGATTGCTTCAGGGAAAGGTGAAGTTGATCTATTATTTCGAACTGAAGATATCGTGTTTCCATGTGGGACTAGTCCTGGAAGGCTTTTCCTGGATTGCCTTAGTTTGAGCAGTTCGGCTTCAAAGTTTGATGATGATGAAAGTTGTGTTGCTGTCGATGAGGACCAGAGGAGCCAAACTTCTCGTTGTTATAGTGTTGGCAATGGTAGTTTGAAGATAGAGGACCCAATCCCTTCAGGCTTTTCCAATCGAGTTTCTTTCAGTGGAGATCAAAGACAAGCCAGGCGTGGTGGGATGAATAATGCACGGTTTGGTCCCAAAAGTAGGCTAATGGTTTATGCTCCTCCTTCCACAATTGGAGGATCTGCCTTGGCCTTGCATTATGCAAATGTCATAATTGTTATAGAGAAATTGCTTCGCTATCCCCATTTAGTGGGCGAGGAAGCAAGGGATGACTTGTACCAGATGTTACCAACAAGCCTAAGAATGTCTCTGAGGACTAACCTCAAGTCCTACGTGAAACATCTTGCTATATATGATGCTCCGCTTGCCCATGATTGGAAGGAGACTCTTGATGGAATACTCAGGTGGCTTGCTCCTCTTGCGCATAACATGATCAGGTGGCAAAGTGAGCGTAATTTCGAGCAGCACCAAATTGTCAAGCGGACAAATGTTCTTCTACTTCAGACATTGTATTTTGCTGACAGGGGAAAGACAGAGGCAGCTATTTGTGAGCTTCTTGTTGGGATGAATTACATATGTCGCTATGAACATCAGCAAAATGCTTTGCTGGATTGTGCAAGTAGTTTTGATTTTGAAGACTGCATGCAATGGCAGTTGCAGTGCCGAGCTTCCTTTGTTGTTTAATTATCTTAATTAATATGAATACCTGAAGGAGGTTGTAAAGTGTAGTTGTTGACTCCTGATACTTGAATGAAGACACAAATGACAGTTCAAACAAGATTAATTTTCAAGCTTTTCACACTGATGACTTACATAACTGAAGATCTGAGTTAATTAATGTCTTCCACTGCCAGGTATGGGAAGTTTTGACTTTTGAAGTACATGAATTCAATTAATTATGAGAAAATCTCTCTGTTCTGTAGAATGTGTATATATCTGTGTACAATCTGTGGTATTCACTTATCAAAATTTCAGTGACATTTGCAAGTAGAGGTTTAAACTCAAGGAATCAGGTCATTGAAAATACAAGGGAGGGTTTGTTATGATGAACTGGACATAAACAATTTTTTTTTTTTTTTTGAAATTGTTTGGTGTATCTCTGAACATTATAATAATCAACTTTTATCTTGTTAAAAGCTGTTTTAAAGGAGAAGTTTTTATCCCATTAAAAACAATATGATTAACTTATCTAATTTTCTGTGCATAAGTGTTATTATCGGATGGATTGAATTATCGGATGGATTGAAGTATGGGATGGATTGTCGATCAGCTAGCAATATGCATCTGCAGTCTCCTAGTTTTAGTATTGAACTGGACAATTAAATTTATATTGACTAAAATTTCTAATCAGAATTGGCCACCCCCCTGACTAAACAACAAATTGAAATTCTTCTAGCGACACATCAATCAAGCATTTTCTTGTCCAGTGATAACTTCTTTAAGTTCACCAACATCATCCTTCTCTATATTTTGTAGCATAATGCACCCATGGGTTACACACCCTGTTTGTGTTGCATGAAGACAGTAAGGCATCATAATGAATGCGAGATGAGGTCACTGGCATGGAAAACAATTGACTAATGCATGGGTTTGTGCTTTCTTCTTTAGTATTCTTGCATCCACAAGCATCTGGTGTAGAAGAGGCGGTCATGCGCAAGAGCGTTAGGTGTTATGTGAGATCTCAAAATATGATTTATATCATTCTCTAACATGCTTAATCAATTAAAGGCTTTTTGGATTTGAAACTTGCGCAGCCTCATATTATTTTGTGTTTAATTTTTATTAAATAAATAAAGATAGTGAGATTCGAACTCGTAACTATGTAGTCATTAAAACTCTGATACTATATCAAAAAATCATCTTATCTTAAGTTGTTTAGTGAAATTCCAAGATATAATTTATATTATTCTCCAACACACAAACATCTAGGCGTTCATGTGCAAGACATGTGTGAACACTCCGATCATAACTGTTTTATTCTGGTGCTGTTAAGATCTATTTACGTGATTCTGTGCATTCTTTCTTCTGAAACGAAGCATTATTATGCACTGTGAGTTCTTTAGGTTTAGGGCCAACTTGTAACTATTTGCAGACCAGGCACACATGGTTATGAACCTTTGGACTGACAAAACCAGTGGCTTTGGTCCTCAATTGCATGCTTCGTGAGCAAATGAGTTAGTTTGCAATGCAAGGTATCATTTTTAAACAGAACAACATTTTCTCTAGTTTCATGATTTTTTGCTTGCTAATGATCCTGAGAAATTACAAATATTTATTGCCAAGGGTGATGCCAGACTTGAAACAATCAAAGGAACGGACGTACCAGATAAATCCAAGGCTGAAAGCAGGTGGTATCACGTGGCATTAAACAGGTTACAGTCGGTAGAAGAGAGCATTGATGTGATAATAAAGACCCCTTGATTTAGAAACCCTGTGTCGTCACTGGTCTGAATTTATAAAAAATTAAAAATAAAAATAAACGTTGACTTATTATTATTATTATTATTATTATTATTATTATTATTACTACTATTCACTCAATAATTAAACATGCACTTGAGTGTGCGTATTTGCATGCGCGGGTATTTACACCATGTGTGGTTCAGAGCCCCCTTTTTGAAAATATTTTTAAAAAATTAAATTATTTTTTTATATATTTTTTAATATTTTCATATTATTTTGATATATTAATGTCAAAAATAATTTTTAAAAATAAAAAAAATATTATTTTAATATATTTTCAAATAAATTTTTTTTAAAAAAGCAATTATTATTTGATTTCCAAGCAGCTACCTCGAGAGATAGAAAAGGAACCAAACCCTGTCTTGTTGTTCTTCTTCACACGAGTAATGAAATTTCTTCTACAAGTATTAAAAATGTTATCCTGTGAAGATTTGGATTCCTCAATATCTTTACCCCCACACAATTTCTTGCATCAATTTTATCGTGTGACAATTTGGATTCCTACGTTAGAATCCATTGATAGAAAAATGTTAAAAAAAAATCACGTGCAAAGTACACGAGTCCCACCTCCTAAAATAGAAAAAGAACTAGCCATTTCCAAGTTTTTTTAAATTTATGGTCCGAATCATAAATTCAATCGGGTTTATTATTTTTTTCCTTTAAGTTTATATTCAACCTAAAAAAAAAAGGGCCAAAAAGTGTTCAGACTCGTGGGTTTATGGCTCAGCACACTTGAGCCACTGAAATGAAGAGACTAGAAGTGTTGATGGGCCATCAAACCCAAACCTGAGGGCTAGGGCTTGTTTTTATTTATTTTTATTTTTTTAAAAAAATGGATGACCTGTCACTCGTCCTTATCTTTAAAAAAAAAAAATAAGTAGGGAACATGTTACTCGTCAAGACAGATAATGTGTCGTCTGCAAGGACAGATTTCGGTAATCACAATGGTGGCTAAAAAACCAGGTAACTAGTCTTTTGGCAAAAAGAAAAACAATTTTCAAGCTATTTCAATCTAAGAACACCTCGCCACCATCCTTATAACACCTAAAAATCATTTCTTCAACTCCAAATACTCAAAAAATAGTACAAAAACCTGATATCAAACTGGTTTAGTTTTGACTTTCTTGGCTCATATCTATTTGTTCATGCAATATCGAGGCTCTAAACAACCATTATGAAGCCCTTCTCATCTCATGGAACCCGTGGACACCAAGAAAACCTATTTTGATGGTCGAAAATGGAATGAACGATGACTTTCTCTAATATCATCGAAATCCAGCAAACTATATCTCTCTCTTCTCTTTAACTAGGAACTGAAAATAACAAAAATAAACTTGTGTATCAAAATTAATTTTTAAAAATTTAACAGAACCTAAATTGTATAAATTGTGTTATTTTTAAAGATCTAGGATGTAAGTGTATTTCTCATGCAATCTTCGGCATGCCACCTATTTTTAGTGTTCTTTTTATTTTCATTCTCCTTTTAATTTTATCATTGACTAAGAATTCAGATGCAATTGACCTTCGATTATGATCAAATTACACAAATAAAAATTTAAAAACCAAAATAAATTATTAAAAAATATACAGTGCCATCCACGATGTTTGTGAGTGTGTGAACAGTGCTAGCTTAACAATAAAAACCTCACTCGTTTTAGTATTTTTATGTAATGGAGACAAAATTGATATAAAAAAGAAAAATTATTTAGTATACCAAAAATTGTAGTCGTTTTTTTTTCATAAAAATGTAAAAAAATAACTTATTTTTATAATGAATCCTAAACTTTAAAAAAAGAATGGTGAAAGGATGAAATACAATTTCTGATGCACCCAATAATTTCTCCCAAAACACAGAGTTGTATTTGAGATCATCAGACCTTAAATAATAATGGGCCTTCTTGGAAGGCTCAAGACGCTCTCAGTGGATAAACTTTCAGCAAGTCAATATTCTCGCTGGATTTTTATTATGGCCCAGTAATTAGTTTTTTCAATTAAAAAAAAAAACCACCAAAATTCGAGGCCGGATCCCGGCTTGTGCTCTTTTTAAAAAAAGATTTTCTCAGCAACCAAACACCCGCATAGAGAAGCAGAAACCAACATTTTGATCATTGATTCAGCAGCAGCAGCCAATGAGTTACAGAAGGTTAGTTTACGAATCAGATGCTCCTTTCAATCTCAATCCAATATGAATTTTGTTAATCTAAATCACATCTAGCTTGGTTATTTCTTTCTATCCTAGCTCTAGGGTTTCATTTTCGTTTTCTAATTAAAATTATAACGGACTGTGTATGCATTTCGATTTCGATTTGCTTGAATGTATTTTCAAAATGATGGCAGGGAGCATCGAAATTCGAGAACAGCTCTCTTTGATGATGGGCTTGAAGAAGGAGGTCTTAGGCCATCCTCTTCCTTTTCCCACGAAACCGACGACCATGACAATGATAAGGCTGTCCACACATTGCAAGACAGAGTTCTTTTCCTCAAGAGCGTATGCCTCTCTCCCAAACTTTAAAACTAATCCTTTGCATCGCTCCTTATTTAATTTACTTCCTTTCATATTAAATACACTGCTGCCTGAACCTGCCTTGGTTTTTACTTTCTTGGTTCATGAAATCTGTATCGTGTCATGATTAATTTGGGATGACATGCACAATGCTCTTTCATTTCAGACTTGTTTTGAATGTTGTTGCCGATGTATAGTTGAGTAGTATTCTGAACTGAGTTGACATGGTACAATTACAATACAATACAATACAATACAATACAATACAATACTATCATCTTTTTTATTGTTACACAGCACCAGCATCTTTTGTTGTTTGTCAATGATGGGCAGTAATAAGGTTCTTACTGGTGAGATGCATGTTAAACAAGCTTGCACGTAGTTGAAACCGTTCAGGGGCTTCTGGTCTGTACTTATCTAGTTATCCTTGCCTTTTGTGTTCAGGTGTTTTTTCTGTTCGGTTTTTTTTTTTTTTTGGAAACTTCATGTTTACCAGTTTTTTTATTTATATAAAAAAAAATCCATTGAAATTTGTGGTTGTTTTATGTGCTAATATTGTATAGCACCCTGTGAAGTTTCGCTATGCTTATGCATACAAATTGCAAATACCAGATCAAATTCTCCTAGGCGTATGATGGAGCAGGGAATGGAAGGATAGTGCCAGTGTTGCTTTACATTAACTGAAGAAAGCAGATTCAAAATGTTACATCACCTAATATGCCACCCTTTTTGTTATAGCTTCCTGTAATGTATGTACTCAATTGATGTCACACACACACACTCTTCACACACAGATAAATTTGTTCATGTTGGTTCCACTTTTATGATGAATTATACCTGTGTAATTGTATGTATGTGCAGATAGTCAGAGGGATTGAAGAGCCCTTCTATTTTGATTTTTGTTTGTCTTTGGAGTTTCCTGATCCTCCTATTTGTATATCCTCTCCATTTTTTATCTAATAAAATCCTTTTTTTTTTAAAGTAAAAAAAGTTTTGTATGTCATGCACTCTCTTGCGTGCATTCTCACAGGCATCTGTGTAATACTAGAAGTTCTGTTTCTGCAGCCTATTGGAATTCTTTATTGATAAGACACAATTTTGATCATGGAAGAGAAATGAAAGTTATACAGGATTGATGTTTTCCTGCAAATTAAGTAGTGTTTTTTTTGGCTGATGATGCATATAAATGTTTAAGTGCATTTTCTGGTAAATAAATCCAAATTTTCTTTTTGAAGCAACTCATGATATGTAACATCTTGTTTACAGTTAACGGGTGATATACATGAGGAAGTGGAGAGTCAAAACCGTTTGCTTGATCGAATGGTATATGGTTTATATTTTTTGATTGGCAGTCCCAAATTTAGGGAAAACAATTTCAACTTCTTTATTCTGAGCGAAATCTGTTGTAAAATCAGGGCAACAACATGGACACGTCGAGGGGTATAATGTCAGGAACCATGGATCGATTCAGGATGGTAATAAGCTAGAACTACTTTGCAGTTATTTTTTATTTACTTAGCTGCGTGGAAATAGCTGAGCATAATAAAGTTCTTGCTATGCAGGTATTTGAAAAGAAATCAAGTCGGAGAACATGTGCCCTTGCAGGGTTTTTCATCCTCTCCTTTTTAATTCTGTATTATCTCATTAGGTAAATGAATTAATGCTGGATCATTTGCAAAATAACTGTTTCATATCTGAAAGGGCCAAAGCTTTTCACCATCAGTTTTTTACTACTGTTAAACTGTTCATACAAAGTGAATTTAAGTTGTCTCCCTGCCAAATTTATAAAGTTTAAAAATCTTGGTCAGCTTCCATTGAGCTAAAAGTTTTCGACATTTTAGCATAGGAAACCAAAATTGAAGAGGAAGGTAAATTCTACTCAAGGGATGCATGGCCTGAACATATATCTTCCATTGATGCTGAGTAACATTTTGTTTGCAGGGTCCTTGTATACTTGAAGCACGGTTGAAGCAGAATTATGAGTACCTCACCTTTGAAGTCCTTGATTGACAATGGGATTTTGCAGGGTGCTACAAGTGCAATGACCGTGTCCTTTCTTAAGTTGGAAGATAACTCATGGTTTACCGTATCCGCTATGAGATGGCCTGTGATTGAACGTATACTACGTGCTTTACCGTATTCTGGTGTTTTCAAGTAATCATGGAGTGGAAGCAATTGTTAGAACTTACGGAAAATGTTAAGGCATGTTAGCATGCAGTGTTTTTTAGTGTTGTACAAGGAAATCTCCAGACGTAGCGGTGGGGATTTCCACTGCACGAAACCAAATGTTGAAATCATTATTTTTTTCGCCATGATGCAATACGTTGACCCTCAGATTTTTACTGAGAGCATTTCTCTCCACTGAAACTACAGCACATGGAGAAATCCACTAAATTCTAAAACAAGCCTGGATTCAGAATTTCAGACCGTTGCTTTCACTCGCTTCTTCTTCAATGGATCTTAATCTTACAGCTTTCATGGTTAACTTCCGCTGTAAATTTTGTGTAACTGATTAGGATCCTGTCGGTTGTGGTTCTATTAGATGTCTCTTTAACTGATTAATTTGTAGGGGTTTAGTTTTAAATGATTCAACTAAATCTGTCTATTTGTACTTTGAACTTGGTATGTTTCCTTGGGAAATTTTGTGAATTAACTGAGCGTGTTTCCTCGTCAATTTTTTTTTTCCCATTCTTGCAGATCTTGGGCATGGCGATTTGTATTAAGCTTAGATCACGAGAACAAAATTAATGGAAGGTGAAGGCCTTGTAATTAATGTTCATAAAAATTGCCGATCAAACTATTCTTCTCTATATCTTTTGGTTTCTGTTCTGGCTAATCCCGAAATGGTGAAATAGTTAAGTTGTTCTGGAACTCACGCCGACCAGTCAAAAGGACTGTTGTTTTCTAGTTTCCTTAGGAATAGCCTATCCATTCTTGACCCTCCCACCTGTAGTTTCTCCCTCAATAAAGCTTAATAAAAGTCAAACGATACTCTGGTTCTAAGAAAAAAAAAAAAACAGAGTAGGCTTCTACGTTCATTCATTTAACGTACAAAACTCAGCAATAGAATTCCTACGTGCAAAAGCTCCTCACTGAACAGTTTCCATAGCTGGACAAACATTATTTGGCTTTACGATTTCTACCAAATTTGGAAGAACACTCTTTCAACCTATCCTAGTCGTAGGCTTCTAGATGTCCAGTTGTTGATCAGGCATAATTAAAATAAATTAAATAAGGCAAATGCAGCCATCACTTCTGTCTCGTTGCCTCTACCGTAATTTCACAGTATTTGCATGAACTCTACACATCTACAGCACCACCAGGCAGCAGCAGCAG